>Ga0209555_10002402_pt1 | contig 13198 bp, 10 predicted proteins | sample SaaInl85LU_5_DNA_FD_184643 | JGI IMG/M metagenome (GOLD analysis project Ga0209555, IMG submission 184643) | Marine microbial communities from expanding oxygen minimum zones in the Saanich Inlet - ESP_85LU_5_DNA (SPAdes) (version 2) | ecosystem: Environmental > Aquatic > Marine > Intertidal... | reverse complement strand
AAGTTCAAAGAAAAAGAATCAGAAGTAGTTGTAAAAGACATCGCAGAATTAATCTCAGAAGCAAATGGTTTGTAAAGTAAAAAATTGTTTGTTACTTCTTACTGGATTTCTTTTCATTACTTGTAATAATAATGAAGTAAAGAAAACGACAGCTTCAGAAGTAATAAAAGCAAAAGATACGATACAGGTGGTTCAAGCAGAGGTTATCAAAAAAGAACCTCTTGTTTTTAAAGTGCAAATTGCAGCTTTGAAACAGCCAAATGAAACTCTTTCCAAATTAGAAGACGTCGCTATATTTTAGGAAAATGGACTTATAAAATACAGATTGGGGAGTTTTAATAGCTATTCCGAAGCACGAAAATTTAGAAACAGGATTCGTAACACATACAGAGATGCGTTTGTTCAAGCTTTAAAAAATGAAGTTCCAGTATCTATTTTAGAGGCAATAGCAGATTAATTTTTATGAAATTTACATCTCAAAACAATGCTATTATCATATTTCCAAACGACATAATAGTCGCTTTTAAAAAAGTTGATTGCTCTTTATTAGAAGTACAAAAAAAATTAAAATCATGGATCTAAAAAGTTTTATAAAAGCAGCACGATTACGCACACTTCCGCTATCCATATCGGGAATTATAGTTGGAAGTATCTTAGGTAATGCCAATGTTGATACAAATCTTACTTCAGAAGTTACTGTTCCATTTTGGGCAACTTCTATCTTTTGGTTAGCAATTTTAACTACAATTGGATTTCAAGTACTGTCAAACTTTGCCAATGATTATGGAGATGGCATTAAAGGAACTGATGACAATCGCAAAGGAGAAGCTAGAATGGTTTCTACAGGAGCCATCTCACCCAAGCAAATGAAACATGCAATGATCTTCACCACAATCTGTACATTGTGTATTGCTGCTCTCCTAATTTATGTGGCTTTCGGAAGCGAGAATTTTGAATACTCAATAGCCTTTTTTATCCTAGGACTTGCGTCGGTTGCAGCTGCAATTAAATATACGGTAGGAGAATCTGCATATGGTTACAGTGGTTTGGGAGATATTTTCGTTTTCTTATTCTTTGGATTTCTTAGTGTTGTTGGAAGTTATATTTTATTCACACACCAAATAAACGCACTTTTATTTTTACCGGCAACTTCCATTGGTTTGCTAAGTGCTGCCGTTTTGAATTTAAACAATATGAGAGATCAAATCGAAGACAAGCAACATCACAAAAACACCTTGGTTGTAAGTTTGGGAAGTCAAAAAGCAAAAACATATCATTATGTTTTAATTTTAGGCGCTTTACTTACCGCTGTTTTATATGTACAATTACATTATCAATCGCCTATTCAATACTTATTCTTAATTGCTTTTATCCCTTTGTTTTTAAATATAAAAGTAGTTGCACAAAACATCCTTTTCTCAGAGCTAGATAGTGAGTTAAAGAAAGTAGCGCTGAGTACTTTTTTATTCGCAATTCTTTTTGGAATTGGACAAATACTCTAATTGATTACAATGAAAACAATGAAAACAATAAAAATAATACTGGGAGTCATCACTTTTTTTGTCCTTGCTTTTTTTCTAACCGGTTTGTTTGTAAAAGAAACCACCTATCAAGCATCCATAACCCTCAATAAGCCCATTTCAGAAGTTTTTAAAGATTTTAGTACCTCTGAGAACATAAAAAAATGGATTCCTGAAATAAAATCATTGAAAGTGATCAACGAAAATCCAGGGAAGGTTGGAAGTACCTATGAGATTGTTATCAATAATAGTGGGCAAGACATTACAATGACTCAAAAAGTCCTCGCTTTCGTACCCAACGAAAAGCTAACTTTCTATTTTGATGCTGAGAATATGTTAAAAACAGATGACTATATTTTTACGGAAAAAGAAGGCATCACTACTATTCAATTAAACGCAATTTGTGTTAGCGACTCCTACATCATGGCTTGTATGTTTCCCTATTTTAAAGGAACCTTTCAGGCTCAAGATCAAGGATATTTGAATAGCTTTAAAGCGTTTGCAGAAAAATAAGTTTATTTTGATAAAAGCGACCTACAAAAAATACATCCTTAATTTTAAAAATCCAAGTGGAACCTCACGTGGGATTTTAAAAACCAAAGAAACTTGGTTTCTGATTTTAGAGAAAAATGGAAAAAAAGGGTATGGAGAAACCGGTCTTTTTAGAGGTTTGAGTATTGATGATGTTCCAGAATATGAGGAAAAACTTACGTGGGTCTGCAATCATATCAATTTAGGAATCGAAAAATTATTGATTGAATTGTCTCACTTTCCTTCCATTCAATTTGGCTTAGAACAGGCATTTTTATCGCTACAGAGTGATTCTCCTTTTCAGCTGTTTCCGTCTAAGTTTACAGAAGAAAAAGCGCCAATTCCAATCAATGGCTTAATTTGGATGGGTGATGAAACGTTTATGAAAAACCAAATAAAAGAGAAATTAAATCAAGGATTTTCTTGTTTAAAAATGAAAATTGGGGCGATCAATTTTGATGCAGAAATCAACTTGCTAAAATCCATTAGAAAAGAATTTTCACCATCAGAAATTGAATTGAGGGTGGATGCGAACGGTGCATTTTCTCCAGAAGAAGCTTTGGAGAAATTAGACAGGTTGTCGGCATTAAAAATACACTCTATAGAACAACCAATTCAACGAGGGCAAGTGCAAGAAATGACTCGATTATGTGCCAATACATCGCTACCAATTGCATTGGATGAAGAACTTATTGGGGTATTTTCTGCTTCAGAGAAGAAAGCACTCATAGATACCATAAAACCGCAATATATTATTTTAAAACCAAGTTTGGTGGGTGGGTTTTCAGGAACTAAGGAATGGATATCTATAGCAGAAAAAAACAATTCAGCTTGGTGGATTACATCAGCATTAGAAAGTAATGTGGGATTGAATGCAATATCACAATTTACATACACTTTAAAAAGTAGATTGCCCCAAGGTTTAGGAACGGGGAGTTTGTTTACCAATAATATTCAAAGCCCTTTAGAAGTGAATCAAGGAGCGTTACATTATAATAATTTAGTAAATTGGGATTTTAAATTATAATTATGGGATTTATAGAAACAGGTTACAAAGGAAAGAATGACTGGTGGATGTATATTTTAGGCAGTACAATTATTTTCTTTGGAACTCAACTAGGATCCATTCCTTTAGGATTGGTTGCTTTTTGGCAAGCAGGAGGTGATAGGGCGGTCTATATAGAAGCAGCCAATGATAATTTTATGAAAATGGGGATCAACGCCAATTTATTTCTATCCTTAATGATTTTTACCTTTGTGTCCGGGCTTTTTGCCTTGTTTCTCTCCGTAAAATACATTCATAAAAAGAAATTTAAATGGATTGTAACTTCTCGAGTGTCTATTGATTGGAAACGGGTTTCATTTGGCTTTTTCTCTTGGGGAATTCTCTCTACCCTAATCATTCTAGTAGGCATTTACTTTGAACCTGAATTGTATGATTGGAATTTTAAACCGATTCCATTTTTTACTTTACTGGTAATTTCATTGTTCTTTCTCCCTTTGCAAACAAGTACAGAAGAAGTTTTGTTTAGAGGATATTTTATGCAAGGATTGGGATTGTTAGTTAACAATCGATGGTTTCCTTTACTGATGACTTCAGTGATTTTCGGATTGCTGCATATGGCAAACCCAGAGATTGATAAAATAGGCAATATTGCTTTGGTTTTTTATATTGGAACGGGACTATTTTTTGGAATCGCAACCTTAATGGATGATGGACTAGAACTAGCCCTAGGCTTGCACGCATCAAACAATATTGTTGCCGCTTTTTTGGTAACTACAGATTGGACTGTTTTTCAAACAGACGCCTTGTTTATTGATAAATCTGAACCTTCGGTATCCTTATTAATGTTTTTGCCTGTTTTTGTTTTATACCCAGTCATGTTGTTTTGGTTCTCCAAAAAATACAATTGGAAAAATTGGAAAGAAAAACTTTTTGGAGCTGTTGAAAAACCGAATCTAATTGATGAAAATGAATTTTCATAAAAGCTTTCAATTAAACAGAAAAACATTTGCTAACCCAAATGAAATCATTGATTTTTCCAAGGAAATTTCTTTAGAAATTTCTCTTTTTCTAAAAGATTGGTTTTCTGATAAACGGAATCTTGAAGTCAATACTTCAGGTTCTACAGGAGTGCCCAAAACAATTGCAATCAAAAAAGAATTTTTTGTCAACTCGGCCCTGTCAACCGCTGATTTTCTTGATTTAAAAGAAGGTACAACTGCTTTAATGTGTTTGCCACCAAAATACATAGCAGGAAAAATGATGTTGGTAAGAGCCCTTGTTTTAGGGTGGCATTTAGATGTTATTTCACCGAAGGTAAATCCCTTAGAAAACTGGGATAAAACCTATGATTTTTCTGCAATGGTTCCCTTACAATTAGAACATTCTTTAGTAAAAATCAATCAGATTAAAAAAGTAATCGTTGGAGGCGGTGTCGTTTCATCACAACTTCAAGAAAAATTACAAGGAATTCAAAGTGTTGTCTATGCAACCTATGGAATGACAGAAACCGTTACACATATTGCACTTAAAAAATTAAATCATTTTTTACCATCAGCAGGATTGGAGTCATTGGCTTCTTTTTACCAATTATTACCCAATGTAAGCATCTATAAAGACACTCGAAATTGTTTGGTAATAGATGCACCAAAAGTTGCCAAAGAAATCATATTTACAAACGATGTTGTCGATGTAGTTTCAGACAAGCATTTTGAGTGGTTAGGGCGTTTTGATAATGTAATTAATTCTGGAGGTATCAAGCTACACCCAGAAAGAATAGAGGAGAAGCTCTCTAAAATTATTGATCAACGTTTTTTTGTTGCTGGAATTCCTGATACACAATTGGGCGAAAAATTATTCTTAATTATTGAACATGAAAGTATAAATCTTTTAAAGTTACAGCAGTTTTTTTCTGAAAAAATTCAAAAGTTAGACAGCCTCTCTAAATATGAAAAACCAAAAGAAATTCGTTTTGTTACTACTTTTGTAACAACGGAAACAAAAAAAATCCAACGTAATAAAACATTGGATCTGTTAGGACTATAAAGGAATAATTTTACATTTCCATTGAGTGGTAGACATTCTGCACATCATCATCATCTTCTAATTTCTCTAAAAGCTTTTCAACATCTGCTTGTTGTTCTTCAGAAAGCTTATTTGTTGTCGTTGGAATTCTTTCAAAACCAGATGATACAATTTCTATATTTTCTTTTTCAAAGAAAGACTGTATCGCACCAAATTGTTCAAACGGTGCATAAATGATGATTCCTTCTTCATCATCAAAAACTTCTTCTACTTCAAAATCAATGAGTTCTAATTCCAAATCTTCTAAATCGGTAGTAATATCCTCTTTTTTAAGGGTGAATGTACAAGTATGATCAAACATAAAAATGACAGACCCTGAGTTTCCTAAATTTCCATCACATTTATTGAAAGCGGCTCTTACATTTGCAACCGTTCTATTGTTATTATCAGTTGCAGTTTCTACAACAACAGCAATTCCATGAGGGGCATATCCTTCAAAGAGTGCTTCTTTATAGTTTGCAGTATCTTTATCTGTCGCTTTTTTTATGGCGCGTTCAACATTTTCTTTTGGCATGTTTGCAGCTTTTGCATTCTGCATGACTGCTCTTAATCGGGAATTGGCATCTGGGTTTGGTCCTCCTTCTTTGATCGCCATTACAATGTCTTTACCAATTCTGGTAAAGGTTTTTGCCATTGCTGACCAACGTTTCATTTTTCGACCCTTTCTTAATTCGAATGCTCTTCCCATTTCTAATTTTATTTTTTTAGTATTGTAATAGTAAGCAAATGTAAAAATTTGCAAACTGTTGCACAATTGTTTGTTGAATGTTTTCCCTAAACTCCTGTCTAGGTGCCTTCGGTTATACTTGTAAAAGGCCTAGATTAAATTTCTTTTCAATGGGTGCATGATTCGCAGCTTCGATTCCCATAGAAATCCAAGTTCTAGTTTCTAATGGATTGATAACTCCATCTGTCCAAATTCTTGCTGCTGCATAATAAGGGGAAATCTGATTGTCATATCGAGATTTTATTTTGTCATACAATGCAGCTTCTTTTTCTGGTGTGATTTCTTCTCCTTGTTTTTTTAAAGAAGCGGTTTCTATTTGTAGCAAAACTTTCGCAGCAGCATCTCCACTCATTACCGCCAATTGCGCTGACGGCCATGCTACTATTAGTCTGGGGTCATAAGCTTTGCCACACATGGCATAATTTCCTGCACCGTATGAGTTTCCGACGATAATCGTAAATTTTGGTACAACAGAATTGCTCACTGCATTCACCATTTTTGCTCCGTCTTTAATGATCCCTCCATGCTCAGACTTACTTCCGACCATAAATCCTGTTACGTCTTGTAAGAAAACCAAGGGTATTTTTTTCTGATTACAGTTCGCTATAAAACGGGTTGCTTTGTCTGCAGAATCGTTATAAATCACCCCTCCAAATTGCATTTCTCCTTTTTTTGTTTTTACTAATTTTCGTTGATTTGCCACAATACCAACCGCCCAACCGTCGATGCGCGCGTAGCCCGTCAAAATGGTTTGTCCGTATCCTTCTTTGTATTGATCAAATTCTGATTTGTCAACCAATCGTTTGATGATTTCCAACATGTCATATTGGGCATTTCTTTCTTTGGGAAGTATCCCGAAAATATCTTCTTGATTTTCTTTTGGTGCTTTACTTTTGATTTTGCTAAATCCTGCTTTTTCAAAATCACCAATTTTATCTACAATACCTTTAATTTTATCCAATGCATCTTTATCATCCAATGCTTTGTAGTCTGTAACTCCTGAAATCTCGCAATGAGTGGTTGCGCCACCCAATGTTTCATTGTCAATACTTTCTCCAATGGCTGCTTTTACCAAATAACTCCCGGCCAAGAAAATACTACCTGTTTTGTCAACAATAATTGCTTCATCACTCATAATAGGTAAATAGGCTCCACCTGCAACACAACTTCCCATTACTGCAGAAATTTGGGTAATTCCCATACTACTCATAATGGCATTGTTTCTGAAAATACGTCCAAAATGGTCTTTATCAGGAAAAATTTCATCTTGCATGGGTAAATATACACCCGCAGAATCTACTAAATAAATGATTGGAATTTTGTTTTCGATGGCTATTTCTTGTGCTCGTAAGTTCTTTTTTCCCGTAATTGGAAACCAAGCTCCTGCTTTTACGGTTGCATCATTGGCGACAACAATACATTGTTTTCCTTTGACATAACCTATTTTTACAACAACACCACCAGAAGGACACCCTCCGTGTTCTTTGTACATATCATCACCGGCAAAGGCAGCGATTTCTATAGACTTTGTTTTGTTATCTAACAGGTAGTCTACCCTTTCACGAGCAGTCATTTTCCCTTTTTCGTGATGCTTGTCGATACGTTTTTGTCCTCCACCCAGCTTTACTTTGGCAAAGCGTTTGCGTAAATCTGAAACTAAAAGTTTATTAAAATCTTCGTTTTTGTTGAAGTTTATATCCATGGGGATGTATTTATTAGACAGTAAAAATAATCATTTTTTATGGTCTAAAATAGTTCATTCCTTTAAAATAGAATTACTTCTTTACTTCCTAAGCAACGAAAAGTTCCCAGTCTTAAAGATTGTTTTTTTGTTGGTATCAAAGGGCACCAATTTAATAGATACCCAATAATCGTCCGAAGGCAATCTTTTTCCGTTATAGTTTCCGTCCCAGCCCTGTTCCGATAAATCCACCTTAGCGACCACCTTTCCAAAACGGTTGTAGATGTAAATTTCGCTAGAAGGGAAGTAGTTGCTATTGGTCCCCTTAATATTCCAAGTATCATTAATACCATCACCATTCGGTGTGAAGAAGTCAGGGAATTCCACCACAGGGACCACCAAAGAAGCCGGAATGCCATTCTCATCACAGCCATTCTTATCCCGAACTAATACCTTATAAAACCCCCCCGATAATTGCTCAAAAACAAAAGTGTCCTGGTAACCATAGACAAAATTACCCAGTTCATCCAACAAGGCATACTCATAGTCGCCAATCCCCAAGATTCCCGGAGTACTGTCAATCGTAATGGAGAAGTTATTTTCAAAAATCTCCGCAGTTTCATCAATGACCATCACAAGCTCACTCGTAATGGTGGCCGCCTCCGATTCGATCACATCAAAGATTTCTATTCTGTTACACAACGTTACCCTGTCAGTTACCGTTAAAGTATAAGTACCCCCGGCCCGAATGTCCACCGACTGTGCCGTACTAATTTCATCCCCAGAGAGATTCTCCACCCAGCTATAAGTATAGCCCGTTAAAGGATTGTCAACCTGCAATGTCAAAGGTAAATTGTTCAAACAAGCCACCTGAGAGAGATCCAACGGATCAAAAGAAGGCAAAGGATTCACAATAATATCAAACGACAAATCATCCGCGACACAGCCCGTTTGATTGTTCAACACCCGCACAAAAATAGTTTGATTGTTCGCCGTATTCATATAAGCATTCGTATCCAAAGCCCCATTACCCGTTTGCGCATCAGCCAAACTTTCGTGAAAAGAGACCGTAAAATTAGACTGTTCCGCAGTAGTATAATTGGCCAGTACCTCCGTTATTTTAGAAGAAAAAGCAATGTTTTCAAGAATTCCATCCGTGTCATTCCCAAGCCCATTATTATCCGTATCACAATCCGTATAATTGTTGATGTTAACAGGAATATTAGGTTCCGGATAAATGCGAATGTCCAGCGTAAAAGGTTCCGAAGCACAACCCGTCTCCGCACTGTAAATGACAAAGAAGAGAGTTTCAATCCCCGGAGCATCACTATTTACATTCAAAGGAAACGATGTGTTCGCAGGATCATTCTCATAATCCAATAAGTTTGCGATGTCAATTCTGTCCACATCCGCCAAAGCATTGGTTTGCGATTTGTAATAGCGCACCGAAAAGATACTCGGATCCCTTCCATTTAAAATATCGGCATTCCTAATCGTAGCATCAATGTTTTGAGCAACCCTATTTCTAGGATCACTATCGGTAGCCGTAGGCACATCACAAACCTCAATAGCAGCAATCGTATTCTCTAAAGCAGGTAAAGGTTTAATTTCAATATCAAAAGAAAGATGATCATTAAAACAGGCCGGAACTTTATTTCGATCCTCCACCCGCACATAAATTGTTTGTCGGCTTACCGTTCCAAGCACAAAGCCCGCCGGAGCCGTATTTCTAAAGTTGGTATCATTCAAAATAGGGGCATTCCCCGAAGACGCATCCGCTTGCGAAGTATGGTAAGTCACGATAAAATCAGCTTCCGCTTGCGAAGGTCCTAAGATCTCGTTGACCGTTTGTCTTAAATTGATGTTGATGTTCTCCCCATCCTCAGAAGAACCCGAATCAAAATCATCACACAAAGAAAGCGGTTGTGCTAAGTTGTTTGCAGTAGGAACTCGGTCTACTTGTAAAAAGATATTTGCGGTTCCAGTACATCCATTATTTGTATTGTTGATTATTTTAACATAAATGGTTTGGTTGTTTGCAAAACTTGGATCGTTGTTATTTCTATGATTTGCGATTTGACTGTTGATGTCATTTACGGAAGAAGCTCTGTCACTTTCAGTTTCGTAATAAAAAACATCCAAATCAGGTCTAGATGCAGCCGGAAAGAAAGCTTTTATTTCATTTTCGGTTTCACTAAAGTCAAATGTGGCAATCCCATCCGTATCGTCATTATTTGCATTGTCATTCCCATCAATATCTAAGAAATCATCACAGACGGTATAAGTTTTGTCATAAGCTAAATCGGCACTAAAATTAACGGTAATATCGATTTTTCCAATGCGATAGCAGTTTTGGTCAGAAATAACCCGAACCCATGCTTCCCCAGTTCCTGTAACAGGATAGGATTCAATAGCTGTTCCAGTTATTTGAGGTGTTCCGGCAATAGCGTCTGTTTCAGAAGCATAATATTCAAAAACTTCGTTTTCATAATTTGTAGAAATATTTATCCGTGCCAGTTTTAAATTGACTGTTGTATTTAGGTCTGGATTGTTGTGACATTGAATCAATTCTGCAGGATTGGTCACGACGGGCAATGCATCTACGACTAATTGAAAAGATGTAAACGTGCTTCCTGTAGTGTCGTCTGAAATAACGGAACAATTTGAATTATTAACATTTTCTACTCGTAAAAATATGGTTTGAGATCCTGTAACAGTGTAGTCTATTGTTTTGTCAATAACATCAGTTGTTGCACTTGTTTGGGCTCCTGATAGTGAAGCGTGGTAGGATACATTAAAATCGGTGGCCGAAATGGCACCTAATATTTCACTGTCTTTGGTATCGAGTCGAAACAAACTTCTATTATCTGTATCGCTTCCGCTAGCAGTATCGTCACACAAACGGTATACGGTGGGTTGGGTTGGTGTTGGAATATCGGTTACAATAATTGAAAAATTGATAATATCATAACATGCAAAAGGTGCATTTATGTTGTGAACCCTTGCATAAATATCATTTGTGGTTCCTGTAATGGCTACAAAAATATTGGGTAAGTCTGTATCACGCACATTGTCGTTTGCTGCTACAAAACTATCAAAGTACAGAACTTCAAAAATAGTAGGATCTAGGCTTCCCAGTATCAAAGGAGTTGTATCTACTAAAAAATCATATGAATTTGAACCACTTCGATCGTCGTCACACTCAATAATATCAGTAAGTGGTGTCGCTATTGCAGCCTCAAAAACATTCAAATCAAATTCTCCATTGTATTGTGTTACATCTCCACAAGGATCAACCAATTCAATTTTTAAAGCGTAGGTTCCGCTATCTGCCAGCTGAAGGTCGGTTAAATTTAATAAACGATCTGATGAGATGACATCGTTGGTGGTTCCATTGTCAAATCGCCATTCAAAAACCACATTATTTCCTAAAACAGGTTCAGGTCCTATTGTTTTATCTTGCCCAACGCACAATTGTAAGTTTTCATTATTAATGACTTCATTGTTTTCTGAATCAATGATTTCTATTGGCAGTAATAAAGAGGATATAAATGGCGGCAATCCTTGGGTAGAAAAAGTACCTGCAACCAATCGAATTGCATTTTTTGTAAAAACAATGTCTACAGCATCTGCGGTTGGGTTTTCAATAATATCTATAAACGGAGCATCTGCTCCAGCATCTTCGTAGGCAGTTGGAATGGTAACATAGATTCTGCCATCAGGCCCTACTTGAAGTGCACCTCTAAATCCGCCTTCAGGGAATTCTACACTTCCCGCGTCTTGTCTGTGAACTATTGTTTTGGAACCTACGATATCTGGATTTGTTAAATCAAATTGAAAGAGTTTATAGGTCACGGCGTTTTCACTCATATTACGTCTAAATCCGCTCGAAGTAGAGATGTATAGTTTTTTCGAATCTAAGGAAAACTCAACACCATAAGGCTGTCCATCTTGGTTTAAATTGCTTATTAGAAACGTAGGATTGTCAGTAACTTCTCCTGTTGCGTTATTAAAATCATATAGGATTGCATCTTCTCCTTGTGTTGCTATCGCCAATTTACTTCCGTCTGGTGAAAGTTTTAAATACCCTCTTTGATCATTGACATTATTGGCTACTCTAGATACAACAGGAGTAGATCTTACGCCCAATTCACTTACTAGAAAAGAATGAAATTCATTATTAACCACAGATACTACCCAAAACTCGTTACATTCTGCACCTCTAACAGCGGTCACTTTTTCAGTCCAACTATTGGCTAGCCCACTAGACAGATCTTCAAAAAAAACACCATCTCCATCTTCATCTATTAATTTTCCGATTCCATCCGTCATATCAACAGTATAATAGTTGAAACCATTATTACCATTGTTGTCGTCTACGGTAAAAAGATAAAAAATAGTGGATGATTTTGGTTTAGGAACAATCATTCCCGACTGTGTACTGGACGAGTTTCCTCTTAAATCATTTGCCAATCGACCATCTGAATAAGTCATGATGTTATGATTCTTATCGTATACCGTGGTACCATCTGAATAAAACAACAGCTCACCATTTGCATCTGAGAAAGAAGAACAACCCTCTCTAGTACTTAATTGACCATCTGCAAGAGCTTGGGGTGGGCTGGTATTAAAATTCAACCCGGCATTTTCTCCAAAATACCAAATATTGGCTTGTTTTTGAGCATATACATTTAGTGTTAAAAAGATAAAAAGGATTAGGGGTAAATTCTTCATGTAAATAAGTGTGATTTTAGAAAACCAAATATATTTAAAATCTACTATAAATCCCGCTTTTTTAACAATGCATATGCACCATAAATGAAGATAAATGTCCAAACAGAGACGATTGCAACATCTTTGAACGCTACAGCGTAACTTTTTGTGAATCCCCCCATTTGATTAGCGATGGTTTTTACAACTCCTAATCGAGATCCTGGTTCTTTAATTAAATTGCTCATTGCTTCTAAAGGAAACCACGCTGTAACTTTTGAAGCTGCTTCCATTGCCTCTTTAGAAGCTCTAAAAAACCAAAGACCAATGAGCCAGATTATTTTTTCTCCAATCCACCAAACCACCATTGCTCCAATTGCAAAAGCAGATCTTTTTACTAAAATACCTAGAAATAATCCAAAAGAGAAAAACCCAACTAGCTTTATAAAAAAAGCAAAAAGATACTCTAAATCGGAAGTTATAATTGTGAATTCATTATAATCTGAATAAAAGAGACCTAAGAGTAAAGAAATAATAAAGACAAAGAGGGTTGAAATAAGTGCAAAGGCAATTACAGTATAAAATTTGGATAGGATAAATTCCTTTTTACTCAGCCCATCGATTAAATTTTGTTTTAAAGTTTTATTGCTGTACTCATTAGACATCATGGAAACGATGACTAATAACAAAAAAAACTTTAGTAAAGCCGCTACATAGGTGTTAAAATGCCAAATATATGGGAAGTTGAAAATACCTTGTTCGGCTAAATGGATGGTTTTTCCAAAAAACGGAATCTTAATCGCCGCGGTTAATGCAATAGAAGTTAAAAGTCCAAAATAGATGATAATTAGTACTTTACTTGCTTTGCTGTGCCTTAATTTATGAAACTCTATAGAAAGAAGTCTAAACATAACGTCGTTTTTTGGTGATTAGTTGTTGCT
>Ga0209555_10002401_pt1 | contig 13200 bp, 22 predicted proteins | sample SaaInl85LU_5_DNA_FD_184643 | JGI IMG/M metagenome (GOLD analysis project Ga0209555, IMG submission 184643) | Marine microbial communities from expanding oxygen minimum zones in the Saanich Inlet - ESP_85LU_5_DNA (SPAdes) (version 2) | ecosystem: Environmental > Aquatic > Marine > Intertidal... | reverse complement strand
AGAACAGTTTGTTGATACTTACGAAATCGCACTCAATAATGTAGGGCAGACAAGAGTATTCGACGATTGGCGTAGAAATACTAGAGAAACATATTCTACTATCAATTCAATCACCGGTAATATGATACAGTATAATACTTATCAACACGTTACCTATCTGCCAGCTGATGCTACTAGGTATCAGTTACTTATATACTTAAAAAATAATGATTATCTAAAACACCCAATTTAATGTTATGAGCGATTCAATTAAGAAATACTGGGAACTAGTAGAAGACGGAGTAATAAACCCAGATGAAAATACTACTCAATGGCACTTAAAATCTAGAAAAGTTGTAAGTGAAGGACATAAAAGACAGGCATATAATATTTTAGTAGAGTATCCTGAAGAGGCTATTCTAGAAGCAGCTAGAATCTTAAAACATGGCAAGTGAAATTTGGTATGAAATAGATAATACCTCTAATGTTAAACACTTACCAGGTGTTGTCTGTATAGGTCCGGAAACATTCTGTTCCTACAAGAATACAATCCAGGCTAGTATCGATGCTTTTAATTCTCATGTTAAGTGGGAAGGAATGTGGGACTTAAAAGAAGCTGAGAATAGGTTAAAAAAAGGGCATGTACTGTTTATTGGCACAGATAAAGAAGGTCCTTTAGCCCATGTATGGTTCGATAACGACTACCTATATAATATGTTTGTTGATCCTAGAAGAGAAGACGGCTACGGAGCTACTTTTGTAAAGTTTTGCTTACAGTTTATACCAAGCGATACTATAAAACTTTACTGTGACGATTGGAATATAAAAGCTCAAAAATTTTTTGAAAAAATTGGATTTACTAAAACAAATACCTAATTTTCTAACAAAAAAAGATATTAGTTTCATTTTTAATAATCTAGATGGAATTCATCTATTTAGAAGTGAAGATGAAACATTTAACAGGTGGATTTATACCGTTGAAAGAGATAACTCTAAATTTAAATTCTTATTTGACAAATGTGATAAGGTAGTATATGATTTGTACAATAAGAAACTACAAGGCCACCAGCTTTACTTTATAAAGTATAACACAGGGGATTATATTAGAAAACATAACGACTTATGGCAAACTGAGTCCAGTAAAGGAAGACTATATTCTTTAGTTGCTCAAATGACTCACGAGTTAGAATACGAAGGAGGAGAAACTATAATTTATCTTCCTGATACTACTGTTAAACTTTCTAAAACTATAGGGGATGCTGTAATTTTTCCTAGTTCCTACATACACGAATTAACAGAGGTAACAAACGGAACACGATTTTCTTTTGTTATTATGTTTAAAGAAACTCTTAAAAGTGTTGTTATTTAGAAATTAAGTTCTTATATTTAAGTATGATTCAGTTACCATATCAGCCTAAGTTTTCTCGTGAGTGGATAGAGAAACAACTTAGCAAGACTCATTTTAAGAAACCTTATGATAGATTCATGTGGTGGAGAAGCTATACTCCTAAGAATAAACCTTTAAGTAATAGGCATCCTTTTAGAGACCGTATACTTAATGGAGATTTTGAACATAGTTCATATCCGTTAGAAGTAGAGTTAGCTAAACATACTATGAATAGTAAGTTCTTAGCTTGTGTGACGAAAAACGGTGAAGTAGATCAAGGTAAATATATTTCTGAATCCTCTATTGATAGATCTAGAATTAAAAGGTTGAATGAGGATTATGAAAAAGACGAAAAAAGCAAACTAGAAGAGATAAAGAAAGGATTTTTAATTAATCTTAAAATGTCTAAAGAAGACTATGAAGATGAAGTAACTAATACTAGATCCTCTTCTCTTATCGAGTTCTATGATAATATGGCCGAAAAATATGGGACATATTGGAAACCTTTATCTTATGTTAGAAAAACATAGATATTTATTTTAAACAATTGTTAATTTAATTAATTTTTCATGAAAACACTTTTAATTATTATACTGGTTGTAGCGATTATTGCTGGGGCAGTATGGGTAGGTACGAAATTTTTCGGACTTGCTAAAGACGAAGACAAGGATGGCATCCCAGATAAAGTTGAAGATGCTGTTGACACCGTTAAATCTACTGCTAAAGAAGTAAAGCGTAGAGCTAAACGAGTTAAGGAAGAAATTGGTGATGTTGTTGAAGAGCTTAAAGAAGCTGTTGACCAAGCCAAAGACGTTAAGGATGCTGTAAAGGGGAAGCCTCGTAGAGGTAGAAAACCTTCTAATAAATAAAAGTATGCAGCAGAATATCAATGTGGACATTAATCAAACGCTTCCGGTTCTTTGCGAGGAATGCAGCGGAACATACTTTGACCAAACCCTCCTTATCAGAAAAGCCTCAGGACTTCTCACAGGACAGTCAAAGCCCTCTTACATTCCCATCCCAGTCTTTGCATGTAAATCATGCGGACATGTCAACGGAGAATTCCTTCCAAAAGAAATTTCATCGCTTGACGACAAATAGTTATTCAGGATTACATGATTACGATTCAGAGTAATTTTTTTATATTAAGGCCCTTCTTTTGAAGGGCTTCCTTTTTTATAGCATATTTATTAAAAAGTATTAAAATCATCGATGAACGCACGATTTCATCGGTAAAAGTTCTCTCAGTTAGTTCTATATAATTTTTCTGTAAATGGTTTCGTTAGAGTTACTAACCAAAGTAATCTAAATGAAATTTTTCATTTTTTTACTGAGTTTCATTTCTGGACTCAGCCTAGTCGCCCAAGAGGTTAAAATAGGAAATGTAGAGAACAAAATCGTTATCGGTGACTTAGCCGGTAATAGAAATTTCGCATTCGGTGTAAAGAACGTTCTAGAAGAAGTAGTTCAAGATGCCGGGTACGACCTTAACCCAGATTCATCAACAGTAATTAACGTAGAGTTGTTATTCTTCGACGTAAAGAAGACTAGCGTTCAAATCGGTGTGTACGGTAAAAAGACCGACACCTATATGCTAGCAGCTCAAGCATACATCGTACAAGATGGAAAGAAAAAAAAGCCCGTCAAAGCTACCGGCGAGGCTAAATCTATATCTACAGCCACACTCATTATAGATGAAGGAGGTAAGTTTTCTCAAGCAAATGTTTCGACAGCTATTAAAAAGTTATGCGAAGATTTAATTGATAAACTTAAACTCTAAAATGAAAAAATTACTTTTTTTACTTCTAGCTCTTCCTACTTTAGGATTTAGCCAGATTATTATTGAACAAGAGGTCTTAGAACAAGGACCTTTCGCTGTTGGAGATATCTTCACAGTACGTTACTCTATTATTGATACAGGTACAATGGACCTCAATACAGTAATGTTTGATGTCAACTACAATAACAAAAAGGTATTAATATCTGGAGACCCTATTTGGACTGGAAACTTAGATAATCAATCTAAGGCTAGAAATATGTGGAATGGGTATCTGTATAATATTGATACTAACTTTGATCCTAATGAATTAGATAAACAATATAATGGCGGTGTAAGCTATACATCTCCTTCAGCTGACTGGGGACTAGTTAGATTTTCTGCACAAAGTTCAATAGATATTGATGCATTTTTTGTAGAACAAAAATTTATAGTTCAAGATCATCAAGATGCTTACACAGACTACAATGAAGCTATAAAGTTAAACTGGTCTTATATCACTGAAAGAGGAGTTAGCGGAAACGTAATAGCAAGTGGTGATCCAAGAGTAATAGACCTTAATGCTTCTAACTTTGTACCTGCCGGAACTGTAACAGTACATCTTAACCTACCAGACTATACACATGCTGATGATTATATGATTGTTATTGAGCCTGTAGATTGGGATGGAATGGGCCAATACCAAGGTGTTCAAGGAAATATAGACGCTTCAGGTAACTTCTCTACTACAGAACTTAACCAAGGAGTGGAATATGAAATTCATGCATTTGTTGAAAGTCAATGGGATGTAGATGCACAAACAGGAACCTACCCTGCTTGGTTAGATGATGTTGTAACAGTAAGTGATGTAGTATTAGCTTTCAAAGAAGCAATTGGTACTAATCCTGACGGTTCTGGAACTACATTTGACTTTGCACTACAAACACAGCTTGCTAACGTATCTCAATTTGGACCAAATGATCCAGTTGACTTTGATGATTCATATGCTTTATTAGCACACCTAGCAGGTATATTAGAGAATGGAGCTAACGATCCTAATAATCAAGATAAAGAATTCTATCCTATAACATCTTTCAATAACGGAGCATTTAACTGGTCTGCATTTAAAGATTTATTAGGTGCACCAGTAAATTCTGAAGAAGAATGGTTAGCACAGAGAACATTTACATTAACTGATGACCAGCCTATAACATTTGAATTCGCTCATGCATTAATGGGGGATGTAGATTTATCACATGCTACACCTCAAGTAGCAGGAGTTAATCCAGCAGCAACTGCTAAAGCTTTCTCAGCTCCAATGATCGGTAAAAATGCAGCCGGTACAATGAGAATGATTGAAACAGATATGGATGTTACAAGTGAACTGAAAAACGGTTTAGTTGAACTTAACATAGATGTTAGTAAAGACGACTTATCTGGCTTACAGTTAAATTTAAGCTATGATAAATCTAGACTTACCTTCAAAGAAGTAGTATTCGATACAGGAAATACTATGACTAACTTTGCCAAATCATTAGACGGAAAAATTATTATAGGTACTATCGATCCTCAAGCAAAAGAAGTAATGAAATCAGGTAGACCATTTAAAGTTGTATTTGAACCAAAACAGACTATATCTAATACAGCAGGACTAGTATCATTTGATGTTACTGACGCAGTTACGAAAGACGGAACTAAAGTAAAACTAAACATCAGATAAAATGAAAATTACAAAATTTAGATTATTCAACTTATTCGCTATACTATTAATACTTGGAACAAAATGTACTTCCGACTCTTATGAGTTTACAGATTACACTTATGTGCCAGATGCATTAGTAATTGTTGAGCCACAAGGTATCAAATTAGAAAACACAGTAGTTGAAGACCAAGTAGACATAAATGTAAAACTACCAGTAGACGGTACTTACAGAATAAAGATAGTTGACATATCAGGTAAAATGGTAAGTCAAGAAAAAATAACAGCTAAAGAAGGTGATAACATATTAAAAATTTATGTTAAAGCTCTTCCAGTTAGTTCATACGAAGTACAATTACTAGATGATGCAACTAACATACTGTTAGGAAAACAAATATTTGCAATGAAAAATTAAATTATGACTGGAAAAGAAAAGTATAAAATATTCCTTAAAAAATATAAGAAAGATAGATTTAATAACTTTATTAAAAATATATTAAAACTTAATTTTAAAGAAGCTTACGGGTATATTAGAATACAGCATTACTATAGTGAACCAATTGACTGGAAAAAAGAACTTACAGTTACTTTAACAATAATAGTACCAATAATTAATACATTATTTGATATAATAAATTTTATAAAAGATTTTAATATATAAACACAATGAGTGAAGAAAAAGAAGGAGGATTTTTTGGTCAATTAAAAAACCAAATCCTAACAGGAGTAGGAGTAGCTATTACAGCAGGTAGTACGTTATTCTTAGATGTAGTAAAAGAAAAATTAGGTTTAGTAGATGAAGAACCAGCTCAAACCGAGCAAGTAATTCAACAACCTGCTCAACCACAAAATATTACTATCAATCTTCCTGAGCAAAAGAAAGATACGGTTGTGAAGAAAGTATATGTTAAACCACCACCACCAAAAAAGACTGAAACCGAAAAACGTAAGGATGACGGTTTTGATTGGTAAAAAATGAAAACGATTATGAAAAATATGTTACACTCTTATATAGAGTTTTGGAATGAGGCTGAAACACCTCTAGATTACGTTATCAATATCTGGGTAACAGCACTTGGTGCTTTAGCCTTAACAGGATTTGGAAAAGTATTATTTGAATTAATAACAGACCCGGGACAGTTTAGTCACGTCACTTATGGGATTTTTGATACATTAGGATCATGAAAACATTATTAAGTTTACTTGCAATGTTATTGACATATTCAATGATAGGGCAAACATTAGGAAGAACAGTAACAGAAGATTATACAGCTGGATTTGAAACAGCAGCTTCTGTATATGAGATACCAGAATATAACGGAGAACCAGTCCCTGTCGCTATACTCTCTATAGGAGTTAGTGAAGAGGTATTAAGTCAATATCCGGAACTTGGAGATTACCGTGTAGGTTTAGGTCTTTCTAATATAACTGTAGCATTTATGGAAGAGACTTTTAGATTTGATTTCGTTGAAACAAAAGACGAAATTAAGAATAGAATGGTAACCCAATATAAAGCTTCAGCTAAAGGACTACTTACTGAAAAGTATGAACTCAAAGGAAATATAGTAGGAGCAAAATACTTCGGATATATAGAAGTATATGATTTCTCAATCTCAGAAGACGAGACAGTAAACTTAAAGGACGGAGTAAAAAACGTATTAGTTACTAGATTAGGACTTCAAGTAAGATTAGTAGACGCACAGTCTGGACTTTATATGACAGGTTCAGGATTAGGTAAATCTACTACAACAAGAGAAATGACCTTATTAAATGATGAGAACTTAGAAGAAGTAGCCTTTAATCAATCATCAATAGGAACTGCAACTAAAAAAGCTCTTAACACAGCAGTATATAAGATTGTTAAGAGAATGAGACAAAAGAAGATATTTGATCATTAATGAAGAAATTACTAACCATACTATTATTAGTAGGTTTTAGTAACTTATATTCACAGAATTTAATACAAACTTTTGTAGATAGGTGCACCGGGGCAGTGAATGTATTCACAGTTCCTATGAACGGGCAAGCTACTATTGTATTCTATAATAAGTCTAGAACTTTTACTTCAGAGCAGTTCCAAAATGGAGAACTCCGTGCTTGGTTAGAAGAGACTTATGCATGGTGGTCTGCTCTAAGCCCTTGTTCAACTACGACAACAGGAGCTACTGCTACTCAACAAACTACACAGCAAACTACTCAACAAGCAACTCAAGCTGCAACAAATGCCGCTACCACAGCACCACCCACTACTCAAACTGCTACAACAGGAAATACTGCAACTACAGGTACAACTAACACGGCAACAAATGACACATCTACACAAAATACTACCGGGGATACTTCAACATCTGGTTCTACAACTTCAGGTGGCGATACTTCAAATACAGATACTAGCTCTACTGGTTCAACTCAAGGGGATACAACTGGAGATAGCGGTGGAACTACTGAAGGAGGAACATCTGATAGCAGCAGCGAAGGAGGAGGTTCATCAACAGAAGAGTCTAAAACTGAAGAGACTAAAACAGAGGAAACTAAATCTGAAGAAAAAACTGAAGAAGTAAAAGAAGAATCTAAAGAAGAGTCAAAAGATGAAAAATCCGACGAGAGCAAAGAAGAAGACAGCGAAGAGAAGAAAGATGAAGAGAAGTCTGACGACGAGGAATCTAAAGACGATGAGAAAGATGACGACGAAGAGAAAAAAGACGACAAAGATAAAAAGAAGGAAGATAAGAAAAAACAGAAAAAACGAAATCTTGCTCCACCTGTCGTTATGGCAAATGCTCTTCTCCAACAAATGCCAACAGGAGAATATAACTCAGCAGCAATGTTCGGAATCAGTCAAACCTCATTACTCGGGACTGAAACCTACGGGTTAAATCTAATGGTATATGACAATCTTCAGCAGTTTATGTTGAATGGTTCTTACTCAAAAGTATTCTTTACAAATACTAATATATCGGAATTAAACCACGACGGTCATAAACATTACTCTACAACTAATGAAGTAACTACAAACGATCCAAAGGAAAGACCACAACCTAGAGTAAATAGAGTATATTCAGGTTCAGTAGGAGCAATGAAAATGTTCACTACATACATGGGAATGATGAATCACTCTATGGTATGGCTTGGAATCAAAGGATCTGCTACAGGATTAGCTTTTGGTACATCAATAACCTCGTTAGATGTAGAAAAACCTAAAGACACTAAATATATAGATAACCTACTATTAGGTACCTCATTGACAGGTTTCTGGACTAAACCTTTTCCGTATAGTCCAAGATTAACTCTAGCTCCTATGGTAGCAGTTTCATCTCCATTTATGAGTGTTTCAATCAATGGACAGAATAAATTTAACTGGAACACAGATCTAATGATAATCGGAGGTTCAAATTTTAACTATATACTTACTCAGAGATTTGGATTAAGTTTAGGAATAACATTGGTTGAATCTACTATAAAAGACTTTCCTACAATGAAAACTTTTATGATTGGAGGAAGAGTTAGTTTCTAACTATTTATATTAAAGAACGTTTCATTAAAATTGTTATTATATGTTAAACAATATAAAACGAAATTGGATGGCTTTTAAAGACATTTTTAAAGACGAGAACGACTACAACGAAAAATCAGTAGTTGGTTTCGCTTCCTTCGCAATCATGGTATTATTTGCAGTAGCAGATTTATTAACTGGATACGTTGGAAAGGATTTAGTAATTAACGAATTTGTTTACAATTCATTTGTGATCATTACATTAGGATCATTTGGAATTGGTGAAGCAGGTAAAATATTTGGCAAAAAAGAATAATTTAAGTAAAATAACTATAGTATATTAATTATGAGTTACACAAGAGAACAAATAAAGAAAGCTGTAGAAGCAAAAGGATATAAGTGGTTTGAAGGAGGAGATTACAACCTTAATATTGTAGGTGTAAGAAACTCTGAAACTAATGGACAAGTTACTAACAAGTTTGATGATAAACTTACTGTATCTTACTCTGTTAATGGCGAGCTAAAGTTTCATGAATTTGACGCTACAACAGACCCAGGATCTCATTGGGAAAAAAACCTATTAAATGAAGATGGAGTTGCTATTTTAGTTCCTAATCAGTATAGAGGTTCTCATGAAATTAGACTTCACCAAGGTAAGTACGAAGCTATCTGCCAGAAAAAACCTGTGAAAGTTTACCGAGATAATAATATGGATGGTAAGTATGATATGTTAGAAGAAAATATTAAAGAAGGTATTTTCGGTATTAACATTCATAGAGCTACAGCTAATGAAGGAGGAAAGTCAACTCAAATAGATAAGTGGTCAGCAGGATGTCAAGTAATTGCAGCTAATGATGACTTTAAATTATTAATGGAGCTTGCTCATAAAGCTAAAGGCTTATACGGAAATTCTTTTACTTACACACTAATCGAATCAAAGGATATAATTTAGTTGTGTAATTAAAAATAGTTTCTTATATTATAAGTATGAACCGTATAAACGTTATATTAATCTGTATTACAGCTGTTGCGATATTTTATATTTTAAAGCAGCAGCAGGAAGGAGTGGATTTAACTCCTTACCTAAACCAGATTGAAGCTCTAGAAAAAAAAGTAGATTCACTTCATACAGAGAATACTACTTTAGAAAAAGAAGCAGATTCCTTATTAGTAAGGATGACTAATTATGATAAGAAAATTCAAAGTTTAAACTACAGTATAAATGTTATCAAAAAAGAAACTAAAGCTAAACTTGATTCTATTGATAAGTTTGGTGATGATGAGCTCGAAAGGTTTTTCGCAGAGCGATACTATTCAAAAACCGATAGTATTAACTAAACCTGTAGCTAAGCTTGTCATAAAAGATTTAGTGCAGTATGACGGACTATCTAAAGAGATTTTAACTGTTCGCTCATTACTTACTGAGACTAATAATAAACTTACCACTCAGACTCAGTTAGTTGCTAATCTTAATAGTCAAATTCTTAATTACCAGTCCATACTAGATAATAAAGATGGACAGTTATTAGCACAGAAGAATGCTACTGAGGCTATTGAAAAAGCACTCAAAAAGGAAAGAAGAGCTAAAAAGTTGTACCAAGTAGGTTCGGCGATAGGAGGCGGAGCAATCCTTTTATTGCTTGTTCAATAATGAAGAGACTAAAAAATAATATATTCCCATTTATAATAGCATTTTCAGCTTTATCTGTTAGTGCTTCTGCCGCTTTCTATTCTGTTAGTGGGTTATCTAAACTATTTGCTGGAGCTTCATTTGAGGTAATAGTGATGGCAGGATCATTAGAAGTAGCTAAGCTTGTTATAGCTTCTCTTCTTTATCAGTATTGGGATACAATAAATAAGTACCTTAGAACCTATCTCTCCATTGCTGCCGTAGTCTTAGTATTGATTACTAGTATGGGTATATACGGCTTTTTAAGTGCAGCATATCAAGACACATACAGACAGTTGTCTGTTAAAGAAAACCAAATAGGATTTCTAACTCAAAAGAAAGATTTTTATGAAAAAGACGTGGTACGTTACGATACAGAACTTGAAAGAATCTCTAATAATATTAGCACTCTCAGTAATGCAAAAGCTACCTCGATCCAAGTACGAGACACCACGATTTCTGGGGGCGTTAGAACAACAGTCTCTACTGCCGAACTTAGATTGGCTCAACAAAGAATCAACGTCGAAGAAGAAAACCGTAAAGCGGTTCAAGCTAAAAGGGAAACTGCAGCCGATTCACTTCAGAAGTACCAACTTCAAATTTTAGACTTAGAAAACAATTCAGAAGTAGCTGGAGAATTAGGACCACTACAGTACCTTTCCGGACTTACTGGTGCTCCGATGGATAAGATTATTAATATTTTACTTTTAATAATCATATTTGTATTTGATCCTCTAGCTATATCTCTTGTAATTGCAGCTAACTTTGCTTTTGATCAGGCTAACAAAAAAAACCTCTATGGAGAGTTTGAAGATGAGATTGAACCTGATCTATGGGATGATTTAGATCCCGACCCTAAGGATTTACCTGTAGTAGACCCAGAAGAAGTTAAAGCTGACGAAGATTTTATTAATACGATAGACGAAAAAGACTGGAAAGTTGTTGATGAAAATAATAAGGAACTGAAAGAGAAAAAAGTAGATACGGTTCTACAAAAGACTCCTACAAAGAGAAGAATTAAATTTACCGACGGTTCAACTTCTTGGATTGATAAAAAAGACTTTGATCAAGACTCAAATACTATTAGATATTTGTAGCTTTGAATTTTTTTTCGTATATTTAAGTATATTTTAAAATTAGTTACATAGTTATGGCACAGCACAGAGTTATAAGCATGCTCAAAAAGACCTTTGAAGCACAAAGAGAGAAGGCATTACTATCCCTAGAATTGTTAATCGACCACCCTGCAGGAATAGGAGATCATTCTACTGAAGATTTCTATAATAATGCTATTGAAGCTATTAGTGCTCTAGCTGAAGCAGAAGATGTATTAGAGACAATAACTAGACATTTTGGGAACAATGAGTGATAGAGAAATTATGAATGCCAAATATCCTCCATCGGCAAGACAAATTTTAAAAGAGGAGTATCCTACAATTTATCAAGGTTATGAAGATGTAATTAATGAACAGTTCGAATTGTTTGCTAAAAAACATTTAGACTACGGTATGCATAACATAAGTGCCGGTACTAACCTTACAAATAAAGATGAAGTAGAATTTGCTATGACTGGATTATGGTATAGACTTTCAGATAAAATTAATAGATGGAAGAATATTATTATTACTAAGCGTAAAGCTCAAAATGAAACATTAATAGATACTTTTCAAGATATTACTAACTACGGTATTATAGCTCAGTTAGTAGAGAGAGGTCTCTGGAAAAAAGATTAGATGCCAAAAAAGTTAAAAGGTGTTGTTAAGAAGGTTTGGGAAAGTAAAATAAAACAAACTCCTTCTAAAAATACCCACATATCATACAGTTCGTTAAGTACCTATAATAAATGTCCTAAACTTTGGGAACTACAGTACCTTCGTAATGCTGTTCCTTTTACACAGAACATTTATACAATCTTTGGTACTGCAATGCATGAAACTATACAGACTTGGTTAGAAGTTTTGTACCACGATAAAGTTAAAACTGCTAATGAGCTAGATGTAGATCAACTTTTGTATACTAATATGATTAAAGCCTACAAGGCAGGTAAAGCTATAAACGGACATAAGCATTTTTCTACCTCAGACGAACTAACTCAATTTTGGATCGAAGGTAAACATATACTTGAGTTCTTACGTAAGAAAAGAGGTTCATACTTTAGTACTAAGACTATGCAATTGGCAGGGATAGAGACGCTATTATACCAAGAGATACGCCCTGGAGTAGTATTTAAAGGACTTGTAGATTTAGTTTTTTATCATCCTAATAATGATAGCTGGACTATTATGGATATCAAAACTTCTACCTCAGGTTGGAGAGATCAACAGAAGAAAAATCCTAACTTAACCGCTCAGGTAATTCTCTATAGAGAGTTTTTTGCTAAGCAATTTAATATTGACCCTAGTAAAATTAATGTTGAATTTTTTATAGTAAAACGTAGAGTTCCTGCTGAAGCAGACTTTGCCTCTATGCAAAAGAGAGTACAAGAATTCCAGCCAAATGCTGGTCCAAGAAAAACAAAACAGGTAATCGAATCAATGAATACGTTTATTGATAACGTTTTAAACGAGGATGGTAGTTATGTAGATAAGGAATATAAATGTAATAATCCTTTAGGTAGATGTGAAAACTGTTCACCGTTTCTAGTTTAAGTACCTATTTATATATAAATATATAAAGATATATAGTTATGATTAAAGATGAGAAACTAACCTCAGTCAAAATTACCCAACCTCTTTTCGATGAATTTAAACTAGCTGCGCTTAGAGATAACTTTTCTTTTAAAAAGCTTGCAGATAGGGCAATTTATCTCTATCTTACTGATAAAGACTTTAGAGAAAAAGTTCATAAAATCAATACAGTAAAAATAAAAAAATAAATGAAAGATTTATTTAAGTACATTCCTAAAGATAAGAGGAAGAAAATACTACTACTATCAGATGATATAAGAATGCACTCAGGAGTTGCAACAATGTCAAGAGAAATTGTAGTAAAAACAGCTCACCACTTTAATTGGTTTCAGTTAGCTGCTGCAATGACACACCCTGAAGCAGGTAAAGTATTTGACCTATCTGAAGATATAAATAAAAGAACCGGATTAACCGATACCTCTATTAAACTTCAGGCTAATAACGGGTACGGTGATGCACAGGTAGTTAGAAATTTGTTGAGAAGAGAAAAACCAGATGCAATCTTTATTTTTACAGATCCTAGATATTGG
>Ga0209555_10002396_pt1 | contig 13212 bp, 14 predicted proteins | sample SaaInl85LU_5_DNA_FD_184643 | JGI IMG/M metagenome (GOLD analysis project Ga0209555, IMG submission 184643) | Marine microbial communities from expanding oxygen minimum zones in the Saanich Inlet - ESP_85LU_5_DNA (SPAdes) (version 2) | ecosystem: Environmental > Aquatic > Marine > Intertidal... | reverse complement strand
GACGCCAACCCGGCAACTACCCCAGACAAATGTTGTTGGGGGAAGCACATTGGCTGGCGGGTAATAGCGCGATGTCTGCGGCAGTTTATGAAAACTTAGCTCGCCAGCGCCCAGAGGACCCCGCAGTCTGGTATCAGCTTGCTGAAGTTCGAGGGCTGGCCGGGGATATCGCGGGGGTACATACCGCCCGTGCGGAATACTTTATTCTCATCGGTGTGTTTGATCGCGCCCGCGAGCAGATAGAGCTGGCACTGAGCCTGCTGAGCAGTGACTTCAAGCGCAGCGCCGTCCTCACTCAGCGGCTAAAGGACCTAAATGAGTACGAGTTGCGCGCAGAAAGGCTTTAATGTTTTTGATCATTGTTAAAGCTGAGCATACGCCCTAGCGAGCGGCGCGCCTGTTCCGCGATGCTCTCCTCAACAATGATCTCACCACTGCCTTGGGTGAGTGCAGCCAGCAAGTTTTCCAAGCCGTTCATACCCATCCACGGACAGCTAGCGCAACTGCGACAGGTGGCACCGCTACCACCGGTAGGTGCCACTATCAGTTGCTTGTGGGGGACCGCCTGTTGCATTTTAAAGAAGATCCCCTGATCTGTGGCAACAATAAGACGCTGGTTGGGCAGCGATTGAGCAGCCGCGATGAGCCGTGATGTAGAGCCGGCGACATCGGCGAGTTCGACCACTGCTTGGGGAGATTCTGGGTGGACTAGCACCGCCGCATCGGGGTAGAGAGCCCGCATTTCCTCTAAGCCACGGGCCTTGAACTCTTCGTGAACAATACAGCTGCCATCCCACATCAGCATGTCGGCACCCGTCTGCTTGGCTACGTAACTTCCCAAATACTTGTCCGGAGCCCAGAGGATCTTCTCACCCTGAGCATCTAGATGGTCTACCACATCAACTGCAATACTCGAGGTGACAACCCAGTCTGCGCGAGCTTTAACCGCTGCGGAGGTATTGGCATAAACAACCACCGTTCGGTCGGAGTGTTGATCACAAAATTCGGCAAACTCATTTGCCGGACAGCCAATATCAAGCGAACAGGTCGCCTCTAATGTAGGCATTAAGACCCGCTTATGTGGTGTGAGTATCTTGGCAGTCTCACCCATAAACTTCACGCCAGCTACAATCAGCGTCGAAGCTTCGTGTTGGCTGCCAAAACGGGCCATTTCAAGGGAATCAGCCACTACCCCGCCACTCTCCTCGGCCAAGGCCTGGATCAGTGGATCGGTATAGTAGTGGGCGACGATCACCGCGTTTTGCGCGACCAACTGTTGCCTGATTTGTGCGGTGAGCTCAGCCTTCCGCTCACTGCTCAGTAGTTCAGGCGGGTGGGCGCGGTCGAGGTGTTCAGCCACCACTGCGCGCAGTTGAGTTTGGTCGACATTCATAGAGATTTCACTCTTAAAGTGGCCTCGCTCAGAAGCTGGAGAGCCAATAGATAATAGTTGTCATAGCGATGGCGACCAGTGCGACAGCCGCAACTGCATCGGCTTTGGCATCAGAACAGCCCTGCTGGTGTTGATTATCTTGGCTCATGTGCTCTCTCTCTAAGTTATGGGCGCTCGCTCGTGCCTATCGTTTTCAATGCCGTCGCATTCTAGCAATAGAGTGTAGTTAAATCACCAGAATATCGCCGCAAAGAGTCCATAATACCTTGCCGACTTATTGCCAAAAGTTATGAGTTATTGAACAAAATTAATTTTAATGCATAACCCTTCCCTGTAAGATAATGCACCTTTAACAGCGACAGTCCTCTGTCGCCAGCCAACCGATCAATGTGAGCCACACATGTATCAATATAATCCACGCGACCATCAGTTAGTCAGTGAGAGAGTCGATCAGTTTCGCGGTCAGACGGAACGGTATCTTGCAGGCGAGCTTTCTGATGAGCAATTTCTACCCCTGCGCCTACAAAATGGCTTATATATTCAGCGCTTAGCGCCGATGCTGCGCATTGCCATTCCCTACGGTCTTCTCTCCAGCCGACAGCTGCGCAAGCTTGCCGATATCACTCGTCGCTATGACAAAGGTTACGCGCACTTTACGACTCGCCAGAACCTCCAACTTAACTGGCCTCAGCTCGAAGCGGTTCCTGATATTTTAGCTGAGCTGGCCGAAGTTGAAATGCACGCTGTGCAGACCAGCGGAAACTGTATAAGAAATGTCACCAGCGATCAGTTTGCCGGTGTCGCTGTCGACGAGGTAGAAGACCCGCGACCTTGGTGTGAGTTGCTCCGTCAATGGTCAACACTGCACCCCGAGTTCGCCTACTTGCCGCGCAAATTCAAAATTGCTGTGAATGGCTCTCAAGCCGATCGCGCCGCCTTCTTATTCCACGATGTCGGTGTCGAGCTAGTCAAAACTACTGAAGGGGCTACCCGGTTTAATATCTATGCTGGGGGTGGCTTGGGGCGCACGCCAGTAATTGCCGAATTAGTGCGCAGCCATTTAGAGCCCGAACACCTGCTCAGCTACCTCGATGCACTGCTTAGGGTTTACAACAGCCACGGCAATCGCCTCAACAAATATAAAGCTCGAATAAAAATCCTAGTAAAAGCCTGGGGAGTAGAACGCTTTGCTGCGGCAGTTGAGGACGAGTGGCAGTTCAGCAAAGATGGGCCTAATACACTTAAAGCTGACGCTATTGAAGCGATGAAAGCACATTTTACCTTGCCCGAATACACGCCGGCGCAAAGTGATTGCGAACAACAGCTGGAGGCCGCAGCGCAGACAGAGCTAGCCTTTTCGCGCTGGTTAGAGCGCAACACGCACAGCCACAAGCAACCTGGCTACCGCGCCGTTACCCTCTCACTTAAGCCAACAGGTGCTGCCCCTGGAGATGTGACCGATCGCCAATTGGAGCAAATTGCAGAGCTGGCTGATCGCTACTCCTTTGGTGAGGTGCGCGCGACCCACAACCAAAATGTGGTGCTCGCGGATGTGCGTGTCGATCAACTCCAATCGCTCTGGCAAGAGGCTAAGACCGCCGGTTTTGCCACCCCTACTGTTGGCACTCTGACCGATATGATCTGCTGCCCGGGGGGAGATTACTGCTCGCTGGCTAATGCCAAATCGATACCGGTAGCCGAATCACTGCAACGCCGCTTTGATGATATCGACCACCTTTACGATCTTGGCGATCTGGAACTCAATATCAGTGGCTGCATGAATGCCTGCGGACACCATCACGTGGGCCAAATAGGTATATTAGGCGTCGATAAAAAAGGGGAAGAGTGGTACCAGATTCAAATTGGTGGCAGTGCCGGCAAAGATGCCGCTCTCGCCAAAGTGCTTGGTCCTGCATTCTCTAGAGATCAGGTGGCTGATACGGTCGCCAATTTACTCATGGTCTATACGGATAGCCGTCACGAGGGCGAAAGCTTCCTCGAGACTTACCGTCGCATCGGCTTAGCCCCATTCAAGGAGCGTGTTTATGCCCAAGTTAATTGAGAACTCTCTGCTCTGTGAGAACAAATGGCAGACCGTTGACGACCAGCAACCTCTGCCCGACAGTCATTATCTCCTGCCTCTAGAGCGTTGGCTGGCAAACCGCGAAATGCCATCTGAAGGCCTGCCCTTTGGAGTCATTATCGACGGTGATCAATCGCTTGAAGCGCTGCAAGATACCCTGGCAGATCTGCCGCTAATTGCCATCAGATTCCCCAAATTTGTCGATGGCCGCGGCTTTTCTACGGCGCGTCTGCTGCGCGGCCGCCACGGTTACAACGGCGAGCTTCGGGCGTGTGGGGATATCTTCCGAGATCAACTGCAATTTTTACACCGCTGCGGTTTTGACAGTTTCGAAGTACCCGAAAGTGCAGGCGAGGATTGGCTCGACTCGCTTAAAGATTTTTCGGCAAGCTACCAAGCTGCCGCTCGCTAGTCGCTGTGGCCGGCTCACTTTTAGAGTCTTTTTTTCTCATCTTTAGCGGCGCTGCGTTACTCGCCACTGCAGCGATGTATACCCGTCAACCGCTGCTGGTATCTTATATACTGCTCGGCGCCCTTCTCGGCCCATACGGCTTAGGCTGGGTAGCTGATGTCAGCTTGCTGGCACAGATATCCAGCATTGGCATCGTGCTGTTACTCTTTTTGATCGGCCTCGACATGCAACCCCAAGCATTACTGGCTGTTCTCAAGCAGGCCTCAGTTGTCACCTTTTTGAGCTCAATGGTATTTTTCGGGCTCGGTTTTGGCGCAGCATGGCTCGCTCAATTCTCTCTGACAGAGTCACTAGTAGTCGGTGCAGCGATGATGTTTTCAAGCACCATTATCGGCATCAAGTTGCTGCCAACCACCGCCCTGCATCACAAACGCAGCGGCGAGATGATGGTCGGCTTGCTGCTGTTGCAAGATTTTGTCGCCATATTTGTGCTCATCGTACTCTTTTCTAGCTCTGCGGGGAGTATAGAGTGGCATAATATCGGCACCAGCTTGCTCGGGTTACCGGTGCTGTTGGCCGTCACATTAGCTCTAGTTAAGTGGATTCTACTGCCACTACTGCAGCGCTTTGATCGCATCGGCGAGTACGTATTTTTGCTAGCTATCGGCTGGTGTTTTGCCGTATCAGAGGGCGCTGAACTGCTTGGCTTGTCGCGAGAAATTGGTGCATTTTTAGCGGGCATCTCTATCGCTACCAGCCCCATTGCACAATATATCGCTTTGAGCCTAAAACCGCTGCGCGATTTTTTTCTCATCTTGTTTTTCTTTTCGTTAGGAGGCGGTTTTAACATCGGCCTGCTATCTCAGGTGATATTACCCGCCCTGCTATTAGCGACGCTTATATTGGTGGCGAAACCGCTCATATTTAGAGGCTTACTGCGCCGCCAGAGCGAGAGCCCTAGCTTAGCGTGGGACCTGGGATTCCGTCTCGGCCAGAGCAGTGAGTTTGCGCTCTTGATTGCCTACGTTGCCGCCGCATCAGGGCTAATTGGCGAGCTCGCATCCCACTATATTCAGGCCGCAGCGATTATCACTTTCTTAGTATCCAGTTACATTGTCGTATTCAACTTTCCAAGTCCAATGGCAGTCAGCGATAAATTGCGGCGCGATTAGCTGTTACAACGGCTGACGGCGGACCGCTCGACCCAGCCAGCGCGTTGCCACGCGTTCAACTGCGCCCTCAGCAGCCAAGCCTAACTTCTCTTGCCAACTGCGTTTGTGCAGAGTCACAACTTGGTAGAGCTCACTCTCTGCTGCGGCAGCTAGTAGATAATCGTCACTGGTAGCTAAATCATCGACCAGACCTAATGCCTGCGCTTGCTGGCCATACCAGACCTCGCCAGTTGCGACAGCGCCAATATCCAATTGTGGGCGCGCTTTGGCAACGAACGACTGGAACAGCTCATGAGTCTCATCTAGCTCCTGCTGGAACTTGGCACGCCCAGAGTCGTTATTTTCACCAAACATAGTGACTGTGCGTTTGTACTCGCCCGCGGTATAAAGCTCGAAATCGACTTTGTTGTCGCGCAACAGGCGGTTAAAGTTAGGCAGCTGTGCCACTACGCCAATAGAACCTATCAGGGCAAACGGAGCGGCAACAATCTTATTGGCTACCGCAGCCATCATATACCCGCCACTCGCCGCCACCTTGTCGACACAAACGGTCAGCGGGATTTGCTTAGCAACCAGACGCGCGAGCTGCGATGCCGCCAAACCATAGCTATGGACCATCCCCCCTCCACTCTCCAGCCTAACCACGACCTCGTCTTCAGGTTTTAAAATGGTTAGCAGTGCAGAGATTTCGTGTCGCAACGACTCAACCGCCGAGGCTTTGATATCACCGTCAAAGTCGAGCACAAAGGTGCGGCGAACCGAACTTTTTGGGTGTTTCTTATCGGCTTTGGCGCGCTGCTTCTCTGTTTTACGGCGCGCTTTACGGTGCACCTTAAGTTGAGACTCTTCAAGAGTTGCCTCGATAAGCTGCTGCTCATACTCTTCAAATTGATCGTTGAGCTTAACCACCTCGAACTGTGGCGCTTCTACCCCTGTTTGGCCGCGTCGCCCAGCTGAGCTGGCCACAACTAAAAGTGGAATGAGCAGGCAGACCAAGACGGTCACGGCTTTCGCCAAGAAAAGGCCATATTCACTTAAAAATACCACGGATAACTCCTGTTCAAAGATTAATTAAGTTGTAGCCTAGGCTGAGCGCGATTCAATAAAGCTGCGAATTAGCTTGCCTGAAATACTGGTTGCGGGAGGTATTTGTGGCAGATCTTTGTAATGGAACCACCGCGCCTGCTCTAGTTCGATACCATCCACACTGATATCACCTCCCGCATATTCAGCAAAGTAACCCAACATCAACTGGCTGGGGAACGGCCACGCTTGGCTGGAAAAATAAGTCAGATTTTGAACTCGAACCCCGCTCTCCTCCATCACCTCACGGCACAGGGCCTGTTCAGCACTTTCGCCTGGCTCAATGAATCCCGCCAAGGTGCTAAATAATCCGGGCGGCCAACTAGGCTGACGGCCGAGCAGACAGTACTCTTGGCGGTGCACTAAGGTGATAATGCAGGGCGAGATGCGCGGGTAATTGGTCAGCTTGCAGGAGACACAGATTAAGGCGTGATCTTGTGCAGAAACCGTTGTCGGCTCACCGCAACTGCCACAATAGCGGTGTTGCCTCTGCCAGAGCAAGAGCTGTGTGGCGCGACTGAAAAGCCCAAAGTCCTCTTCATCGATTACTGTCAGCAGCGAACGCAGCGAAAGCAATTCACACTGAAGACCTAGCTCATGCAAAGTATGGCTATCACAGGCCCATACTTCACCGCTGCCGACACCCGCTAAAAAACCCAAGGGAAGACGCACAGAGGGCTCGCAAGAGTCGGGGAGCTCAACCAAGGTCCACCAAGCTACTGCACTCAGCGCGGGCTTGGCAATACGACCATCGACCACTAGTACGACAAAAGCAGGTGGCTCACCATTACCCTGTGAGCTGGGGTAAAAACCACCGAGACTCTCAGCCAACTTATCCATCAAACTGTTTCCTTGTGACGCGGGAAATAGCGCAATAAAGCCACACATGTGATATGGTTTTGCGCCAAAAATTTACCCCTGCATCCTAACATAATCTGAGATTTTGCCCCCTAACAACCACTTTTAAAAAGGCTTTCTGACAATGCAAATGAGTGCAAGAAAAGCACTGCGAAGAAATTTTTTAGGTAACTCCCCGCGCTGGTATAAAGGTGCGATATTCCTATTTCTTTTAATTAATCCTATTTTTCTTTATACCCTCGGACCCTTCGTCACAGGCTGGATTCTAATCGCAGAGTTCATTTTTACTCTGGCCATGGCACTCAAGTGCTATCCACTTCAGCCCGGCGGACTGCTAGCCATCGAGGCGGTAGCTCTGGGAATGACCTCACCCGAGGCGGTGTATCAGGAGGCAGTGGGCAATTTCGAAGTGATTATACTGCTAATGTTTATGGTCGCCGGCATATACTTCATGCGCGATATGCTGATGGCGACCTTTAGTAAACTGCTGATTGCGGTGAAATCGAAAGTACTCCTATCACTGTTATTTACTCTAGCCGGCGCTGTGCTCTCTGCGTTCCTAGATGCGCTCACTGTGACGGCGGTACTGATCACCGTCTCAGTCGGATTTTACTCGGTCTACCACAAGGTAGCGTCGGGCAAAAAACTCGTAGATAGCCACGACCACAACCAAGACACTCAGTTACACGATTACCATCGCGCAGACCTGCAACAATTTAGGGGGTTCTTGCGCAGTTTAATCATGCACGGCGCAGTCGGTACTGCACTCGGTGGGGTGTGCACCTTAGTCGGCGAACCACAAAACCTGCTTATTGCAGAAAAAGCCGGATGGGAGTTTGGCGAGTTCTTTATGCGCATGGCACCAGTCACTATGCCCACTCTATTTTTTGGATTATTAACTTGCATTGTACTGGAGAGCACTCGCAGTTTTGGCTACGGGACTACTCTGCCAGATGCTGTTCGTGCGGTGCTCGAAGACTACAATAAAGTGCAAACCGCCAAACGCACACGGCAGGAGTTTGTGGCACTGGGCGCACAAGTGGTAGTCGCACTCTTCCTAGTTATTGCGTTGGCGTTGCATTGGGCACCGGTTGGCCTAATTGGGCTGAGTGTTATTGTACTGCTCACGGCATTCAATGGAATTGTTGAAGAGCACCGCATTGGCAAGGCCTTCGAAGAGGCCCTACCCTTTACCGCACTATTGATTGTGTTTTTTGCCGTCGTCGCTGTGATTCACGAGCAACACTTGTTCTCCCCAGTCATCCACTGGGTGCTCGAGCAAGAAAAACCTCTGCAGCCAGCACTGTTCTTTGCCGCCAATGGTTTACTATCGGCGATCAGTGACAATGTTTTTGTTGCTACCGTGTACATAAACGAGGTTAAAGCGGCACTCGATGCTGGGGTGATTGATCGAGCTCACTTTGAGACACTGACAGTGGCGATTAATACCGGCACCAATTTGCCGAGTGTTGCCACACCCAATGGCCAAGCCGCTTTCTTGTTTCTACTCACCTCTGCGCTGGCGCCATTGATCCGGCTCTCCTATATGCGCATGGTCATTATGGCGTTGCCCTACACACTGGTTTTAACTGGCGTCGGGCTGGCAGCGATTGTGCTGTTCTTTTAAATCCGTCAGACAAAAAAAAAGGCGCTCAATTGAGCGCCTTTTTTATTTGCTAAGCTGTCCGATGGCGTTCTGTAAGCCATCGAGGGTCAGCGGAAACATGCGCCCCTCTACCAATTGGTGGACCATCTCAATAGTCGGCGTGTAGCCCCAGTACTTTTCTGCCACCGGATTGATCCAAGCCAACTTGCTGTAGGTATCGCCTAAACGTCGCAGCCAAATCGCACCTGGCTCGTCGTTAAAATACTCGACACTACCGCCTTTGCTGGTGATCTCATAGGGTGCCATTGATGCGTCACCAACAATGATTACTTTATAGTCACTCGAATAGGTGCGCAGCAATTCGTGGGTCGGTATACGTTCTTGCTGGCGGCGGTGGTTGTTGCGCCAAACATAGTCGTAAAGACAGTTGTGAAAGTAGAAATACTCGAGATGCTTGAACTCTGTGCGAGCCGCCGAGAACAACTCTTCGCAGAGCCGCACGTAGGGGTCCATAGAGCCACCGACATCAAAGAACAAAAGCACTTTAACGGCGTTGTGCCGCTCGGGAACCATCTTAATATCGAGGAGGCCAGCATTGCGGGCAGTTGAGCGGATGGTATCGTTCAGATCGAGCTCATCTTGGGCGCCTTGGCGCGCAAACTGACGCAGACGTCTTAGTGCCACTTTGATATTGCGAGTACCGATCTCAACGGAGTCGTCAAGGTCCTGAAACTGGCGTTGATCCCACACTTTAACTGCACGTTTTTGACCGCCCTCACCGCCTACTCGGACTCCTTCTGGGTTAAATCCACCGTGACCAAACGGCGAGGTCCCTCCGGTCCCTATCCACTTATTGCCACCCTGATGACGCTTTTCTTGCTCTTCGAGACGCTTTTTAAACTCTTCAATGATTTTCTCTAAGCCGCCCAAACTCTCGATTTCGGCTTTTTCTGCATCGCTAAACTGTCGCTCAAACTCTTGGCGCAGCCAGTCGTCAGGAATCAATGCCTGGATGATGTCGTCGATATTTTCGAGTTGTTTAAAATAGGCCCCAAATGCGCGATCAAAGCGATCATAATATTTTTCATCTTTGACCAACACCGTGCGTGCCAGCAGATAAAACTCTTCGACATCGGCAAAGACCACGCCCTGCTCTAGCGCTCGAATCAGGTCGAGCAGCTCGCGGATCGACACTGGAATGCCGGCCCGCTTTAGCAGCGAGAAGAAATTAATCAGCATGCTCTTAGCGCGCCTCGCGCCGCGCCATAAACGCTAGCCGCTCCAGCATATGGACATCTTGCTCGTTTTTCAGCAGTGCACCATAGAGTGGCGGGATCGCTTTAGTGGGATCTCGATTAGTCAGGATCTCGTCGGGGATATCATCAGAGAGCAGCAGTTTTAACCAATCAATTAGCTCCGAGGTAGAGGGTTTTTTCTTCAAACCGGGGACTTTGCGCAGTTCAAAGAAAATTTCCAGCGCCTCATCCACTAGTCGCTTCTTGAGCTCTGGGAAATGCACGTCGACAATTTGCTGCATGGTGTCGCGATCTGGGAAATTGATGTAGTGAAAAAAGCAGCGGCGCAAAAAGGCATCTGGCAGCTCTTTTTCATTATTGCTGGTGATAATCACAATCGGGCGATTGACCGCTTTGATAGTCTCGCCAGTTTCGTAGACAAAAAACTCCATGCGATCGAGCTCTAAAAGCAGATCGTTGGGGAATTCAATGTCAGCCTTATCAATCTCATCGATTAACAAAACCACTTGCTGCTCGGCAGTAAACGCCTCCCACAGCTTGCCGCGCTTAATGTAGTTAGCGATATCGTGAACACGATCGTCACCCAGTTGCGAGTCGCGCAACCGTGATACTGCATCGTATTCGTAAAGGCCCTGCTGTGCCTTGGTAGTAGACTTAATATGCCAAGAGATGAGCGGCATTCCCAGTGAAGCGGCAACCTCCTCTGCCAGAAGAGTTTTGCCGGTACCCGGCTCACCTTTAATCAGCAATGGTCGCTGGAGTGCTACTGCCGCGTTAACTGCGGTTGAGAGTTCGTTGGTGGATACGTATTTTTGTGTACCGGTAAACTTCATGTGAGACCCTTATTTGCTGTAATCATTTTGTCTGGCGCAGAGCGCGCTAATAAAGATTTATTAATGTAGCATTTAGCGAGGATAGCTTGCCAACACTGGCACTGACCGACCAGTCGAGAGCTGGACACACTGTTAAAGTGTCTTTATCAAACCTTTGAGAGCAACGATTGTCTCGCCTTGGGCCAGCTGCTGCCAGGTTTCGCCCACTGTAAGCGGCTCAGTAGCAATCACGCTAACGACATCGTTGGGCGTGGTTTCACGACTAAAATCCACCTCCATCTCAATATCTTTGAGACGCGCCACACCAAATGGTGCCCGACGTGTCAGCCAGTGCAGACGAGTGGTGCAGTGGGCGTAGAGTGCCCGGCCATCGCTGAGTAAAAAGTTGGCCACCCCGAGCTCATCCAGCTTAGCCGCGCACTGATCGATAAACTGTCCGAGCTGCTTTGGACTGCGCGGCCAGCTCATAAAATGATGATCTAGCTCGCCCATCAGCCAACAGAAAGCCCACTCGCTGTCGGTGCTGCCAACCGGATGAAAACGCCTTAACGGCAATTTTTTGCGCACACCGCGCAGCTGCCCATTGTGGGCAAAAACCCAATAACGGCCCCAAAGTTCACGCACAAAGGGATGGGTATTCTCGAGACTAACAGCGCCTACATTGGCTTGGCGAATATGGCTGATCACCACTTCGCTTTTTATTGGCTGAGACTTAACCAGCTCTGCCACCTGGCTATTAACACTCGGCTCTGGATCGCGAAACTCTTGGACGCCACGGCCGCGATAAAATGCGATTCCCCAGCCATCGCGATGAATATCACTGCCGCCACCGCGCTCAACCAGACCACTGAAACTGAACCTTGCATCGGTCGGCACATTCGCCGACATAGCCATCAACTGACACATATCACAATCGCCGTGAAAATAGTTTGCGCACTAGTGCAACGGCAACCAGGAATAGCGAAAACAGTAACTGGGCAATAACCGCGGCAGTCGCCAGAGGTGCAGCTGCTCGGGCAGTACTACCCCCTCCTAAAAAGCCTTCAAAGAGTGCCACTAAGAGTGCGGGAGCAAGAGCTGGCTCACCGGGATAAGACTCGACAGGAAAACCAAAGATAATCAACAGAGCAAACCCGATGCTAGCGTTAAACCACCACTTTGTGCCGCGCAGCAGCCAGAGTTGTGCGGCGATAACCGCCACTAAGCCGAAAAAATAGATTGCCCAAGCCGTGGTATATCCAGCCATTTGCGGCAAAGTATCTGTCATAGTTGATCACCCTTAAAAGTTAGTCGGGCACCTCTGCCCAGATGACGATACGCTCTTCCAAATCCTCGCCCTGCACGTCGAGCTCATTGCTCACACGGCCCCGCACGGAGGCCCCTGCGCGATGCACCGCTTCTCTATCGCCACTGACTAAATAGTGCCAGCTAGGTAGTGCACGGCCTTCAGAAAGACGTCGGTAAGCGCAGCTATCGGGCAGCCACTGTAGGGTCGGCACAAACTCAGGGGTAAGCTGCAAACAATCATCGACTATCTTATGACGCCCCGAATAATTACTGCATTGACAGGTTTGCGCATCAAAAAGCTGACAGGCGACATCAGTTTGATAGACCTCGCCACTCTCCTCTTCTTCGAGCTTGACCAGACAGCAGCGACCGCAGCCGTCGCAGAGGCTCTCCCACTCAGACTCGCTAAGCTGCTCGAGGCTCTTGCGCAACCAGAAAGGCTGATCGGCCACCATTAACTGGCCGGCCCGTCGAGTTCGCGCCCGGTCCACTGCTGGGGTTCTTCACCGTAGCGGTTGGGCGGCATCTGCAAGTAGAAAAGATTCGCCTCTATTTCCGCCAACACTTTACTGGCATCAGCGCGCGCTAATTTGCGCTGCTCAGTGATATTGAGCACCGTCACGTGACGAGCGCTACCGAACAGTGACAACAGCTGCTGCGGCAGCTCGTCTAGTTTTTGCTCGCGGCGAACATAGAGGTACATCTCTTGTTTCTTCTCGCTGGCGTAGATATCACAGAGCACTGGGCAACTCTCCCTTCGGACCAAATTCGGCGTAACAAGCGGCCAAAAGCGGCTGTAATTGGTGGTGGCGCCAACCACTGTGCAAGCGGAATGGCCACTTTATATTTTCGACGGCAACCACATAGCTGTGCTGGCGGACTAAATGTTCTAAATCGCGTTTGTTGACCAACAGTTCTTTGGCGACATTCAGTCGCTCGGCGCACTCTTGCACGACGCTGCGCAGCTGTTTAAACAGAGCACCCTCGGCGCGAGTTAAAGGCCTCGGCGGTGCCGCTAGCGGCGGGCTCGCGTTTGCCTCCTGGTAAGCTCTGTTGAGCAACTCCACCAACTGCTCGCCAAACTTGCGCAGTGACCCCGGGTGGATCTCCGAGCAGCTGCGCAGCTCACTAAGTGATCGGACTTCTGTGCGCACCGCATCGAGCAGCTGCGGGTCTTTAAATATACGCCCGCGAGGTATATCGCGCTGTCGCGCGAGATTTTCACGCCA
>Ga0209555_10002394_pt1 | contig 13220 bp, 6 predicted proteins | sample SaaInl85LU_5_DNA_FD_184643 | JGI IMG/M metagenome (GOLD analysis project Ga0209555, IMG submission 184643) | Marine microbial communities from expanding oxygen minimum zones in the Saanich Inlet - ESP_85LU_5_DNA (SPAdes) (version 2) | ecosystem: Environmental > Aquatic > Marine > Intertidal zone... | reverse complement strand
TAGGATGGGCATCAACCTTGAGATCATCATGTACCCGATGTTCACAGACGAGGCGGCGGTGCGCGCGGCAAAAGACGAGTACGACCCTAGCTTCTTGCTGAGCTTTGATGAGGCGTCGAACTTCGTGTTTACGCGTGACACGCTGCAGGGGCTAGAGGCAACGCAGTCGCGGTACGTGGGCAGGCCGGGGATCTCGGCGTTTAGGGCGGTGCGCTCGCGCAAGTTAGGCTTCCACTTCTACCCGTCGCCGTGGCTTGCGAATGTCGAGCAGGTGTCGTTCATCAGTGAGAACGCGGCGGGCGAGATCATGGAGCAGGAGATGGTGCCGGTGCCTACTGACTGGTTCGCACTCAAGCAGCGCTTGCTAGGGGAGCCTGGGGTGAGCTTTGCGCGCATCGACAGCTTGGGGGTGATCAGCGTGGGCTACTACGGCCGCACGGTACGGCTGCTCACCGCGTATGAGGTTGACCCGAACAAGGCAGCCGCCAATGACAACCGGGACATCGTGTTCGTTGAGGCGGGGGATCTGAACGACGACGGCGAGCTGGACTACTACAGCTACTATCCCAATGGGGATAGGCAGACGATCTACGTACTGCCTGCCCCGTAAGAGCCGCCATGTACTCGCGCCTGGCGGCCAAAGCTTCGCGAGGCTACCTAAACTTAGTTTAGATAGTCGTCTATTTTCTCTGCGACCTTGCGGCCTTCATCGATCGCACGTACCACCAAAGACTGCCCGCGGCGGCAGTCGCCCGCAGCGAAGACCTTGGGGCTCGAAGTGGCAAACTCTTCGTATTCGGCCTTGTAATTGGAACGCCCGTCTAATTCTAAACCTAGCGCTTCGCTCACATAGTGCTCTGGCCCTAGGAAGCCCATAGACAGGAGGATAAGATCCGCTTCCCAGAATTCGATAGTGCCGGGGATTTCCTTAAAGTTGTTGTCTACCTTCACCGTATTAATGCCGAGCAGCTTGCCGTCTTCGTCGCGTACGAACTCCTTGCCAGAGATCGAGTAAACACGGGGGTCTTCGCCGAACTTCTTCGCCGCTTCTTCGTGGCCGTAGTCTACGCGGTAGATTTTTGGCCACAGCGGCCAGGGGTTGTCGTCGGCTCGTTCGATAGGCGGCTTAGGCATGATCTCGAAGTTAACGAGCGACTCGCAGCCATGACGCAGCGACGTGCCTATGCAATCGGTGCCGGTGTCGCCGCCACCAATAACGATAACTTTCTTGCCCTTGGCGCTGATGTAGTCGCCGTTCTCGAGCTGCGAATCGAGCAGGCTAGATGTGTTCTTCTTTAGGAACTCCATGGCGAAGTGGATGCCGTCGCCTTCACGGTTGGGAATCGGCAGATCCCGCGGCGTTGTCGCGCCCGTAGCGAGTAGGACCGCGTCGTTGTCGGCGACCAATTTGTCGATGCCAATGCCGTTGTCGCCGGCGCCACCGATATCGGCGCCCGTGACGAACTCGATGCCTTCTTCGCGCAGGATGTTCACGCGTCGGTCGACGATGTCTTTTTCGAGCTTCATATTAGGAATGCCATACATGAGCAGGCCACCGATGCGGTTGTCGCGTTCGTACACGGTCACGTTATGGCCTGATTTGTTCAGCTGCGCCGCCGCTGCGAGACCCGCGGGGCCTGAGCCAACCACGGCGACTGTTTTACCGCTGCGCGACTCGGGAGGCTGCGGCTTAACCCAGCCGTTTTCGAAGCCCTTGTCGATGATAGCGTTTTCAATATTTTTAATCGTGACCGGCGGCTCGGTAGAACCAAGCACACAGGATCCTTCGCAGGGCGCAGGGCAGACGCGGCCGGTGAACTCGGGGAAATTGTTTGTCTTGTGCAGACGCTCTAGCGCTTCTTCCCAGCGGCCGTTGTACACGAGGTCGTTCCACTCGGGGATAAGATTGTAAACGGGGCAGCCGTTTTCCGACTGACAGAAAGGCACGCCGCAGTCCATGCAACGAGCACCCTGAGTCTGCAGCGCGGCGTCTTCCGGCGCGGTGTAGATTTCTTTGTAGTCGATCAACCTGTCCATCGCGTTGCGATAGGGCACAGTCTGACGCGTAAACTCTTTAAATCCGGTTGGCTTTCCCATGGTCTCTTCCTGCGTGGCACTCGGCCTTCTCTGGTGAACCGAGCCCTGCTCGCTCACAAGTGGATCACTGGCAAGAGCCCTAGAGGGCTCTGGCCGTTCAATGCAGCGGCGGTGTTTAGGCCGCTGTCACTGCGCGCTCGGCTAGAACGCGTTTATAGTCTGTAGGCATTACCTTCACGAACTGCGTGAGGGCAAGCTCCCAATCGTCCATTAGGCGCTTGGCCACGTCGGACTCGGTGTAGAGATAATGCTTCTTCACGAGAGCATGCAGCTCCTCGATATCGTTGGCGTCCGCAACGCCCTCGAGTTCGAAGGTCTCGCCGTTACACTGCTTGGGGAACGCGCCTTCCGGGTCCCAAACATAGGCAATGCCGCCGCTCATGCCGGCGCCGAAGTTGCGTCCTGTTTTACCAAGAATCACTACGCGCCCGCCTGTCATGTATTCGCAGCCGTGATCGCCTATGCCTTCGACAACCGCACTGGCGCCGCTGTTACGCACTGCGAAGCGCTCGGCGACTATGCCGCGGATAAAGGCTTCGCCGCTGGTGGCGCCGTAAAGGTTTACGTTGCCCGCGATAATATTGTCTTCCGACTTGAAGCTGCTTTGCTTCGGCGGATAGAGAACGATCCTACCGCCCGACAGGCCCTTGCCGACGAAGTCGTTAGCGTCGCCTTCAACGGTTAGCGTAACGCCCCTAGCGAGCCACGCACCGAGGCTCTGTCCTGCCGAGCCGTTGAGCTTAATATTGATTGTGTCGTCGGGGAGCATGTCGGCGCCCCAGCGCTTAGCGACCTCGTTCGATAGCATCGTGCCGACAACGCGGTTGATGTTCACTACGTCGTGCTCGATGTGAACGACCTTGCCGTCTTCGATGCCTTCGCGGGCCATCTTAATAAGTTCGTTATCCAGAGCCTTTTCTAGCCCGTGATCTTGCTCCTGCATCTTATAAAAGCCGGTGTTCTCGAACACGACCTTGGCAGGAGTCAGGATAGACGTGAGATCGATTCCGCTGGCTTTCCAGTGGTCGATTGCGTCGTTCATGTTGAGCAGGTCAGCGCGGCCGACCATCTCATTGACCGAGCGAATGCCGAGGCTCGCCATAATCTCGCGCATTTCTTCAGCCACCATAAAGAGGTAGTTGGTGACGTGCTCTGGCTTACCTTTGAACTTCTTACGTAGCTCAGGGTCCTGCGTGGCAATGCCGACAGGACAGGTGTTGAGGTGACACTTGCGCATCATGATGCATCCCAGCGTGATGAGCGGGGCTGTGGCAAAACCGAATTCTTCGGCGCCAAGTAGCGCGGCAATCGCGATATCGCGGCCGGTCTTAAGCTGACCGTCGGTTTGAAGCGTGACGCGCGAGCGCAAATTGTTCATTACCAGAGTCTGGTGAGTCTCGGCCAGACCGAGCTCCCAAGGCAGGCCCGCGTGCTTAATAGAGGTGAGCGGAGATGCGCCCGTACCGCCGTCGTGGCCGGCAATAACCAGATGGTCTGTCTTCGCTTTGGTCACGCCCGCAGCGATCGTGCCAACGCCAATTTCGGCGACTAGCTTGACGCTTATGCGCGCTGCGCGGTTGGCGTTTTTTAGATCGTGGATCAGCTGCGCGATGTCTTCAATAGAGTAGATATCGTGATGCGGCGGCGGGCTAATGAGGCCCACTCCCGGTGTCGAGTGACGAATGCTGGCAATGTAGTCGTCTACCTTGCCGCCCGGCAGTTCGCCGCCTTCGCCGGGCTTAGCGCCCTGCGCGATCTTGATTTGTAGTTCGTCGGCGTTGGTGAGATACCACGCGGTGACGCCGAAGCGTCCCGAGGCAACCTGCTTAATGGCCGAGCGCTTGGAGTCGCCGTTCTCCAGCGGTTCAAATCTGTAGGGGTCTTCGCCGCCTTCGCCGGTGTTGGACTTACCGCCAATGCGATTCATCGCAACCGCTAGCGACTCGTGGCTCTCTTGTGAGATTGAACCCAGGCTCATGGCGCCGGTGGCGAATCGCTTTACGATCTCGCTCGCAGGCTCAACTTCGTCCAATGGAATAGCCGAGTCGATAGTGGTGTTGAACTTCAACAGGCCGCGGAAGGTACAGCGACGCGTGCTCTCTTCGTTCGTGTGCTTGGCGAACGCGGCGTAGGCGTTCACATTGTTATTGCGCGCGGCGAGCTGCAGGTTGAATATGGAATCAGGGTTCCACATATGTGCGTCGCCGCCGGAGCGCCAGTGGAAGTCGCCGGGATTGCTGAGCGCCGGAATGCGCTGGCTTTCACGCTGCGGGAATCCTAGCGCGTGACGTCGGCGAGTCTCTTCAATGAGTACGGGGAACTTAACGCCCTGCACTCGGCTCGCAGTGCCGACGAAGCAGCGCTGGACGATTTCATCGGCCAGACCCACCGCTTCAAAAATTTGTGCGCCCTTGTAAGACTGCAGCGTTGAGATGCCCATCTTGGCCATCACTTTTAGCATGCCCTTGGCGACGCTCTTCTTATAGCCCTTAACTAGCGACTCCTCGTCTTCGGCGTTCTTGCTAATTAGGCCGTCATTGCTCGCCTGCCAGAGTGACTCGAAGGCGAGGTAAGGGTTGACCGCGTCGGCGCCGTAGCCGGTGAGTAGGCAGAAGTGATGAACCTCGCGCGCCTCGCCGGTTTCGATGACTATTCCGATCTGCGTGCGCTTCTGCGCCGCGACCAAATGATGATGCACTGCACCACAGGCGATCAGCGCGCTAATTGCGATGCGCGACGCGCTCATTGCGCGGTCGGACAGCACGACAAAGGCGTAGCCGTCGGCGATGGCCTGCTCGGCATCGGCGCAGAGTCGATCCAGCGCCTCTAAATAGCCTTCGGCCGAGTCAGCGGCGAATGTCATATCCAGAGTCTTCGAGCGCATGCCATGGCTGTCGAGGTCGCGGATATCGGCGAGCTCTTTGTTCGACAGAATGGGGTGGCTGAGGCTTAGGCGGTGCGCCTGCTCGGCCGCCGTGTCGAGCATATTGCCCTCGGGACCGATGAAGCACTCTAGCGACATGACCACTTCTTCGCGAATCGAGTCGATCGGCGGATTGGTGACCTGAGCGAATAGCTGCTTGAAATAGTCGTAGATCATGCGCGGTTTGTCAGACAAACAGGCTAGCGCCGAATCGTTACCCATGGAGCCCAGCGGATCGCGCGCCTCTGTGACCAGAGGAATGAGCATAAATTGCATAGTCTCGGTGGTGTAGCCGAAGGCTTGCATGCGGCGTAAGAGTACGTCTTCGCCTTCTTTGCTTGCTAATGACAATACATTGTCGGGTTTGGCTATGTCTGCGAGTGTGACCTTCTGCTCGGCAAGCCACTGACCGTAGGGGCGCTTGCCGCTGATTGTGTCTTTGAGCTCTTCGTCGGGAATGAGGCGACCCTGCTCGAAGTCGATCAGGAACATCTTGCCTGGCTGCAGGCGGCCTTTGAGCAGAACATTGGCGGGGTCTACGTGCACCACGCCGACCTCAGACGCCATGATGACCTTGTCGTCTTTTGTGACGTAGTAGCGGCTCGGACGCAGGCCGTTCCTGTCTAGCACCGCGCCAATGTACTGGCCGTCGGAGAATACGATAGACGCGGGGCCGTCCCACGGCTCCATAATCGCGGAGTTGAACTCATAGAAGTCGCGCTTCTGCTGATCCATGTTGGCGTCTGACTGCCACGCCTCTGGAATCATCATCATGACTGACTCTTGCAGTGAGCGACCCGACATCAGCATGAATTCGAGCACTGAGTCGAAGCTGCCGGAATCAGAGCAGTCGGCTTCGATAATTGGGAACAGTGAGTCGAGCTTGTCGCCGAAGGCGTCGGTCTTCGCCATACCTTGACGGGCAACCATCGCGTTGGCGTTACCGCGCAGCGTATTGATCTCGCCGTTGTGGCTCATAAAGCGATTCGGCTGCGCGCGATCCCACGAAGGGAAGGTATTGGTGCTGAAGCGCGAGTGCACCATCGCCAGATGGGTCTCGAAATTCGGGCTCATGAGATCCTTATAAAAAGGAAACAGCTGGCCCGGCGTCAACATACCTTTATAGACAATGACCTTGGTCGACAGGCTGCAGGCGTAAACCTGCTTCGCCTCGGCAAGAGAGGCATCGTTGCGCAGGCGGTGGGTAAAGCGCTTGCGGATAACATAGAGTTTGCGCTCGAACTCGTCTTGGCTCAGCCCTTCGCTGGCGCCAATAAACAGCTGCTCGATGCGCGGCTGGGCGGCGAGCGCTGCAGGCCCCACGTCGGCGGAGGCCGCGTCGGTGGGTACGTCACGCCATCCGATCAGCTTCTGGCCTTCATCGGCGATTACCTGATCAATAACCTCGCGGCATAGGGCGCGCTCGGCGTCGTCCTGAGGCAAGAAGATGTTGCCCACGGCGTATTTGCCGGCCTCGGGAAGGCTTACACCGAAGGCTTTGTCAGCGATCTTGCCGAAGAAAGTATGGGGCAGCGCCATAAGGATGCCAGCGCCGTCACCGGTGTTTGCCTCGAATCCGCAGCCGCCGCGGTGGTCCATGCGTGAATTCAGATGATACGCATCGAGCATAATCTGATGGCTAGGCTTGCCTTTAATATTGGCAACAAAGCCTACGCCGCAGGAGTCTTTCTCTTGGGCGGGGTCATAAAGACCCTGCTTGGGCGGAAAACCAAACTTCAATGGGATGCGATTATCGTTGTTCATGTGCTGCTCTCTCAGTCGAGGCCCGGGAACGCCGGACTACTCGGTAATGGGTCTTCAACTGCATCAAACTGCGTCGTGCGCAGCCCGTTTACCGCGGGCTGCTGGCCCCGCTGCTGCCTATTTGAAGGCAGGACGGTCGCAGCGCGATGCAAGGCCGCGCTATGCAAACACTGTGTTTGTCGCGTCGTTAACCGAGCCTCCGGCCAACGAGGGTTGTCGGATTCAGGTAGGCTCGATGCAAAGCGTTGGTCGGCTCTTAGCGGAAACTGGGCGTTGAGCTTCGCCTTTGTGGGGTACAAGCTGCTTGGTACACGCCGGCCAGTTTCGAGCCAAATAATCACTTGGGTGCAGCTATGGCTCGCTGTCCAAGATTCCCGCTGACACTGAAAATCGCGTATTGAGCGATGCGCAGGCGGCCGCCAACAATACCACTGCACTTAACATTGTCAAGAATTTGGCCGCGCTTCGTGGGCGTGTTTCGCGAAAATGACAAGGGTTTGTCGTAAGCCATAGAAAACGGAAAAATTAATGACAGAATTCTGACAAACTCGGCCAATAAAACGGTCAAATTTGTCACAGAGTGTAACTCTCCCCGCGACTGAAAATGAGTCTTCGTATTCAGTGCGACTAGCCGCGTAGCTGCTTGATTTCACGGGGTCTGTGGATTACTCTCTGACGGTGTTATGACCCGTGGGCCGCGCTGCGCCGCGATTTTCTAATCGCTGCGGTGATCTCGCGATGCCGAGCTTCGTAATGATTTCTGTGTAGCAGGTTTGCGCAGCGTCTGAAGTTCGCTAAACCGGCTCGGTCACCCACTATTCCACCGCAACGGAATTCCTTTTTAACGGAGGCGAATGTAACCCGTGAATTTAAACCTTACCCGAAGACGCTTTATTAAAGGCGTAATTGCATCAGGCGCAGCGGCAACCACGACCGGTGTCTGGGTCGCGGCGAACGGCGCTTCGCGTCCCGCTGGTGCTGTCGAGCGAATGATTCGCATCAACGTCAATGGTCAGTCTCGCACAGTCGATGTGGCGCCTCAGGAAACTTTGGCCTCTACGCTGCGCTACAAGCTGGGCCTTACCGGCACGAAGCTCGGATGCAACCGCGGTGAATGCGGCGCCTGCACCGTGCTGGTCGACGACACCTCAACCTATGCCTGCTCCGTTCTAACCCACTCGGTTAAAAACGCACGGGTAGAGACAGTCGAAGGTCTGGAATCCGCTGACGGCACGCTTCACCCCGTGCAGCAGGCGTTCGTTGAAGAGCTGTCGCCTCAGTGCGGTTACTGCACGCCAGGACAAATCATGGCAGCGGTCGGCCTACTTCGCGAGAACCCAAACCCAACGCGCCAAGAAGCGCGCATGGGCTTGTCCGGCAACATCTGCCGCTGCGGTTCTTATGACTCTTACCTCGATGGCGTAATGCGCGCCGCGCAAATAGGATAAATCTCATGGCTTATATGCACATTGGTAAAGACTTCGTGCCACCCGATGTAAACGGTAAAGTGACCGGCCGCATCAAGTACGCCGAAGACTACACGCGCGAAGGCATGGTCTATGCGCGTCTACTCACTAGCCCAATCCCCCACGCCCGCGTCGTCAACATCGACGCAAGCGAAGCGCTTGCGATGGACGGCGTGTTCGGCCTGCTAACTGCAGACGATGTTTACCCAGACGGCGAGCCGCAGAGCACTGGCCTTAAAGTGCTTACAAACGAGCCAACTTTAGTCGGCGAGCCCATCCTCGCGCTCGCAGCGATCGACGAACAGACGGCTGAAACAGCCATCTCAAAAATCTCTGTGACTTTCGAGCGTCTGCCTTTCGTCCTCGATCCTCTAGACAGCCTGACCGAAGGCGGTCCAGACGCCTACAACGGCGGCAATACCTATGTATTCCGTCAGGGCTTCGCAACAGAAAAATGGAGCGCCGATCAAGTGGCGAGCTTCCGCGCGGGCAACGAGCCAACGGCTGAACCGCAGCAGACGTTTTCCTACGGCGATCTCGACGCGGCACTGGCCGATTCGGCCTTCGTTTATGAAAGCGGCTTCACCACTGCGGGCTATCCGCACCAGTCGATGGAACCGCGCAGTGCGATGGCCTACTGGGAAAACGGTAAGCTGTATCTGCATGGTACATCACAGTCTCTGTCGGCCCTCGCCGATGGCATGGCGAGCATCGTGGGTGTGCCACAGGAAGACTTCGTCTTTATTAACGAAGCGACAGGCGGCGGCTTCGGTCAGCGCGCCCGCGCTAACAGCATTCCAAGCATGGCGATCCCTGCGAAGATGTCGCAGAAGATCAACCGTCCTGTAATGATGCGCGTGACACGCGACGAAGAAACAGCCATAGGCGGTGCACGCCAGGGTTTCCAAGGCTGGATCAAATGTGGCTTCAAGGCCGACGGCACGATGGCCGCAGCTGACCTCTACATTATCTCTGACAACGGCGGTAAGGGCGGAGGCGGTGATGCCTATTCGGCAGCGGACTGCATCTCTATCCTCTACCAAACCGAAGCCGTGCGTTTCCGTGGCACCTCTATCGGTTCCAACACGGGCCACCGCGGTGCTCAGCGTGGGCCGGGCCAGAATCAGATTGCAGCGATCATTTCTCCTATTCTCGACAAGGCGGCGGAAGAGCTCGGTATCGATCGTTTGAAGATTCGCGAAATCAACACGCCGCAGACTGGCGATGTGGGTGGTGCGCGACGCACGCCATTCACCAGTGCGTACATGCCCGAAGCGCTGAAGATGGGCGCAGAGAAGTTTAACCTGCAGGAGCGTATGGCTCGCTCGCGTCAGCGCAACGGCAGCAAGGTCACGGGCATTGGTATCGGCCAGGGCTACCACAACGCGGGTCGCAGCGGCATGGACGGTATCGTGCTTCTCACTGCCGACGGACGCCTCAAGGTTCACAACGGCGTGGGTAACCTAGGTACCTACTCTTTCGCGTCGACCTCGCGCGCCGCAGCGGAAGTGCTGCAGATGCCTTGGGAACGCGTAGACATCGTTACGGGTCGTACTGACCGCAACCTGCCTATCACTTCGCCGCAGGACGGCAGTAACTCGATCTTCACCAACACGCGCACCAACTACGGTGCCGCTCAGGACCTGCTCGCTAAGATGAAAGAGATCGCGGCGCTAGAGCTTGGCGGTGACGCAGCGGATTATGATTTCGCTGAAGAGCGTGTGTTCAAGAGCGCAGACGCAAGCGTCGGTATGAGCTTTGCGGAAATCGCACAAAAAGGCATTGAGCTGGGTGGCAAGTTCACCGGCGAATCGGATCTGCCAGAAGAGCTGAACGACTTCACTAAGATCTCGGTTTCGCGCCTCGCGGGTCAGTCGCTAATGGGTATCTACCACGACAATCCCCACAGCAATAATCCTCCTGGCTTTACGGTTACCTTCACCGAAATCGAGATGGACACCGAGACCGGCAAGTACGAAATTGTCGACATGGTGACGATCGGCGATTGCGGAACGGTCGTTCATCCACAAGGTTTGAAGAACCAGCTGGTGGGCGGCGCAGTGTGGGGCATAGGCCTCGCAGGATACGAGCGCCACCTTTACGATCCGCAGAACGGACTCCCCGCGAGCACGGGCTACTGGCAAAGCAAGATCCCAACCATGATGGACACACCAGCCAAGATCCAAACCGGCTGGGTGGATCTGCCAGACCCAGAAAATCCCGTAGGCGCGCGCGGTATCGGCGAGCCGGCGATGGGTGCGGTTGCCGCATCCCTCGCTTCAGCGATCAGCGATTCACTCAACGGGCACCTCTTTAATTCAGCGCCCGTCACCGCTGACATGATCATTAACCACGTAGCAGGGGTGACGTCTGACGCCGTTCCTCTGGCTCAAAATAACTTCCGAGGTTGATATGGTAGCCACTTCACATGACGTAATGCTCGACATCGAGCTTTATCAGCCCACCGATGAGGCCAACGCGCTCGCGCTAGCTGGCAGCCTCGGTAAGGACGGCTGGCTACTTGGCGGCGGTCAGGACACCTACGGGTGGCTGAAAGACCGCAACAAGTCAGCCAGCGCGATGATCGAGCTGACTCAGGTAGACGCCTGGAAAGGGATTAAAGAGACGAGCGATGGCATCGAGATTGGCGCCGTCACGACGCTCACCGAAATCTCCAAGAACCCGATCATTAAGGAGAAGTTCTCACTCCTCGCGCAGGCCGCGGGCATCGTAGCTAGCCCACAGATTCGCAACGTAGGCACGCTGGCGGGTAACCTGGTTCAAGATACACGCTGCTGGTACTACCGCCGTGGTTTGGACTGCTATCGTGCCGGCGGCAATCTTTGCTACGCCGATTCACCTGAAGGCCTGAACCGCGAGCACGCAATCTTCGGTGCGAGCCGCTGCGTGGCGGTAAGCCCTTCGGATACGGCTCCTAGCCTAGTGGCGCTAGACGCAACTATGGTTGTTATGAGCGAGAAGGGCCAACGCCATATTCCCGCTCAAGACTTCTTCGTAGGCCCGGCGATCGATATCACCAGCATGACAGCGCTACGCGAGGGCGAGATCCTCACCGCGGTGCGCATCCCCAATACTTGGGCTAACGCTGAGTTCTACTTTGAAAAAGTAGCCGATCGCAACGTTTGGGACTTCGCGCTGGTTAGTATCGCTGCGGCTATTAAGGTCTCCAACGGCGTAATCACCGACTCACGAATCGCCTGCGGCGCAGTTGAATGCGTTCCGCGCCGACTCGATCAAGTCGAGAACGCGCTCAAAGGACAGCAGCGTTCAGAGGCATTGGCAGATCAGGTAGCGGCAATCGCCTCGCAGGGTGCTGAGCCTCTTAACTACAACCACTTCAAGATACCTCTGGTTGAGAATCTGGTGAAGCGCGCGGTACGCGGCTAAGCAATACGCTTGAAGCGCGTTAACGGAGCTCATAAGCCGTTAACGCGCCGTTTTATTTCTAGGGAAAAAGAAGGAATGCGGAGCGCGGCAGCTGCAGCGCACGACAGTCCTCGATGAGTTCGCTGGCAGTGCCGACATCAATATCAGTCGGGACAATTCTTAGGTCGCGGAGCACGGGTATAGAACCGCGGCTAACCAAGAAGAACAATTAAGAGAGGTGCAAGGTGGGAGAAATAGTCCGCTATAAACGCGATGTCTGGGGTGAGGAAGTCATTCTAGGCGTGTCATGGGATCTGCTTTGGGTGGTTGCCGTCGCTGTGCTGGTGCTACTAGCTGCGCACGCAATCGTCATGGCTGTACTAGCCAACAAGAAAATCGAGAAGCCTTCAACCGAAGGCAAACGCGTTGTTCGCCACGAAGCGATCGACCGCTGGTTCCACTGGGTGATGGCGGGTTCAATCTTCGCGCTAATCATCACCGGCATTGCGCCTATTGTTGGCCTGCGTTTCGCGTGGCTTAACTGGCACTGGATGGCGGGACTACTTCTTAGCTTTATTACGGTAGTGCACATTGTGCGCTCGCTGTTTTGGCAGGATTTCAAGTCGATGGTCCTTGGGCCTCGCGACTTCGCTGAGCCGTTCGACTCGACTCGTATGCCAGGCAAGTATTCCTTTGAACAAAAGGGCATGCACTGGGCGGTAACTGTTGTTGTTATGACCGTGATCGCAACGGGCCTGTTAATGTTCCTGCAGATTGACTCGCCGTTTTGGGAGCGTACTAACAGCATGCCGGAGAGCCAGTTAGGTTTGGTTTTCCTCCTGCACGGACTCTCAACGCTAGCGCTTGTTGCGCTTGCGGCGACGCATATCTACTTCGCGATTCGTCCGGAGAAGCTGTTCTACACGCGTTCAATGATCAAAGGCTGGCTCACGGAAGACGAGCTTAAAGCTAACCACGATCCTAAGCTGTGGACGCCAAAGCAGGCCGACTAACACCGGCGAACACCAAGCCTCGCTAGGCATGAATGGTTTGCGAGGCTCAGCTCAGTAGGGCTGAATAAATAAGACAAACGGGGGTCAGCTCCTAGCGTAAAGACGCTGAGGTGCTGGCCCTTTTTTCGCAGAGACGCCCGGGCCAAATAGGACAACTCTGTAACTACTTTTACGAAACAAGAGAGAAGATCTGTGAGCGATACAGCAAAAATTGAAAGCGCAATCGAGACAATTGAATCCGGCTACGAATTTTTACTCGCCTATGCGGCGCAGGGTCGGCCGGCAGGACAAGAGACAGGCCCAGGCCCCCATGCGCAGCCGACCATTAAGGGCATGTCCGAGGCGATGGACTCACTCATCTCGACCTTCGCGCAAAGCGATGACGCATTCGAGAAATTGATCAGCGAAGACTGCGCTAAGGCTAATGCGGCGCTGGGTTTTATTCTTAAGCAAAACAAGATCGGCTCGGAGATGGTCGACAATCTCAACGCTTCAATTCATTTGCGCGCGGTGCTCACCGATTTATTTCTCTATAGCGAAGCTCTAAAGCCGAGCAGCGCCGAAGACCTC
>Ga0209555_10002388_pt1 | contig 13247 bp, 7 predicted proteins | sample SaaInl85LU_5_DNA_FD_184643 | JGI IMG/M metagenome (GOLD analysis project Ga0209555, IMG submission 184643) | Marine microbial communities from expanding oxygen minimum zones in the Saanich Inlet - ESP_85LU_5_DNA (SPAdes) (version 2) | ecosystem: Environmental > Aquatic > Marine > Intertidal zone... | reverse complement strand
TCTTCTCGAGCAAGAACGTCATCCTCAACACGCACACGGGTTCGGGAAAATCGCAGGTCGCAGCGGTGCTGCATTTTCTATCTGCCTCACAGAGCAAACAATCCGTTTACACCTACCCGATCAAGGCGCTGATCAATGAGAAGTTCCTCGAACTCTGTCGCGACTTCGGTCCCGAAAATATCGGCATGATGACAGGGGACGCCTCCGTCAACCGTGGTGCCCCGATCCTTTGCTGCACGGCCGAGATCCTCGCCAACATCGACTTGCGCGATGGCGTGAGAGCACCGAAACAATTTAGCGATACGAGCAATAGAGTACTCGATAGAATACAACGGGCGAAGTCTTTTTTATCATAGAAAATAGAGTCATCATTTAATTACTATAGTAGGTAATGTTGTCATACAACGAAAGCGTACCACTTACTCTGAATCTCAGCCTTTAACTTTTTGAGCACTTCGGCGTATCGAGAATCGTCAGCTACGTTTTCTCTTTCAATCGTACCGCCGTTCATATGATACAGCTCCGCAGGTTGAGATTCACTCAGTATCAGTTTCCAATCTTTAGTCCGCGCCATCGCAGTGCGGTGCTCGGGTTTCCAAGTCAATTTTTCAACACGAGAATGGAAGGGCACACCACTTGAGGTGTCATACGGCTTTTCAGGATTTTCAAAATAGTTTTCTGGCAGATCGCTGTAAGCTGCAGTCGCTACGACAGCATAGTCGGGTTCCTCAGTAGATTCACCATCGAGGAACGGCTTTAACGACCGCCCTTCCAGCTGACTAGGAATTGTGCCACCAGACAAATCGGCTAGCGTTGGATAAATATCCAGACACTGCGCGAGATTGGATATGCGGGCGCCTTCTTTAATATGCCCTGGGCCATACCATATCATGGGAACATGCATCAAAGCGTCATATAGGTGCATCGACTTGCGCACCATACGATACTCGCCCATGTAGTCGCCATGATCAGACGTAAATACCACGATGGTGTTTTTATCGAGCCCCTGCTCTTTCAAGGAGTCGAGAATCCGACCAACTTGATAATCCACGCCCCACTCGATGGAGGCATGATAATACTTCTTAGTCGATTTAAGCTCGGCGTCCGAAATTTTATCATAGTTCAATGCTTTCTGATGATCCGACAGACGCTTGGACAACTTTGAAGGATCGATATACTCAGGTAAGGTCATTTTACTCGCTGCATAGGTATTCGCGACATCAGCAGGAGCCATGTAAGGTGGATGCGGATCAAAATAGCTGATGTGCATAAAGAACGGCTGCTCACCACCCTGCTTCGACATGAATTCGACTGCCGCATCCGTACTTATTTTGGGGTGACAACGTTCACGCGGCCAAAGTGTATTCGAATGCCAACTCGGCTGCACAAACTTATTATAAGCGCGAAACGCCTCACGATCTCGATTACTCACAAAATCATAGTTCTGCAATTCCAATCTTTCATACGTATGATTTTTACCGATATATGCAGTAGTATATCCCTGTTGCTTAAAATAATCACCAAGTGAACCTTTAAAGTCTAGGTATCGGGATGTCTTGCCCTTGATATTAGATAAACGATCGACTTGGTGCGGATATTTCCCCGAAAACATCGACATTCTAGACGGTGCACAGACTGGATTGTTGCAAAACGCACGATCAAACAAAGTGCCCTTACTGGCCATTTCATCTAGACGTGGTGTGTGAGCATCAGGGCTACCAAGGCAGCCCATCGCATCGCCACGCATTTGGTCACACATGATAAAAACAAAATTGGGCCGCGAGGATTTCTCGACGGGCTTCGATTTCTTTTCAGCCTGCCCACTTGCAGTCGGACTGAGGGCACCGAGTGCTACCGTCGAAAGTGCTGCAGTCGATAGTTTGACAAAGCTACGCCGAGACTGTCGGGCTTCAGTTTTATTTTCCATTGTTCAGTGAATGTTTAAATGACTTATTATATAATCGAGATTGTGCACTCCGCCTTCATGCCTACAGATTTAGGTAGCTCGATAATAATCGGTACGCACTCCATACCAGGCACCATGTTGAAGATGCGACCTTTCGGGCTTTTCTTGATCTTCATCGGCGCTGTGGACTCGACCACGACGGTGCCTTCGGACTTCGTAACCTCAATTCGCTTATCTGAGACTTGCCGCACTTTCTCGCCAGAAGGCGACATAATTGGCACCACTAGAGATGCCGCGTTCTGACTGACTGCACCATCGGCTGAAGCTGCTTGAATCGTGACTTTCCCACGATTCATCGCATAGCTCATCTTATAATTCACAACGTCCCCAATCAGTGGGCGATGCTCTCGGTCATTCAGGCTAGCATTCACATCGAAGCGAATTTGCTTTCCATCATCCTTGGTTTTCACATCGGCTTTCAGGTCATATAAATTAGTGTACCACATTCCATCTTTTTCAGTTTCTACCCGTGTCGTAAACGCAAAGTCTTCGCCTGGCAGTGGCTGCATATTCAGCGGTTCAACCATGACATAATCGGCCATACTGGAAGTCAAAATGGGCCCCACCTTCTGGTGATACAAAACCGCCAGACTTCCGCCAGTCGCCTGCTGAAGATGCTTTTCTTTCTTTGTTTTGTATTGGGAATCGTATGCCGATACCGTTGCGCGCCACGGGCCACGGGCCCCTAGCCATACTGCGAGTTCTGGAAATTCCTTGATTCCATTTGCACTTTCACGCGGCAGTGGGGTCGATTTGTCAACCTTCGGCATGTGAATCATACTGTCCTGCACAAAGGCCAAAACCTTAGCGTGCGCGAAGGTGTGATGAATGCAAGGCTTGATGCCGTGCGACACATAATCTGGGCCGCCATGCAACAAGCCGTCAGCAGTGCAGCGTTGGAGAAGCTCAGCGTTCTTATATGCCGCAGTCCCAAAGGCGGGATTGCGATCAGCCATCATACTGTAAGCTGGTAGACAACCATCGGATGTGCGACTGCCCCAATAGGTCCACTTGGCTTGACGCGTTCCCCAACTGTTATCCCAGCCACCGTCTGGCAGCATAAACTGTAAATGACCTTCGAGGGATTTTGTAACTAATTCCAGCAGTTCTGCATCTTGCTCTGCCAAAGCATACAGCACCGCACCATTCAAGGATTCTTCGACGTTGTAACCTAAATCTAAGGGCAACAATCCACGATCACTGCGATTGTCGTAGGGCTTCCCTTCTCCAAAGATCAGCTTATTTGGCTCTATGAAATACTTCTTCGCTTCTTTGGCGAATTTACGGCTCCGATCGATGTATTTCTGTTCGTGAAGAACATGGCCAATCAAATTAAAGCCATACAGTGAGGTCATTCCATAGTTCACATTTGTGAAATCAATTTTGGCAAAGTGTTTCCAAAGATATTCACCTGCGACCTTAGCTAATCGCTCTGTCCACTCCTTTAATTTAGCCTCGTCGAGCATTTCCCCGTGGTAGTGAATCGCCTCGGCAAGTGCGATCGCGCCGAAGATCGACGTGCCGTGCCAGGATTTGGGTGGTAAGTCGTTCGTCCATCGACCATCGGGGCCTGTGACATTCTTCGACCACTCCATTACATTAATGGCCGCGTCTAGATACTTCTGTTCGCCTGTCACATGCGCCATATGCATAAAAGGATACACCGCGTCGTGACAACGACCATGGATGATACCTCGTGACTCACAAGCTGGACATTGTAAAACCCCGTGAAGCTTAGGATTTGACGGATCATTCACTTGGTGAGCAATCATGCCATCACACCAGTCTTTCAGTAGCGATTTAGTCAATGCATCATAACTACCGTAACTGCCTTCACCTACATAACTGCGGCAACCACTTAGTAAACTAGTCCCTCCGAGACCCAGTCCCGCAGAGCTCAATGCCATTGTATATAAAAAACCCCTTCTATCCATAATTAATTAAACGTTATTTAAATTGGACAACATTATGAAACAAGTGTTTTGAATACTTCATCAATAAGGGGCTTAAGTGGAGGGGTAAAAATAAAACGAGCCTAATATCGCGGAGGCGTTTCCTTTAGCCACTGATCTAGGAGCTTCGAAAGGTAATCGACTTTCTCTGGATGCGTTGAGGCTAAATTATTTCGGTCATCGGGATCAGTCTTAAGGTTAAAGAGTTCTTTACTGCTTGGGGTTTGAATCAACTTATACCATCCATCGATAACAACAAAGGCCTTGTATCCGTCCTTAACATCTTTGCGTTTCTCAAGATCACTATCATGGTCATAAACATCGACAAAAATACGGCCACGCTCCTTGAGCGCCTCAGGGTCGCGAAGATCTAAGCCTTTCATTTCCTGGGGAGGCTCAATGCCACAGGCTTTTAAAATAGTCGTGGCAATATCAAGATTACTAGCGAGACTGCTTGTATCACGTAAAGGTTGAAGTGTGCCTTCGTGAGTAATGAAAATGGGTGTTCGTATACCAGCTTCCACTGGTTGACGCTTCGAACGAATCGAACTGTTCATTTTATTTGGATTCTGCACCCATCCATTGTCACATGTGAAAACGAATATAGTATTTTCATACTGATTATTCTTCTTCAAATAGTCTACGATTTGGCCACAGGTCTCATCTAACCATTCAACATTTGCCCAATACTTTGCCGTTGGTTTATCTGGCGCAATACCCTTATATTTGTTGAACAAACGATCGGGAGCATCATGTGGGGAGTGTGGTAAATACACACCATACCAAATGAAAAAGGGCTGCCCTGTTACCTTCGACTTATCGGCTATATCGGTAATCGGTTTGATCGTTTTACGACCGATTCTAAGCCCGACATCTCCATGCCTGCCGCCTGCGGTGGCGACCCCATGTGTCATCGCGTGTGTAAAACCATGATCTAAGGGATCTTCCTCCCACCACTTACCCGTCTGCAGTGTGAGATATCCATTCTCTTTGAGCACTTCTATAAATGTTGTGCACTCCGAAAAAGGAGCCGTCATCTTCTTACGCAGCTCACCGAAGAGCTCTAGGTGTGTTTTACGATGTGTCCCCTTTGGCATAACAGGATCATTACCTCGAATTCCCGTTTCGTGAGGGTAAAGGCCAGTTGCTAAACTAGCCAAGGACGGACGACAAAGCGGCGCAGTTACGTAGCCACGTTCATAAAGCATCCCTGCGGCAGCAAGCTTATCTAGATTCGGGGTCTGTATATGCTCGTGCCCCATGAAGCCGTAATCATTCCAAGCTTGGTCATCGCTCAACAAAAAGACCACGTTCGGTCTTTCGATCTCAGTTTCAGCATTTACAGTGGAACATGCTACAATAGCGAGCATGGCTAAGGTGCCGCTTTTTTTGAACAACATAGCTAATTTGAGATCTGATTGAGTGAGATTGATGACAAAGCCAGCCCTTTATTTCAATTTAAACGACTTAGTCTGATAATCTACAGAAGAAGTTCCAAGCATTACATGATAGTCGCCTGCTTCCAGCACCGGTTTCATCTCAAGACCAGTAAACTTTAACATCTCTGGAGTGATTGTGAACTCGACCGTTTTGGTTTCGCCCGGATTGAGTTCAATTTTCTGAAAACCCTTCAACTCTTTGTCGGGACGAATAACAGTGCCAATCAAATCCTTGATATATAGCTGAACCACCTCCTTAGCTACCATACTTCCACTATTTGTAACCTCGACGCTGGCGACAAGTGTTCCATCTTTGGCCATTTCCTCACTGGAAAGCTTCGGCTCTGAATAGCTAAATGTCGCATAACTCAAGCCATGACCGAATGGGAAGAGTGGTCCGTCTTTCTGGAAGAGATATCCCTTCTTATAGTTGATTTCCTTCTGACTGTAGTGGAACGGGAACTGACCAATGGAGCGGGGCACAGTTACAGGCAACTTCCCAGACGGTGAAACCTTACCGAACAGAATTTTAGCCACGGCAATATCACCAAATTCGCTAAGATCCCAACAACTGAGAATCGCATCGGCCTCTTCAGAAATAACGTTGATTGCAAGCGTGCGGCGATGCTTCAGCACGACGACAACTGGTTTTCCGAGCGCTTTCACGCGCTGGATCAATTCATCCTGCGGGCCGACCGGATCAATCGAATCGCGGTCGCCAACGGTGTTGTTGAAGTAGGCCTCTTTGGCCGTAAACTCATCCCCGCCAAGAAACAGCACGGCGACATCCGCAGCCTTTGCTTTTTCAACCAGAGAAGCAATTTTTGCTTCGTCACGGGGCAGCAGGTTAGGCTTGCCCTTTTTCCGATTGGTCAGGTCGAAGCCCTGTTCACTGATATATGTGATTGAAGATCCAGTCACCTGCTCAAACTGTTTTTGAGTATTCTCATACAGCAAGGGTCCGAGTAATGCGACTGTTTTCAATTCATCTTTATTCAACGGCAACGCATTCTCTTTGTTTTGCAAAAGGATCGGCGATTCCAAGTCGGCTTCGAGTGCAAGTGCCTGCGAAGCTTCGGAGCGCACTTCTTTCTTAGTGTCTTCCAAGTTTGTGTACGGATTCTCAAAGAGACCAAGTTTAAACTTAGTCCGCAGCACGTTGCCCACCGAACGGTCGATATACGGAACCAGGCTGGAATCTTTCTTCGCCATATCCGCCAAATAAATGTAGGCCAAATCGCTGTAAAGGTCGACATCCATACCGGCTTTAAGTGCCATTTCAACGGCAGCTTCATGCGACTCAGCAACCTTCATGAAATCATGCAATCGGGCGATATCATTGGAGTCGGACACAATGTATCCGTCAAATCCCCACTGCTCCCGAAGAACTTCGGTCAACAGCCACGGGTTGGCGTGGCTTGCAATACCGTTGAGGTCACCATGTGAAGGCATGATTCCAAATGAATGGCCACGCTCTACTGACGCTTTGAATGGAGGAAATATCTGATCGATCAGATCACGTTCAGAAATCTGGATAGAGGCAAAGTTACGGCCGCCCAACACCTGTGCATAGCCAGCAAAATGCTTGGTCACTGCGCCGATGTGTGTGCTGTTGACACCAGAACCGTCGTATCCACCTTGAACACCGGTTGTTGCCGCAACCACCATTTCCGTGGCCAACCAAGTATCCTCACTGTATCCTTCACTCATGCGACCAAAACGCGGATCACGCATAATGTCCCCTACCGGAGAGTGGCACATGTGGAACCCACGCAAACGCGCTTCGCGACCAGTCACGGTCCAGATGCGATTCACCAAATCAACATTCCAAGTGGCCGCCATATTGATTGGACGCATAAAGCGGGTGCTGCCATTCGCGTCGACACCGTTATAAGCCTCGCAGACAAACATAGCCGGAATTCCGAGACGGCTCGTGTCTATAATGTATTTCTGTAACTCGTTGGTCAGCTTCGCCGCCTGTTCCGGTGTATCGAGCTCACCGGGGTTCTTGATACCGGCAATACCATACTCCAGACGCTTTTTAACATCTTTCGATAAAACCAGTTCCCCGTTGTCTCCGGATTCGATGCCCTTGACGCGGTGAAAGATGCGCATTTGTGCCACCTTCTCCTCTAAGGTCATGCGCCCGATTAAATCTTTGACACGCTCCTCAATCGGCAAAGAGGCGTCTTTATAGGGGAGCGCGGATGCTGTAAGCGCAACAACGGATAATGCCGTAGCTACGCAACCTGTTAGTAGTCTATTTTTCATAAATTTTTCTATAATTGTTAACGGTTTTCCACTTGGTAATCGACCACTGAAACTGTTTTTCCAGACTGGCCGATCACTGAAATCCAACCGTCTTGCTGAACACGGGTTCGGTCGATCCCCATACTGCTATCTTTAAATAATTCGTCGTTTACTGAGGCGATTGTTTCTATCTTTCCAAAACCTTTTGTCAATGTGCGCATTAGCTCACGATTTGAAATGATATACAGATATCGACCTTTCCCTGCAATTAATTTGCCTGAAGCAGATTTCTTACGTGTCCACTCCCAACTAGTTGGATCGCGTTGAAAATGAACATACGGACCATCCTCGCCACGCATGAGCACATGAACACGGCCATCGGCATCGACAGCCATAGAGCCACCATTGAGGAATCTAGTACCAGGTGGAATATCCCAAACCGTAATCCCTGGTGCATCAGCAGTGATAAAACGCTTACCCTTCTCTGCGACTACATCGCCACGGCTATTTTTCCATGTGATTCCATCATCATCACTGTATGCATAGCATAGATCATGACAAGTGGACGAGTCGGGTGTATCACGCCAGCACCATGTCAAGTGACGGCGTCCGTTATGTATGACCATGACATGAGGATATGCGTTCACGGTTCCATTGCCGCCGGACCATCTTTTATCAATCAGTTGACTGTTCTTTTCAGTATTTGGAGACCACTTCCCATCTTTGTATGCAAAAAAGTGTGAATTTGCGGAACCAGATCCACCTCCCAATCGTAGATACAGCGCAAAATGCTCACCGTCAGTCGAAAATGAAGGATATGTTACAAATGTGATTTTGTGGCCACCGAGGTTATCTTGAACGGGTCCGAATAAATCTGCAGTCCATTCATAGGCGGCAGGATTATTCGCAACCGGCTCTAAACTGGTGCGATAGCGCAAAGTAGAGAGATGATGATCGAAGGATAAATGTATGATACCATCGGACGAAATGCCCATCACTACCTTTTCATGACCATCGCCAAAGCCTCTAGACTTACGGCCACCCTTTCCGCGATCTCCACTTTCAGTGCGCTGGTAATCAGGTAGCGATACCACCGACCAGTCCCCACTGGGGAGCTCTCGTCGCGCAATTGAAACTTGCTTTGCATCATCCCAATAGGCGGCATATTGCCAACCCTTGTGCGTCCATAACGAACCATATCCAAAATTCCACCTACTGCCCAGCTTTACTATATGCTTCGGCATCCCATTCTGAGCAACGACAGAAATACTTATATTTTCATCTGTTAACTGACTCGCTAGGCTGGAAGAAGCCACGACGATGTAGAGCCCATACAGAGCGTGCCCAATCCGCTTCATAGTCATAGGGATTCTATGACTACAAATGCTCATTTAACTTCCAAAAATACGTCTCCCGAGACCAACTGATCGAGCACCCAACGGTCCCCGATGCGCTGTGCCTCGACTCGTTTACCAGCAGCATAAACACCTTGTGAATTAGCAATTGCTGGCAGATCAATTTTCGCTTCCATACCATCCGGCAGTCCCAGTGAAATCTTGAAACTTTGTCCATTTTTCCAATGAATTGCAATTTGGCCACGCGGCGTGGGCACGGTTCCCTTAGCAAACTCTAAATGACCCACGTGTGGACGGATACGAGCGGGCTTCCAACCTGGCTCTAGTGGTTCTGCTCCGAGTATGTAGCGCGGGAGCAGATTCGCTGGTGCTGCGCCCCAAGCATGATTCCAGTCTTGGTTTCGCTTATACTTCAAGTCCCACGCTTCCCATGTAATTGTGGTGCCACTATTCACCATATGCTTCCAGCTACGATCATTGTCGGCCAAAATCAAATCCAACGCTTCGGTAGCTGCGCCATTTTCAAAAAGACCTTCCATCAAATATTGTGCAGCATATACAGAGCAGCGCATTCCACGAGCTGCTAGCCATTGAGCGGTATTTTCGCGACTCGCTTCTGGCACGAGGCCGAAAGCCAGTGGAAAGAGATTCGCGTGAGAAGAAATATGATCCGTGTTGATACCATCAAGAAAGAGCCCCTTCTCACTACTAAAAAGCTGCTCCTTAAACGCTGCGTAGCCGATCTCAAAATCGGCTTCGTATTGCTTGGCCTCATCAACAAACCCGATGACTTTCGCCATCTCTGCCATTTTTTGTAAAGCGCGCAGGTAGAACGCATTCACAACAGTATTACGCGGAGTGAAGACATACCCATCGCGTTCTCCTTTCGGCCAATCAACAATATCCGTGCGGTTCATATCGACATCCTCACTAAAAATCAAACCATCATCGCCTTTACGATGTAACAACAATTTGGACTTCAATGCTTGATAACGTCCGGACATCCAGCCGACATCCCCCGTATGCATCCAATCTGCATAGACCATAAAAACCATGTGTGGAGACCATTCGGTGGGCCATGTGCCGATACCATCCAACAACATATAGTTAATAGTATCGCGCGCCATTTCCTTGTCATAGTCAGTATAGTAGTGGCTCAATTGATTGAGATACGCATCGGCTTCGTATGGAATACGCTCACGGTCGCCATCAACATAGACACCGGCAAATGTCGTCGCTTTAATTGAATAACGACACAGCTCCCAGATTTGATTGAGCATATCGTCAGAAGATTCAAATGAAGCGGCATTATCGTCCCAACTTGACGAAAATGCAGATTGACGGATAATTTGCTCGGACTTCAACTCTCCTTTCCAGCCCTCAACTTCGACCCAACGAAACGGTAAGACCACGCCCCACTCTTCTGGAGTTAAAATCGCTGGCGGGTGATAGTGCTTACGAGTGGAAACCAACTCAGTATTCCGCTTGTCTGCTGGCGGTGCGACCACAACAGGGCTGCGTCCGTCCAGATTAACGGTCGCTTTGTTGTAGCGAACGGTGCCCTTTGGCTTACGATTGATACGCCCACCAACGAAGTCTTCACCAAAATGAACGACAACTTCACCCGTCGTTCTACTAGAAGGCAATAAACGTATGTTACCAAACGCCGCCCTACCAAAATCGACTAAAATTACGTCATTCGAAATACGCTTAATACTCACTGGGGCTTCATCAACCAAGTGCGTGGATGATCCAATAGCTGGATGAGCTAACAATATAATGCCAAAAATAGGCAACAAGGGGCGAAATAAACTATTACTCATATAACTCTGATTTTACTTTAGTGACTATATATCATTTTACAGCAATTTGGACATTGCCACTCAAAGATAGATCCTTTAATTTTAAAACTAAACAAATTCTGTCTAAGGTTTTTGTTTATTCAATCATTTTTCTAAATTTTAATCAATCAGTCAGATTCATAAGTCTAGGATGTATCATACAAACCAATCGCATTTCACTCAATACACCCTCTCCACCAAGTAAACACTTCCAGATTTCTACGATTTGAACCAAAGCAAAATCTCAATATCTTTTATATTTCCAAGCCCCACGACTATCAAAAAAACATAAAATACTTGTCCTCACATTTTACGACGTTCAACCTAGAGTAATAGCTTAGTTGCTACACAACCCTTTCCACCCTCGCCCAGATGACGCAGTCATGCCCAAAAACGCCCTTACTAGTATAACATTCAGTCTCGCGCACGTGCGCGGTCAAATCACGCTTCACAGCTTGCATCAACAATTCCTCAGGCAAGCACGCTTCATAATCAACTGTTTTGCATTACTATGCATGGTATGTTGCACCACGGGAACCCTTGAGGCACAGGCCCCAGGGAATGAATCGATGCAAAGTCGAGTCAAACGAGCGACCGATTTAATTCACGCGAAACAATTGGTAAAAGCACGACCACTACTTGTGCAACTTCGCCCTGAAGTCGATCCTGCGATGCACGCCAATCTGGATTTCTACATCGCCCTGTCTTACGTATTTGAATACTACGAAAAGAATAATTCATCTGCGTTAGATACTGGACTAGAGAAGTTTCAAGGTTTCGTTAAATCTTACCCGAAGGACTCATTGGTCCCCCTTGCCCGCTATAATATTGCTGACATTCATGCGATTAAGAAAGACTTCAAAAAAGCTCTGCAGGGATACATTCCGCTTTATAAAAACCCAGAACCGGGTATCGACCGTAAAGACATTTTAAAGAAAATCGTTTTAATTTATGTTTCAGAAGAACAATGGGAGGCAGGCATGCCCTACTTTGAAGCGAGTATGCGGATTGCAGAAGATAGCACAGATAGAGCCACTTCAGCTGCTTATTTACTAATTGCGCAAGCGAAACAAGGGATCGTCACTGACTCCAGACAGCTACTACAGTTCTTCACTAGTCCTGCACCTGTTTTCTATACCCCACGCTTTAATGCGGCACTCATGGAAGTCGGCGACCAGCTAAAAACGGAAGGCGACCTACCAACCGCAAGTCTCTTTTATCAGTTTGTCCGTTCTTACGAGAGCCTAGAGCTCGGCCTTACCAACCACATCGCAAACTTAAAAGAGCGTGTAGCGAAATTCGAAGGCAATGTAGTTCTACGCAACTTCTACATTGATGCAAAAACAGAATTGGACAACGCCACGGCTGACCTGGCCGCAGTAAAAGCAACCAAGAACTACACCCCACTCTTACACTGGCGTATTGCTGGTGTTTACCTAGACATGGAACGCGACTGGGAAGCGTTTTGGCGCTTCAGGAAGATGGTGGATAAGTATCCTGACCATGAATACGCGGAAAGCATTCTCTTCTCCGCATTTTCACTTGGGCACAAATTAGATCAATATGACATTGCTGAAGAATTATCGAAGCGATATCTCTCAAATCCAAACTTCAGAACCTACCGCGCAACCGTTGCGGATAGTATGTCATCCATGTATCTGGAGTATGAAAAATACGAAGAACTCTACGCGATGACTCGTGAGTATTTGTCTCATTCTGCTGGCGACGCCGCATCAGCACTATTGCTCTTCAAGCATGGCATGGCTCGTTTGAGACGTTTTGAAAATCCAGAGCTCATTAATGATTTCCAGACTTTCAATACAAAATATGGTGAGACTAACAGCGCAGTTGTCATTCGCTACTTCCTGGGCTTAGGCCTTTTGATCGAAGAAGACCACCAAGGGGCTCTCGATAATTTTGAACTCGTCCTCGCAGAAGGAGACACTCGCTACAAGCCAGATGCCTCCTTCCGCAAAGCACTCGCAGTGATGGGCCTAGACCGTATCCCGGAAGCCAGAGACCTTGTCGTAGAATTCATTGAGAATTACCCAGACAATCCTTTGCGCGCTCAAGCTGAATTGATTCTTGGTAATCTCGTAGATTTGCTCGGTGATGCAAACAAAGCATTAGGGCACTATTATCTCGTCGAACAATACTCCGACGATCTTGAATTGAATGCCTCTGCAGAACTGAAAATTTCACGAATCTTGGTAGATCAAAATGAAATCGACACTGCAATAGGCCGCCTCCGCTCCTTTATTGATACACATGTTGAAGATGCGGCGACAATACCTATAGTCGCTGCCCTAGCTGATATCTATAAGGATTTAGAGAAGCCACGCGTTGCCCTTGAAACGATTAAAGAACCGATCATTCGCTTTTTTACGTTAACCGAAATCGACAAACTAGACACTCTACTGCTTAATTACATCACAAAAGATCGA
>Ga0209555_10002386_pt1 | contig 13258 bp, 9 predicted proteins | sample SaaInl85LU_5_DNA_FD_184643 | JGI IMG/M metagenome (GOLD analysis project Ga0209555, IMG submission 184643) | Marine microbial communities from expanding oxygen minimum zones in the Saanich Inlet - ESP_85LU_5_DNA (SPAdes) (version 2) | ecosystem: Environmental > Aquatic > Marine > Intertidal zone... | reverse complement strand
AATAAAATCTGATCAAGTCCCATTTGTGGGTTGCCAAATGCACCAAAAGGATCTTGGCTTTGGTCTGCGATCCTATCCTTTACAGATCCTTGGAAATCTAATTCCAACACCACTTTGTTTCCAATCACGGTCTGAGGCTCCATATCTGACAGGGCAGTTATAATAGAGAAGAACATGAAAAAAGCCACTCCAAAGGCCACTAAAGTCCCCAAACACGAGGCAAAGAAATTTCTTAAAAAAGTCATAGCACAATCTTTTATAAGAACAAAGATACCGATTCTTAAATTCTTTTGTTACTTTGTTTTCTCATGAAAAAAAATACCCATATCGCCCATTTATCATTGGGCAGTAACCTTGGAAATAAAGCATTAATGCTTCAGAAAGCCGTATATCTTTTAGAGGATAGGCTGGGAAGTATTACGGCCATTTCTCCAGTGTATAAAACTGCCGCTTGGGGTTTTGATTCTGAGGACTTTCTAAATTGTTGTTTGTCTATTGAAGTTTCTGTAACGCCCATAAAAGTGTTAGACACTATTTTAGAGATAGAAAATAGCTTGGGAAGAAAGCGCTATGAACAAGAAGGTTATGCCGCAAGAACCATAGATATTGATCTGCTGTTATACGGCACAGAAACCATTTCAGAGGAACGTTTGCAATTGCCCCACCCTCAGATGGAAAAACGGGCTTTTGTACTTGTGCCTTTGGCGCAAATTGCCGCCAATGCCATACACCCTGTTTTAAATACATCAGTACAGTCAATTCTGGAGGCTTCAGAAGATTTAACTGGTTTAGAGCGCACTGAAATAACGCTTCATAAAACGCTTAACCTATTAGACAGCGGACTCACCTTTATTGCGATAGAAGGAAATATTGGGGCTGGTAAAACCACCCTTTCTTCGATGATATCTGAAGATTTTAATGCCAAATTAATTCTTGAGGGCTTTGCAGATAATCCGTTTTTACCTAAATTTTACGAAGATCAGGCCAGGTATGCCTTTCCTTTAGAAATGTCCTTTCTTGCAGAGAGATACCAGCAGTACACTGAGAGTACCTCTCAACTAGACCTTTTCAAAAACTTTATGGTGAGTGATTACGACATTTATAAGTCACTCATTTTTGCACAAATTACCCTTGGAAAGGAAGAATACGCCTTGTACAGAAAATTATTTGGCTTTATGTATAAAGACGCCAAGGTGCCAGATGCATATATTTACTTGTATCAAAATACGGAGCGTTTGCTAGATAATATTGCTAAAAGAGGCCGTGATTACGAAAAAACAATTGACGCTGAATACTTAGAAAAAATTAATCAAGGGTATTTGGATTTTATTAAAACACACCATCAAAACCAACAACTCATCATAGATGTTTCAGATCGGGATTTTGTATCCAATCCGGAAGATTACCAATGGATTATTAAAAAAATAGCCTTATTTGGCTTTTTAAAAAGCCGATAACTTTTTCCAAAAGTCCCATACCACCACGCCAGCACTTACGGAGATATTCAAGGAGTGCTTGGTGCCAAATTGAGGAATTTCCACCACACCATCACTTGCATTAACCACTGTTTGCTGTACCCCTTTCACTTCATTACCAAAAATAAGTGCATAGGTTTTTTGTGGTGCCAAAGTCATTTGATCTAGAAAAGTAGCCCCTTGAGCTTGCTCCACAGACCACACTGCTATGGACTGCGACTGCAATTCTTTGACCAATTCCAAAGTGCTTTCCCTGTATTCCCAGGCAACCGTATCCGTTGCCCCCAAAGCCGTCTTATTAATGTCTTTGTGAGGGGGCTGAGCTGTTATGCCGCAGAGGTAAATTTTAGAGACTAAAAATGCGTCTGCTGTTCTAAAGACAGACCCAATATTATTGAGGCTTCTAATATTATCTAGCACTATTATCAAAGGCGTTTTATGCGCAGCTTTAAATCCAGCGACATCTAATCTTTCTAGAGCTTCATTAGGGGTTTTCTGCATTTTGAGTTTTTTTATCCTATAAACCCCTTTAGATATTAACAAATGTTTTCTAAAGCAAGGGAAAATAGTACATTGCTTGTATATTTAAAGGGTCAAAAATACACTAATTTAATCGCTTTTGAAACCAACAGAATCTAGTAAAAAAGTCAGTCCATTAATGCAGCAATACAACGGTATTAAAACCAAGTATCCAGATGCATTACTCTTATTTAGAGTGGGTGATTTTTATGAGACTTTTGGAGAAGACGCTATTAAAGCTGCTCGAATTTTAGGGATTGTACTCACCCATAGAAACAATGGGGGAGATAAAACGGAATTGGCTGGTTTCCCCCACCACTCCCTCAACACCTATTTACCCAAATTGGTTAAAGCGGGTGAGCGAGTGGCTATTTGTGACCAATTAGAAGATCCTAAACAAACCAAAAAAATTGTCAAAAGAGGCGTCACCGAACTCATTACACCTGGAGTGGCATTCAATGACGACATTCTCTCTGCCAAGTCTAATAATTTCCTTGCAGCGCTTCATAAAACCAATAAGGAATTTGGGGTGGCTTTTTTAGACATTAGTACTGGGGAGTTTTTATGTGCACAAGGCACTGAAGAGTATATTGACAAACTATTACAAAATTTTTCTCCTTCTGAGGTATTGGTCTCCAAACCAGAACGAAAAAACATACAAGCCTCCTTTGGCGCTCATTGGCATTACTTTTTTGTAGAGGATTGGGTCTTTCAAGAGCATTATGCCAAAGAAAGCCTCAACAAACAATTCAATACAAAAACATTAGCAGGTTTTGGCGTAGAGAATTTACCCCTAGGTGTCATTGCCGCGGGAGTCGCTTTACATTATTTGTCAGAAACCAGGCATGATAAATTGAGTCACATAAACCGTCTCAACAGAATTGCAGCAGACGCTTATGTATGGATGGATCGTTTTACGATTAAAAATTTAGAGCTTTTTCAGTCCAACGCGCCAGACGGCATTAGTCTGCTTCAGGTCATAGACAAAACCACAACCCCTATGGGTGGGCGACTACTAAAAAGATGGCTTGCCCTTCCTTTAAAAGACCAAGAATCTATTGAATCCAGGCACCAAATTGTGTCTCATTTGCAAGAAAATGCAACATTAGAACAGCGATTTGAGCAATCCTTAAAAAGTATTGGGGACTTAGAAAGGCTTATCTCTAAGGTGGCCACCACCAAGATAAGCCCTAGAGAAATGGTGCAGTTAAAGAACACGCTGTTGGCCCTTGGGCCTATTAAATCTCTGGCTGCTGCTTCAGGTCAAAAAGCTTTGGCGCATTTGGCAGAAGGAATAGATCCCTTGCATCAGTTTACCCAATCTATTGCGGCCTGCCTAGCAGAAGAAGCACCTGTTGTGATTGGAAAAGGCACCACTATTGCCCCAGGATTTCACGAGGCTTTAGATGAATTACGAGACCTATCCACGGCAGGGAAAAAACATTTAGACGCCATGCTCGCTAGAGAAACGGAACGTACCGGGATTAGCAGCTTAAAAATTGCGTCTAATAATGTGTTTGGCTATTATATAGAAGTGAGAAATACCCATAAGGACAAGGTACCTGAAGATTGGATTAGAAAACAGACCTTAGTCAATGCAGAGCGCTATATTACAGAAGAACTCAAAACATACGAAACAAAAATACTAGGTGCTCAAGAAGAAATTCTAAGTATTGAACAGCAACTTTTTGACCAATTGGTCTCTACAGGACAAGCCTATATTTTAGCCGTTCAAAAAAATGCGCATCAGGTAGCTACTTTAGATTGCCTCTGTGGTTTCAGTATTTTGGCTCGAGAACAAAATTATTGCCTTCCACATTTAGACCAAGGATTCACGCTAGACCTTAAAGGTGCTAGACACCCTGTTATAGAACAGCAATTAGCGGTAGATGAAAAATATGTGGCTAACGACCTTTTCCTAGACAGAGAAAGCCAACAAATCATTATGATCACTGGGCCTAATATGAGTGGTAAGTCTGCTTTATTAAGACAAACCGCTTTGGTCGTGCTTATGGCGCAGATGGGTTCTTTTGTTCCAGCATCTGCAGCCAAAATAGGTATAATAGATAAAATTTTTACCCGAGTTGGTGCTTCTGACAATATTAGTCAGGGCGCTTCTACCTTTATGGTAGAAATGAACGAAACCGCTAGTATCCTGAATAACTTATCTGATCGAAGCCTGGTGCTTCTAGATGAAATTGGTAGAGGAACAAGTACCTATGACGGCATCTCTATTGCTTGGGCCATCACGGAATATTTGCACCAACACAACTCCAAAGCAAAAACCCTTTTTGCCACACATTACCACGAACTCAATGAGATGAGTGCTAGTTTTGATCGAATTAAAAACTTTAATGTTGCCGTGAAGGAATTAAAAGACACGGTACTTTTTATCAGGACATTAAGTCCTGGTGGTAGCGCGCATAGTTTTGGAATTCATGTGGCTAAAATGGCTGGCATGCCTAAGGAAGTGCTTGAAAAAGCCAATAGTATCCTGAAAAAGCTAGAAAAGAGCCATAGCAGTGAGCAACTCACTGGAAAACTTCAAGAGATCCCTGCAGACATGCAACTCAGTATTTTTAAACTAGACGACCCTATTTTAGAGCAAATCAAAGAAGAAATCTTAGACCTAGACATTAATAGTTTAACCCCTGTTGCGGCACTCTTAAAATTAGAAGAGATTAAAAAACTGATCAGCGGCAAAAACGCATCTCACTAAGGTTCAGAGCCTTTATGACTGACTTAAAAAAAGAGCCCTTTATTTTATTTAATTTTATTCATTTTTACTTTGGGTTTTAGATAAAAGTCTTAAATTTGCCCTCGCATTAACAGATAATGCACGATCTTTAAATATATAAAACGCGAAAGTAGCTCAGGGGTAGAGCATCACCTTGCCAAGGTGGAGGTCGAGGGTTCGAATCCCTTTTTTCGCTCCATAACCGTCCATATTGCGCGAGCAATTAGGCTCGAGTGGTGGAATTGGTAGACACGTTGGACTTAAAATCCAATGGACATTAGTCCGTGCGGGTTCAAGTCCCGCCTCGAGTACAACAAAACCCCTAACTTTAATTAGTTAGGGGTTTTTTTTGTGCCCTCTAAAATCATTAATTCTCCTATCTTTACGGCCATGCATACAGACAATCCGTACCAGAATCCCTACAATTTCACCAAGTATATAGAGATATTTGAACCGCTTAAAAAGCATGTGGTTTTAAATCCTTCTGGTCAAGAAACGATCCATTTCAGTGATTCAAACGCCGTTTATGCATTGAATAAAGCCATGCTGCTGGCAGATTATTCATTAGAGGATTATGTATTACCCAAAGGATACCTCATTCCTCCGGTCCCTGGGCGTTTAGACTACCTACTTTACTTAAGAGATTTTCTTCTAAAAAGATTTAATTTAAGCACAAAAAAGCCTTTAAAGGGATTAGATATGGGCTCAGGAGCCAATGCTATTTATTGCATACTGGGTGCTCAACATTTTGGTTGGTCTATGGTCGGTGCAGAGAGCGATGCAAAAGCGGTAGAAATTGCAAAAAAAAATATTCAGCGATCTAAGGCTTTAAATGATCGAATTGAAATTCGCCTTCAAGAAAACAAACAGTTTCTTTTTAAGCACATGATTCAACCCAATGATTCCTTTGATTTTTCAGTCTGCAACCCTCCTTTTCACAGTTCTAAGGAAGAAGCACTTAAAGGGTCTATTAAAAAACATCAGAATTTAAGCAGTGGCTTGAATAGTCCTTCAGAACTTCTAAACTTTGAAGGGCAAGCCAACGAGCTTTGGTGTAATGGTGGAGAGGCCCTTTTTATAAAGCGATTAATCAAAGAAAGTGTAGGGTATAAATCTCAAGTAAGGTTGTTTTCTTCCCTTGTCTCAAAAGAAGAAAGTCTTCCATCCATTCAAAAACAACTTAAAAAAGCTAAGGCAATATTTACTGTCCTTCCTATGGAAATAGGAAATAAAATAAGTAGAATAGTCGTTTGGTGGTTTGAATAACCTAATTCTTAAGAGGTCTTCTACTAGCGCTTTTTTCTCTTTTTTACAGACGCTTTTTCAGTAAGAACAGCTTTTGAATTCATCACGTAGTCTGCCAATAATTTATCTATGAGCTCTTCTTTGGTCAGGTGATGAAAAACAGTTCCAATTTGTGCTCTAAAAGAAGGAGATATTTCGTGATTCGGTTTGGTTTTAAATATTTTTTTAGCCCAAAGCAATCCTTTATTTTCCTCCATACTCTTAGCATCTCCTTTTTTGAGTGCTTTAAAAGTGAGGTCTAATTCCTGTTCAAAATGTGGAATATCTACAAGCTCTTCTTCTTGAATTATAGCCCATGAAAATCCTTTTGCTCCGGCCCTAGCTGTACGACCACTTCTATGAACATAAGTATCATAAGTGTCAGGCAAATGATAATGCACTACATAAGAAATTTCTTTAACATCTATTCCCCTTGCAGCCAAATCAGTAGCTACCAAAATATCTATGTGCCCCTCTCTAAACTGCCCCATAATTCTATCTCGAATTCCTTGGGTTAAACTCCCATGAATTAATCCGGAAGAAAATTTATTGATCGCTAAATTTTTACCTAGCTTATTAACAGCCGCTTTAGTTTTACAAAAGATTAAACCGCGTTGCCCTACCCTGCTGCTCAAAAAATGCATTAAAACATCTAGCTTTTCTATAGGGGTCACCACTGTATAATGGTGCTCAATACCAAGATTTACCGATCCTTCCGTATGATCTTCTATTTGGACTAAATGCTTAGACATATAATTTTGAACCAACTGTTTTACGGCACCAGAAAGTGTGGCTGTAAACAATAAAGTCCTTCTTTTCTTTGGAATCTCTTTGACAATGGTTTCCAACTCCTGTTGAAAATTACTCACCATCTCATCTGCCTCATCTAAAACCAAATAAGAGACTTTGTTTAGCTGTATGGCCTGACGACCAACTAGATCTAACAATCTACCTGGGGTAGCTACCACAATTTGAGTAGGTGTTTTTAAACGCTCCATCTGAGGTTTAATAGGGATTCCACCACAGAGAGAAGCAATTGAAACCGTTGAAAGATGCGCAGCATAGTCCACCAGATTACTGTGAATTTGTTGCCCCAACTCACGGGTAGGCGCTAATATAACTACTTGAACATGATTTTTTTTAATATCTATTAGGTCCAACAAAGGCAAACCAAAGGCAGCTGTTTTTCCTGTTCCAGTTTTAGCCAAAGCCACTAAGTCTTCTTTTTGATGAAGCACCACTGGAATGGCTTTCTTTTGAATAAAAGTGGGTTCAGAAATTTCTAAATCCTGAAGGCCTTTTTGTACTAGTGGAGAAATTCCTAAATCAGAAAACTTAATGGACATAAAATTGTTTTGAGTAAAGATAGTACTACTGTTTCTTTAGGCTTCACAAATACGTAGATTGTTACCGTTAAACCAAATAAAAACTAATTTGGGGCTAATTAAGACTCGTTCAAAGTGCGTTTAGATTTTCTGTAAAGGCGATTGGGATAAATATTTCGTTTGGCGAATCTATTTAGCTTATCTGATTGAATCATTTTATGATACAAGGCTTTACTCACTCCAAAATACTCATAAGTGGTACCGTCTAAAAAAGTAATTTCTAAGAGCATTCCTTTGTGGTAATAATCTGCAATACCTGAATTTGTGATGGTTTCTGTATAAGCGTCTAAGTTTGCCGCTATGGTTTCTGGTGCAATACTCACTAAAAAATGATAGCCGTCTATGATGAGTCTACTCTGTAATTCTGCTTCCTCCCTTTTAGGGTCTCCTTCTTGAAACTTATCAGGATGCCATTCTTTAACCAGATTTCTATAGGCAGTTTTAAGTGCTTTAAGCTCTAAATCTCCCGTGACTCCAAATAATTTCTTGTATTGATTAATGCGTTTCATATAGCCTTTTTAAGAAGCCGCGAAGCTAGTCGTTTATTCCGGACTATTGAAGTAAATGGATCCTTTTCATTCCGGTGATACTTATTATATTTGCTTATTAAGCTAAATTAAATACATCATAAGTGATAAAAGAGCCCCATAACAAAGATTACTGGTGTATTTGTGAAAAATGCAAAGGAATGGGGCAGCTAAATAAAAGGCTTCGTAAAAAAGTCCGCCTCGCTTATAAAAACGCCCTAGAAGAATATCAAAAAAACAATAAAACAGGTCCTACCCCTGAAAAACCAAACCCCATTTTTGAAAAATGCCAAGCATGTAACGGATCTGGTTTAATAAAAACACAAACCGCTCCTGCAACAGATACAGAAAAGTACCCTCATATAGCTATTGTTGGTGCGGGCATTGGAGGGGTAGCATTGGGCGTGGCCTGCCTTCACAGAGGCATTCCATTTACACTATTTGAGAAAGATGCTCATTTCAGTGCGCGTTCTCAGGGCTATGGACTCACCCTCCAACAAGCTAGCAAAGCACTAAAGGCTTTTGGTATTCTTTCTTTAAAAGAAAGTGTGGTTTCTACCAGACATTTGGTCCATAATACTAATGGAGAAGTCATTGGAGAGTGGGGTATGAGAAAGTGGCAGGAAGAGCGCTCAAAAAAACCATTGAGACAAACCAATATTCACATATCCAGGCAATCGTTGCGAAAATCTCTGTTAGAGCAGCTTCATGAAGAAAACAAGCCACTTTGGGACCATGAACTTATGGACATAAAAGAAGATGAGGAGAAAATGGTCCTTCATTTTAAGGTTCAAGGGGAATTAAAAAAATACTATACAGACCTCGTGGTGGGTGCAGACGGAATTAGAAGTGCTGTTAGAAATTGGAGTATTGGAGCACAAATATCGCCTTTGAATTATTTAGACTGTATGGTCATTCTAGGAATTTGTTCCTCAGATCTAATTCAGGGGGTAGCACCAGACTTATTAGATGGTAAAACTGTTTTTCAGACAGCTAATGGAGCAGAGCGTATCTACGTCATGCCTTATGACAAAAACGCTGTCATGTGGCAATTGAGCTTTCCTATTAATGAAGATACTGCAAAAAAACTACGAGCCCTTGGACCCAAAAAGTTAAAGGAAATAGCTCGTGAACGCACCCAATGGCATAGCCCTATTCCTGAAATAATTGCAGCTACTGAACTTGAAAAAATATCTGGCTATCCCGTATACGACCGAGCAGTATTAGATCCCAAAATTTTAGAAAAACACGAAAAAATAAGCTTAATAGGAGACGCGGCCCATCCTATGAGTCCCTTTAAAGGACAAGGGGCCAACCAGGCTTTATTAGACGCCTTGTCGTTGGCTAGAAGTATTACCAAAGGCTGTCATGCACATTCAGAATGGCAAAAAAACGGCATTCGTGAGACAGTTTTGAAAGCTTATGAAACAGAAATGCTCAAAAGAAGTGCGGTAAAAGTAACAGATTCTGCTGCTGCTGCCCAATTTCTTCACAGCGAAGAAGTCCTGCACGAATCCAATGCACCCAGGGGTGCCCATTTAAAAAAATAGCATTCAACCGCTAGTAAAAAGGGGCGCTAATTCAAATCTTCAATAAGCAACTGTCGCTGATCAGACTCAGAAATGAAGAAGAAACCCAAAGGGTAATTGTCTGGTTCAGTGATATTGACCATATTACCTCTTGAACTGGCTGGAAGGCTTTGAAAAGGCCCTCCATTCCCATCTGTTAGACTTAGGATAAGATTAAAATAATCATAGTATGCTTCAGATACACCATGTGCTTTAATGGTAATTAAATCTCCTACAGCAACCTCATCTGAGGTGTAGAAATGAGAAAAAACAAATGCTTCTCCTTGAAAAAATCGATCTTCAATGGGCCTATATATATTTTGTCCAAAGTCGTACAAGTAATAATCTTCTCGTTCAGGAAAATCTTGAAAAGCCAATATAATTTCTGTTTCGTCTCCACTAAAAAGTGTTTTATTACCCTGTTCTGCTTTTAAAATGGGTGGTACTGGAATAAATTGAGTAGTGCCTATATAGGTCTGCCCTGAGTGCACCACTTTTATTTCATAGTCTGAATGAAGATCGGTTAAAAAATCGATGGTTTGAGGAAGAAACAAGCCCTCAGAATCACTGTAAAACAAGGGATATTCGCGTCCAGAATTTAAGTGAGTAATCACCACGGTGGCATCTTTTACCATGGGCACCTCCTGATCAAAATAATTGGCAGAAAAAGACAGCCTAACACCGCCTTCTAATCGAGGAGATTCTTCCTTTGTAAATACATTAAACTGGGCATCTATGACCAGTCTAGGCGTGCTGTTTTGAACGGCTACCTCAATGACATCCTCGCAAGAGAAAAGACTCATGATAAGCGCAAATAAAAGTATGTTGTTGCTGAATTTCATTTGGCTAGAATTTAAAGTTATAGGTGGCAGAGGGTACGATCCCAAAAATAGAAGTCCTCAAGGCCTCATTGTTTCCGGTGTCGGCATTTTGACGAAAATTAATGGACGCTGCATTTCTTCTGTTATACAAGTTATAGATCCCAAAAGACCATTCGGACTGAAAACTCCTGCCTTTATTCTTCTGGGGTATTAAGGTTGCAGAAATATCTAATCTGTGGTAAGCAGGAAGTCGTTCTTGATTTCGCAAGCCAAAAATAGGCACATTAAGATCCCTGAGTTCATATTGGCCCACTGGATAATTGGTGGGTTGCCCCGTTTGGAACAAAAAATTGGCATTAAATTGCCATTTATCACTGAGCTCATAGCTAGTGTTAATGGATAAATCGTGGGTCTTGTCAAAGGGCGTTACATACCAATTCCCTTGATTGATACCTGTCTCCATGGCATTTCTTCCAGGGGTACGTTGTTCAGATTTGGACCAGGTGTAGGCCAGCCAGCCTGTGAAAGCACCACTGTTTTTCTTAAGTAAAAATTCTAAGCCATACGCTCTAGCTTCTCCATTGAGTATCACGCGTTCAATAGCGTCATTAGCAATGAGGTTTGCGCCGTCTATATAGTCTATTCTGTTGGCAATTTCCTTGTAAAAAACCTCTGTCTCAATACTGTACTGGTTTATATTCTTAAAATAACCCAAAGCAAATTGATCCAATAATTGGGGCTTTACAAAAGGACCACTGGGCGTCCAAACATCCAAGGGGGTTGGTGAGCTCGTATTTGAAAGTAAATGGAGGTATTGTGCCATGCGGTTGTAACTGGCTTTTACACTGGTTTGCCCGTTAATTAAATAAGAGACCCCCAATCTGGGTTCCAAATGATTAAATGTAGCTATAGAAGTATTTCTGTCTTGTTGTACCTGGCCTGTGGGGGTAGCTTCTGAATACAAATCAAAAATAGGGTCATAAGATACTGTTTCATTATTTTCATAGCTATAAAACAGCTCTTGACCCAAGCGATCAAACCTGCTCCATCGCAGGCCATATTGGACAGAAAGCGCCTCTGACACATTTTGTTCCACGTCTATATAGGTCGCAAATTCATTGGCGTATTTGTCTGTTAACTTATCCCTGACTATGCCAGAATCTGATCTATTGGGCTTAATTTCTCCTGGATTAAACCGATAGTATATATTATTTAATCCAAAATTCAATTTAGTGTCCGAGGAGAGGTAATAGTTAAAATCGTGTTTGAAATTAAAGTTTTGAATTCCTGAATCCCATTGAAAACCTACTAAATCTAGTTCTAATCCGTAATAATAATCTGAGTAGATCAAAGACATATTGGAAAACAATTTATCCGAAAAAAGGTGGTTCCAACGAAAATTGGCCACCGAATTCCCATAGACATTTATAAAACTATCTGAAATACCAAAAAGGTCCCTACCAAAATATCCAGACAGGTAAATACTATTTTTATTGTTAATCTTATAATTCAGTTTGGTGTTTAAGTCATAGAAATAAGCTTTGTTTTCATTCCCCGTGAGCGACAGAAACAAATGTGCATAAGATGCTCTTCCCCCTATTAAAAAAGCACCCCTATCTTTTTCTAAGGGTCCCTCTAACAGAAGCCTGCTAGACACTAGTCCAATGCCTCCACTCGCTTTAAATTCTTTACTGTTTCCCTCTTTCTGATAAATGTCGAGAACAGAAGAAACCCTTCCTCCATATTTAGCTGGAATACCGCCTTTGTAGAGTTTTACATCTTTTATAGCATCTGGGTTAAACACAGAGAAAAAACCAAATAAGTGAGAGGAGTTAAACACAATAGCCTCATCTAAAAGAATTAAATTTTGATCTGCAGCACCACCCCTAACGTTAAAACCAGAGGCACCCTCTCCAGCGCTGGTCACTCCTGGAAGTAATAATAGCGATTTTAAAACATCTGCTTCTCCTAAAATTACGGGGATCTTTTTAATACTTGCCGCCATAAGACCGTTCACACTCATCTGAGGTTTTCGAATACTATTGCGTTCTACACTTTCTACTAAAACAACTTCATCTAATGCAGCGGCTATTTCCTCTAGCTGCACATCTAACCGCAGGTTTTCTGTCAGTAAAATTTGCTTTGAAAAGGTTTCAAATCCCAAGTAACTTAACTGTATTTCATAAGTACCTAAGGGAAGTGATAGAGAATAGAAACCATATTCATTGGTTATGACACCCCTGCCTAAAGACGGTACAGCTATGGTTACTCCTATGAGGGTCTCATTACTACTGGCTTCTGACACCACACCACTAATAGTGGCTTCTTGCGCCATTAAAAAGGCTTGGCAAGAAAAAAAACAGCATAAAATAAAGCAGCGAAAGCGCAAGTTTTTCAAGAATAGGGCATTGTACATGCGACAAAAATAAACAATTACAAGGGGAAAATTATGCTTGCAAAATTTTTAATATTGGCTTTAATCCCTATAATAGTTATATACATTCTTCTCAAAAATATTACATTAGAGGAATTGAATTATTTTGTTGGCCAAACAAATGCATCTACCATGGAAAAACCTATAGCTTCTCTTTTACACTGCAAAAATTGCGAACACACTTTTAAAGGTAAATTTTGCCCAAATTGTGGCCAATCAGTATTTGAATACCAACGTCCATTTCGATTTTTATTGGCAGATTTCACTGGAAATCTTTTTGCCTTTGACACCAGATTTTGGAAGTCTTTAAAAGCCTTGACCATAAAACCAGGACGCCTCACAAAAGATTTTATTCAAGGAAAAAGAGCTAGATACATGCCCCCCTTCAGGTTTTATATTTTTGTGAGTTTTCTGTTTTTCTTTGTTTTCTCTGGTTTTTTAGGCAATGAGGTAAATGTATCAGATGAAAACAAGCAAGAGGTGTACAAGGTACTTGATGAAGCAAAAA
>Ga0209555_10002379_pt1 | contig 13269 bp, 11 predicted proteins | sample SaaInl85LU_5_DNA_FD_184643 | JGI IMG/M metagenome (GOLD analysis project Ga0209555, IMG submission 184643) | Marine microbial communities from expanding oxygen minimum zones in the Saanich Inlet - ESP_85LU_5_DNA (SPAdes) (version 2) | ecosystem: Environmental > Aquatic > Marine > Intertidal... | reverse complement strand
TATAGATGGATTAAGAAAGCTAACAGACGGAAATATTGATAAGGATACTAAACAACTAATTAAAAATTTTATAGATACATTAAAACAGGAAGATGGCAGTAAAACAGTAGATGATTCAAAATACTACTATCGAGGACCTAACGGAGATTTATATAAGCTAGAGATTGTCGCTGATGTAAACTCTCCTTCTATTGCACCGAGAAGGTTCGCAATTGCTAAAGATACCTCTGACGTTACGGTATTAACCGGACCTAAATCCTTTAGTTCCTCTACAGATGTACTTTTAGACGAAATAAAATTCAGAATAGACAATCAACTTCCATAACTAAACTATTTATATATATGAAACTCGATCAATTACGTAAAATTATACGAGAAGAAGTCAGAGCTGCTGTTAAGGAGGAGTTACAAGAAGTAATGAATGAAGCAGTTAAAATTGCTTCTACTCCTAATGCAATGCAAAAAGCACCCCAACCTAAAGATAGTAATCTTAAATGGTCGGTTCCTAGTACAGGAAAGAAATCTTTAGATGAAATGTTAGCTGCAACTAAAGCTACTATGACATCTGATGAATATAAAACAATTATAAATGCCAATTCAACAGCAGTACAGGCACCAAGCTTTGCTCAGCGATCAGCCTCACAGCTATCAGGAGCCGGTTTAGACCTTTCAACTATTCCAGGATTAGACTTGAGCAGAAGTAAAGCAATATTAGATGCGGCGAATAAAAAAGATAAACAAAGAGCAGGACTCTAATTATATATGGCTTTTGAAGTTAAAAAAATAGATCCGTTAGATTTACAACCTAGAAAAGCAGTAGGACTAAAACTACCCTTCTCAGGTAAAAGTGTATTTAACGTAAACTATACAACTGAAGAAGCAATAAAGACAAATTTAATTCACTACTTTTTAACCGGTAGAGGAGAAAGATTTTTAAATGTTGAATTCGGTAATGGTCTCCAGAGATTAATCTTTGACCAACTGACAGAGGATAAGGTAAGAGAAATAGATGCAACTGTAAAGGCAGATTTAAGCTTTTATTTCCCTAGAGTTGAACCATTAAGTATAGAAACAGTAGGAATACCAGATAACAATACCGTACAGTTTAGTATGAGATATAAGGTTAAAAATACTAACATCGAAGATGAGGTAGTAATAAATTTTGAACAGTAATGGCTGAACAGAGAGATATAAAATATGTAAACAGAGAATTTAGTGACTTTAAAGGTCAACTAGTTGAGTTTGCTAAAAGCTACTTCCCTGATAGCTATAACGACTTTAACGATGCTGCACCAGGAATGATGTTTATCGAAATGGCTGCATACGTTGGAGACGTACTTTCTTTCTATCAAGATACACAGCTACAAGAGACATTCTTACAGCACGCTCAAAACCCATCTAACCTATATTCCCTTGCATATATGATGGGATACAGGCCGAGGGTTACTACCGCATCTGAAGTAGAAATAACCGTCTCTCAACAAGTATCTGCCCTATCTGGTAGTACTTATGCACCTAACTGGGACCAAGCTTGTAAGATACAGGAAAATAGTACAGTAAAGTCTACAGCAGCAGGTAATACAACCTTTATTCTACAGAACTCTATAGATTTTACCTTCTCTAGCTCTTACGACCCTACTGCTATTTCTATAGCAACTATTGACGAAGATAATAATCCTTCTGAATATACATTAAAGAAAAAAGTAAAAGCTATCTCAGGAGTAATCAATACCGTACAAGAGACATTTACTACCGCTGAAAAGTTTAAAACTGTTACTATTGATGATGAACAAATCATTAAAGTTCTAGATATTACAGATAGTGATGGAAATTTATGGTACGAAGTTCCTTTCCTAGGTCAAGATACTATTTTCGATGAAGATACTAATAATGCAGTTGACAACGGACTTGTTCCTTCTCTTCTTAAAATAAAAAGAGTACCTAGAAGATTTGTAACTAGATTTACCTCTCAGGGAAAAATGCAAATTCAATTTGGGGCAGGAGTAAGTGTAGCTAACGACGAAGAGTTTTTACCTGATCCTACTAATATTCAAACATACGGCGACAAGCAACATATAGAACAAATAGATAGAGCTTTTGATCCATCAAACTTCTTATTTACAAGAACATATGGAATAGCTCCTAGCAATACAACTTTAACAATTAGATACCTTACTGGGGGTGGTGTAGAAGCAAATGCACCTGCCAACTCTGTAACAGAAGCAGACGTAGTAACAACTACAGTAACAGACTCTACTTACCTTACGACATTAGCGTTTGATAACGAAAAACCTGCTGCAGGAGGTAAAGATGGAGATACAGTAGAAGAGTTAAGACAGAATTCACTGAAATCATTCTCAGAACAAAAGAGAGCTGTTACTACTGCTGACTATACAGTTAGAGCATTATCCTTACCACCTCAGTTTGGTTCTATTGCTAAAGCATACGTCACTAAAGAATTTAGCCAGAATAGAGCAAGTATGCTCGAAACTAATCCTTTAGCATTATCAATGTATGTTTTAGCTTATGATAATAACGGAAAGTTAATAACTGCTCCTACATCTCTAAAACAGAACTTAAAAACCTACCTAACTGAATATATGATGATCACAGATGCTATTGATATTAAAGATGCATTTGTAGTTAACATAGGAGTAAAGTTTGAAGTATTAACATTACCTAACTATGCATCACGAGATGTACTGTTAAACTGTACTAATAAGTTAAAGGAGTACTTTGCTACAACAAGAAGAAACATAAACCAGCCTATTAATATATCGAACGTATTTACAGTTTTAGATCAAGTGAAAGGTGTACAAACAGTAAAATCAGTACGTATAAATAATAAAGCAGGAGGTAATTATTCACAATTTGCATACGATACAGAAGGAGCTACAAAAGGAGGAGTAGTTTACCCTTCATATGATCCATGTATTTTTGAAGTAAAATATCCTGATATTGATATAGAAGGAAGAGTAACAACAGTATAAGATGGCAGTATATAGAATATATCCGGAAAAAGATTCCTACATCTGGTCAGAACCAACAGTATCCCAAATATACGGAAACGCTGGTAAAGACGAAGTTGTTGAGATAGGCGGTTACCCTGATGTCAATCTAACAGGAAGAACTAAAAGAACGTTAATTCAATTTAATCAAGCAGAAATAACATCTAGCATTGATAGTCTAATTACCGGTTCATATAGTGCAAGCTTACACTTATCTCTAGCTTACGCCTCTGAAATACCTGAAGAATTTACTTTATACGCATACCCTATTTCTTCTTCCTGGAAAAACGGCACAGGAAAAGGAAGTGATAGACCTGCTAATAAAACCGGTGTGAGCTGGAAGTATAAAGACGACTATACTACAGAGTGGGATAGCTTAGGAGGAGACTACCTAACTAACTACTCGGCTAGTCAAGTTTTTAACTTAAGTTCTGATTACGATGTTAATATGAATGTAACATCGATTATCGATGCAATGTATAGTGGCTCAATAGATAATAACGGACTATTATTAAAAATACAAGATAGTTACGAAAACTACACATCAGCAAGCATAAACCTAAAGTATTATGGTTCTGACACACATACTATTTTTCCTCCCTATCTAGAGTTAAAATGGGACGATTCAACCTATAATAGTACTTTAACAGAGTTAGATACTGATATTGTTACTGTAGGTATAAAGAACCACAGACAAGAATACACAGACTCAGATAAGACTAGATTTAGAATCTCCGCTAGACCGAAGTACCCGACTAGAACGTTTTCTACTTCATCTATCTACCTAACAAATTATAAATTACCGGAAAATTCTTATTGGGGTATTCAAGATGATTTTAGTCAAGAAATGATTATAGATTTTGATAGTACGTTCACTAAGATAAGCGCTGACAATACTAGTAGTTATTTTGATGTATATATGGATACCCTTCAGCCTGAAAGGTACTACAAGCTTTTAATCAAAACTACTTTAAATGGAAGTGTAATTGTGATTGATAACAATAACATTTTTAAGGTAGTGAAGAATGGCTAAAAACGTAAAAATTTCTAAAACCGTTTATAATAAGGATACCTTTAATAAGGTAATCGATAGAGAGTTTAAGTCTTTCACTACACCTGTAGACCTAGAACAAGAAAGAACTATCGAACAGTTTTTTAGTGAATATGAAAGATTATACCTAGAGATATCACCAGAAGGAGATAACCAGTCACATAGGTACCTTATTAATAAGAGTAGTGAACTAGTAGATTACGAAAAAGACACCACAGATATTCAACCGCTACTTGATGAAATAGCCCAGTTGAGAAGACAGATTTTAGATTACCAACAACAATTAATTGATGCGAATATAGCGCAAGCACAGCAATAAAGTGGCAGAGTTTATTTACAATATAGAGCAATTAGAGCTAGAAAGTTTAGCTCAACCTTCAAAAATAACAGCGAAGGATGAGTCTCTTATTGGAGATTTTAAAATAGATAATGTATTCAATATTGCACAGTCTAGAGTAAGTGTTGGAATATATTCAATTGATAATACTTTATTAGAATACCTACCAAACTTCAGAGGCTATACTTTTGACGGCAATGCAGAGATAGGTGGAGATAGAGGTGCTACTTCTATAGTATTAAACCCAGAAAAAGATATTAAAGAATTAAATTATTCCACAGGGGATATTAGAATTCTATATAACTTTACTAATAATTTATTCTCAGAAACCCAATTCGGCGGTAAGTTTTTTATTACTGATATCTCTAGCGATAGAACAGAAATAAAAGCTTCTACCTTAGAAGTATCACCAGAAAATACTGTTAGGTATGTAAATGCTCTAAGAAAAAAGATAAATGATGCTTCTTATTTTTCTCAGTTTAGAGTTGACTTCGGCAATGATGTTTATGCCTTAGGAATTAACGTAGGCACATTAGTTGAAAATGGTGAAACCTACCTTACTATTAAACTATATAATCAGCTAGCAGATAATATAACTGTAAAAGATTCTTTTACCGTTGAGGAGATTGTTAGCGATAGTATATTATACGAAGTTACTGCTCAACCGGTAGTTGATCAACTCAAAGTACCGTATTTAAAAGGGCCTAATTTTGCAATAGAAGAAGTAGAAAAATCTACTGAACCTACTCAGTTTTTAAATTATAACGATTTATTCTCTTATCCTGTTTCTGGCTCCTATTACGAACTTTTTAGCTTGTTTAAAAATGCAGGAGCAGAAATTGCAATTAATCACGAAGACTACAGTGACTTCATACACTTTTCGTCTGCAGAAGAGAGACTTAGAAACTTTCATTACAAATTACAGCTAATAGAAAGTTACGAATCAGCAATAACTACAATTTCTGCTTCTGCTGCCTCACCAAGTGGGTCTAATTTTCTAACGCAGATTTCTGGTAGTCAAGATTACTATGAAGGACTGATTAGAGGGTTAGTAGATAATTTTGATCACTACGATAGGTTTTTATACTACAATAGTAGTTCTAAATCTTGGCCAAAAAGTAACACAAGTAGACCGTATAAAAACTATACATCTGATTCAGCAATTGGTAGCTCTTGGTTTGAAGAACAACTAATCTCAGCCTCTAATTATGATGTTTCTAATGTTGATATTCTAACTAACACAATACCTGCTTTTATTAGAGAAGATTCTAATAACGAACAGTACTTGATGTTTATTCATATGATTGCTCAACATTTTGACAACCTATGGATATACTTTAAAGCAGTAGCAGATAAGTATGATACTGATCACCGTTTAAATTTTGGTGTTAGTAAAGATTTAGTTAGAGAGTTAGTAGAGTCGTTCGGGGTAAACCTTTACACATCAAATCAGAATACAGATGATTTATTTGCTAGGTTTTTAGGTTCATCATATCCAACCGGAAGTGAAAGTATAGTTTCTATGTCTGTTGCTACATCTGCATCTTATAATAGCGGATCTACAGCGTTAGAATACTTACAACCAGTACCTAAAAACGACTACGAGAAAGAAGTATATAAGAGAATATATCATAACTTACCTCACTTAGTAAAAACTAAAGGTACTGAAAGAGGCTTAAGAGCTTTAATCAACTGTTTTGGTATACCGGAGTCTATTCTCAAAATAAGAACTTTTGGTGGAGCTAAAATAGACCAGTTTGCTTTCTTAGGGCCAGATGCCTCTATTACATCAAGTTTATATAAATCAGGAAGTGATTCCTATAGAAGCGGTTCTTATAAAATCAGAACAGACAATACCGGTAGTTATGTATCGGGAAGCACTCTTTCTAGATACGTTTCAGTAGAACAGAAAGAAAAAAAGTATACAGACGATATACATAACATAGAGATTGGTTTTAATATATCTAAGCTAACAGATGACTTACTAGAGACTAAAACTAGTAATGTTGGGTTTGATATAGATAACTATATTGGTGATCCAAGATTACGTTATGAGCATAAGTACGATGAATTAAACGCTTATAGAGAAGAGATAGTAGACATTGGACTAACCTGGGATTTGATACAAGATACTTGGTCAAATATAGAAGGGAATTGGGATGATGTATTAGCTTTTGCAAAATCTCCAAAATCGTTTATCAGATTACTTAACTTCTTTGATAGCGCTATCTTTAAAATGATTAAAGACTTTGTACCTGCTCGTTCAAAAGTAGATACAGGTATAATTATTAAATCACCAAAACTACATAGAAGTAAAGCTAAACAAGTAGAGGTATCATTCACAGAAGAACAATATACAGCTTCTATACAGACCAACACTGTAACAGGAAGCTCAGGTGGTAGTTATGATTCCTCCGGTAGCCACAACTACACCACTAACTACGAAGGACATATTGTTACCCCTTTAGGAATTGCTCATCGAAACGTAACAGATGAATCTCCAATGTTTAATGGAGAACTTTCTGGCTCTATCATTATTGCATCCGATGGTGAGGTAGGTAAGAATAACCCGTTCTTAAATCTAGCACAGCCGTTGATTGAGCTAGATATTACGGTATTTAACTTCTCATTACCGCCACCACCTGCTTGTATCATTGCTCTTACAGGAAGCTATTTAGGTGAATACTTTATTGCCGGTGTAGTAGACGATACTAAAACAGATGAAACAGTAAGTATTATATACCCAATATCAGTTGCTGAAATAACTAGTAGCTATGGTTTTGCTCATGACTTTGATACGTACGAATTCTTTACTATTCAAGCATCAGCAACAGTGAATTACGGTGACTACTCTGGATACGGAGCTACATTTACCGGATGGTATGATAATCCTGCTGGTACTGGTTCACCGATATCAACTGAGAATCCATTGACTATTTATAGGTATAATGAGGAAACACTTGGTAATAAGTTCTATGCTAAGTTTAATGATGAAGATGTTGAATCATATTTTGAAATACAAGCATGAATCTAGAGGAATTTATTAATACAGACCCTAATTTCTACGGAAGAGGAAATGCAAACTTATTTTATAGTTCTAGCATTTCTGGTTCTGACGATACTCCGGTAGCACCGTTTACCTTATTAGGTATGTCTGTACCCCTTAGAGATTTAAATGGAAATAACTTAGTATCACCATTAAAAGAGGTAGATAAGTTTAAATTTGATTTTGCTGGACAGAGAGTAGAAGTTACTATAAACGGTAGACAAAAGAAAAATACTTATTTCTTTTTCTCTTTTGATCCTCTTGTAGTAAATAGCATACCAGAAGAAGATAGACCAGGAACTAGAATAGAGGAAGATTCAGAATTTGTTTTCTTTCCCTATTTTGAGAGCTCATACTTTAATAGTGATTATAATCCATTTCAAGGAAGTGCTCAAGAACTACTTAGAAACTCAGTAATACAGGTTGTTGATAGGAATACTTCTCAAGCTCAACCTACTAACCTTGCAGCATTAGTTGCAGGAACTGCAGGTAAAGCTCAAATTCCTGATAGTAAGTACGAAACAGCAGGAATAATTTCCGGTAAGTATTTAGGTGCAAAATTAACAAGTGCTCCAACTCTGTTTAATGTTTCTAAAGACATATTTAAAATACATGTAGATAATAATGGAGTCCCAGGGTCTGAACCTGCACTTAGCTTTAAACTATTTGAAGGAAGTATACATAGATCAGATGCTGATACTACTACAATAAAAGGACTCTCAGATACTGATAGAGAAAAAATAGAAATATACTTTGATTCTAGAAGACAGAGAGTAGGAGGAGTACTTACTTTTCCTAACTTCCCTAGCACTAGCAATATACTATATATTGGGGTACAGGGATCAAATGATTTACGTAAAGCTGTAGATTCTAAAATATATTCTATTGAAACTAACAAAGTATTTACTACAGATGAAGACGGTATTGTAACATCTATTACATAATAAACTAAATTAACATATATTTATATAAAACACAATAACACAAAATGGGATACTTAGACAATTCAATTGTGACGGTGGACGCAATCCTAACGAAAAAAGGTAGAGAACTGTTAGCTAGAGGGGACGGTTCTTTTAAAATCACTCAATTTGCATTAGGCGATGACGAGATTGATTACACCTTATACAATCCACTACATCCCTCTGGTTCTGCACTCTACGGAGAAGCTATCGAAAACTTACCGTTATTAGAAGCTTTCCCAGACGAGACTCAAATTATGAAATATAAACTTACGACTTTACCTAGAGGTACTTCCAAATTACCGATTCTAGATTTAGGAGTAACTTCTGTTTCACTAAGACAAGGAGCTTCAGTAGCTATTACCCCTCAGACATTAAACTACTTAGGAGCAACTTCGATTTTTGAAACTCAAGGGTACACTGCTACTATAGCAGATGTTAGAACACTTAACTCTTTCACAGGAGTAGGTATTAATACAGATGAAGCAGAAAGACTAAACACAGGTACAACTATTGGTACAAACGTATCAAAAACTGTACTTGGAACAACTATTAACCTAGTAGCTACATCAGTTAACACTCTATTTGGAACTAATACTAAATTACAGACTACACTTACAGTAATTGGTAGAGGATCAGGAGCTAGATTAACCATTCCAGTAACTATTACTAAAACTAACTAATCATGTCATATAAAAGATTCGATGCAGAAGATGTTGTAGTTAGTGCTGAATCGGTAACTACGCCAGTATGGTCCGGCCAAAATACAACATTAAATACATTTTTTACCTCTTCCACACAAGTAGGGGGTACATCTGCTGACTACTACTACGATATATATCAAACCGCTTCTACTGATACATCAGCTAGAGTTCAGTTCTCGGTAGCGTATGCAGATAAACAAGGAAGTGGATCGCTTTATTTTAACACTTCAGTACCAGGAAAATCTCCTTCTTCTACAATCTACGGTCAATACAGAAACCTAGTTTTAGGAACTGAAGAAGACGATTTTACATTCGGTACAACAACAGCTGAGCATTTTTATGTTATATCAATCGACAGAGCAAGATACAAAGAAAAACTTCTACCAGGTAGCCTAACACTACAGTTAAACAATAGCTCCTCAGGAGACTTTTTATCATTAACAGATAATAGTAACCAAGTATCTACTGTTACCTATACAGATGCAGGAAGAGTTTATGAACTTATTACCGGATCTTTAGGAACTAAATCAGGAGCAGCTCTAAATGATAATGGGTATACTGCCGGTTCTGGTTCATACGGTAAACTACTACCAGATATTGGAGTTATCATACTTAACGGTAAAGCATTAGATGCTTCTGCTGCTGCAGGTGGGTTAAACCTTAATATTAACAGAGCTGCTAATACAGCTTCTTTGAATAATAGAAAAATCTATAATGCGTTAAATTATAGCGGTAGCTTTAGAATACAATCAGAAGAGACTATAACTTCTAACTTTGTATTTGTAAGAGCAAGAAACTCTGAGTTTAACTATTCTACTAACCCATCGTTAATTACAGGTTCAGGTGAATTGAGACATAATGTGATGATTAATACTCCTCAAGCCTTTATTACATCTGTTGGACTGTATAACGATAATAATGATCTACTTGCTGTTGCAAAACTATCTAGACCTCTATTGAAGGACTTTACAAAAGAAAGTTTAGTGCGTATTAAGTTAGATTACTAAAATGAATGAGCGCTTACAAGAAACTAAACCGTCAAGATGTTTATGTATCTGATTACTCTGCTAAAAAGCAGTGGTATGCATCAGGTAGTAGCTTAGATACATACGGTCTAGAAGTTTTAAGAGGTTTTTCAGGCTCTACCCCAGGCTATCCTTACCCTACTGATTACCTTAATAATAGGTATCAGAAATTAGTATTCGATAGTGTATTTCACAACTACTATTCAGGGAGCAATAAACTAGGTACGTACTCTGGTTCCTATGATCTCTCTCTACAAACTACCTTAACCCTTACTGGGTCTAGAAGTAGCAGCTGTGAAGTAGGTGTAATATCTATACCTAGAGATGCGTATGGTACACATTTAGAACCGGGAACTATAGTATTAAAACCTTTTTTTGAAGAGCAAGATAAATATTGGGATGAAGGGTATGCAAGAGCTGATAATTTTGCTGACGATTATGTAGAAGACTTAGAACATTGGTATGGGACTATTCCTATCGATTTAGATGATTATTTAGTTGATGAAGGAGAGTACGTAATTGAAACTGGTAGTCAATACGTAGAAAGAGATGAAAGTATTTTATTTGAAAGATATGAAATTGTCGACGATGGAGAAGGAAGATTAGTTTTATCAGGCTCAACATTACCGTACACAAAGACAGAAAGAGTAGTAGGAGATGTAATTTATAACCAAGGACAGATTATAATTACAGACGACCATGCAGCTAGATATTATTCAACTTATGCTAGGCCAATAGTGCACTGGAAATCAAACCTACCTATTTATACATATAACGTTCACTGTACTGTGAAGGAAGCTGAGATGAATTTCACTTATAATCCTTCAGCAATTACAGGTTCGGATAATACCATAAGGAATAATATAACAGGTAGTCATTTTAGACCTTATGTAACAACCGTTGGACTATACAACGATGCAAACGAATTAATAGCCGTTGCAAAGACAAATAGACCAATACCAAAATCGGAAAATGTAGATATGACGTTTGTCGTAAAATTAGATTTATAATGGCAGTAAAGTTTAGAGCAGATAAAGGCACCCCATTAACGTACGCTGAGTTAGATAATAACTTTGGAGCCTACTTCTATTCAGCTTCTTCTAACGGACAGACACTTACTTTATACTACCCTAGTAGTTCACAAGTTCCTGTTAATAGCGGTTCAGCTGAGATTAGTTTAGTTAAAGGATTACAGAATGCTGGAGTTAATAAAAGACTTGTAGTGTTTTCTGGTTCTTCTGCCGTATCATCAAGCCAAGGAGTTATTTTAGATGAAAATAATAATTTAGGTATTGGAGTAAATGAAAATAATGACTTACCATTGTCGTATAAATTAATGGTATCTGGTTCTATTAAAGCAACTGGTACAGTTGTACAAGGATCAGATTTAAGATTAAAAGAAGATATTAGACCTATTGATAATGCTTTAAGTAGAGTTAATAATATCGACGGAGTATACTTTACTTACAAAGATACAAAAGAAAAGAGTATTGGAGTTATTGCACAAGATATACAGAAAATACTACCAGAAGTTGTATCAGAAGATAATAATGGCTATCTTAGTGTGAACTATAGTGGTATCGTTCCTGTATTGGTCGAGGCTATTAGAGAACAGAGTAGCATTATATCCGATTTAGAAGAGAGATTATCTAAATTAGAAAATAAATAAGATGCCAGATAGTAATATTACATTAAGAACGGTAAAAGGATCAGGGCTAACCCATGCCGAAATGGATCAGAACTTCCAGGAGTTGTTCTATTCAGCATCTTCTACCAACTCAGAACTTAAGCTCTTCAGATCACAATCTGACGCTCCTTTCGTTGCTGTAGAGTTTCCTACTCCTAAAGCAGATAAATACGCTGTACAATTAAAAGAAGGTACAGGCTCTATTGCCGCTGAAATTACATTTACTGGTTCAAATAATTTTAAATTTGATTACGACAACAACTACTTAATCGTAACAGGATCACATTACCATAAAGGAGATATGGTAGTTGACGGTAGAATGACCGCTAAGGTATTCCAGTCACAGACAATTATATCTTCTACCTCTACAGGTTCAACCTCATTCGGGGACACCTTAGACGATAATCACATACTAACAGGATCACAACATATTTCTGGTTCATCTACACTAGTAGGTGTTCTCGGTATAACAGGTTGGTCTGATGTTTCTGCTTCTTTAGGACATTTATATGAATTTAGCTCTTCATTAGATAGATTTTATGCTACTGATGCTGACTTAGAAGCATCAAGATCTATAGATAGCGCTTCTTATCTTGCAGATAGGGTAGCAAGAATATCTGCTCTTTCTGCCTCATCTCATATTCATAGAGATGTTTTATATAACTACAACTCAAGCTCAATACAAGCTCTATCACAATCTGCTCATACTCAAAGAGTACATTTATGGAACTCAGCTTCAGTATTAGACAACGCTGTATCACAGTCTGCCTCAGGCTCTATTACAGAACTATCACAATCAGCTCACGCTCAAAGAATAAGCATTTCTGGTTCAGCCCATGCTCAAAGAATAAGTATCTCAGGTAGCTTTGACAATACGATAAGTAACTTATCTTCAAGTATACATAACGAGTTTCTAAAAGACACTACCGATACATTTACAGGAACGTTAACTGTTGCCGGTACTGTAGACTCTAATGATGTAACAATAGACGGATGGGGAAGTATTTCTGCTTCATTAGCTCAAATATCTTCTTCAGCAAGTGGTAGCCAACTTAACATTGCTAATAACGCTAATGATAGGTTAGTAACTGCACAGGGTACAGACTACTTAAACGCTGAAGCTAATTTAACATTTGATGGAACTCATTTAACTATTGGCGGTACTTCATTAACTAACTTTACTCCTACATCTCATGTTGGTTTAGCAACTCTAGTTGGAGGTACACAATCTGGTTCGTTAATTGAAGCATACGAAGGTGGACATTTTGTTGTAGGTATTAGAGATAATGCAACTGACGGGTATGATAGCTTTGCAGTTGTTTCCGGTGATGGAGGATACTACTCAGGTAACCAGTATACGAAACTAGCATTTAGAGTATCTGGTTCAGGAGATACATTAGTAGGTGGTAATCTAACAGTACAGGATAATTTATTTGTTACTGGTTCAAT
>Ga0209555_10002369_pt1 | contig 13316 bp, 12 predicted proteins | sample SaaInl85LU_5_DNA_FD_184643 | JGI IMG/M metagenome (GOLD analysis project Ga0209555, IMG submission 184643) | Marine microbial communities from expanding oxygen minimum zones in the Saanich Inlet - ESP_85LU_5_DNA (SPAdes) (version 2) | ecosystem: Environmental > Aquatic > Marine > Intertidal... | reverse complement strand
TCGCTCCTACGCCAACCCGCCCAGCATTCCTAACATTGTATTGCGCTACAACCTCAGAGAAGTACGAAAGCAGAGAGACCGGGTGTTGCAATCCATGCGGGAGTTTAGTGATTCCGGGCCTTTGTTGATGGCGCAGATTCGACAGATCAAAGTTCCCTGCCTGGTAGTGAACGGCGATGTTGACAACATATCGCCCCTGTTCGACGAGAGCTTTTGGCATCTCAATGTGCCGGGCCACTACTTTGTTGAGCTGAATGAGTGCGGACACTTGCCCCATTTAGAAAAGCCCGATGAGGTGATCTACGAGCACAGCCGTTTCCTCGAGCGCCTGGGTAAAACGGAATACCAAGGCCCCTGCGATGATACCGGTAAGTACGGTATCATTCTGGATTGATTATTTTCACGATAGCAAAGACAGTACCTGTTGTGATAGCGCATTAGCTTGGGCTTGTAATGCCAGCCCGGCCTGCCGCTTGATTTGCTGCTTGGATAGTTCAGTTATCTGGGCAGCAAAATCTGTATCGGCGATGCGGGATCGGGCTGCGGTCTGCGATTCCGATACAGACGACAGGTTGCGTATATTGGATTCAAAGCGGCTTTGGATAGCACCTAACGATGCCCGATAACTATCGATCCTGTTAAGGGCTGCGTCCACCGTATCCACGGATGCCTGGGCCTGTTCTGCGGTGTTGACGCTGATGTTGGCCAAAGTGCCTGTGGCTTGTGCATTCTCTTGCTGCAAAGAATCCAACCCCGCCTGAGCCTGGTCAGCGCCAGAAAACGTCAATGTGTCTTCTCCGCTTACGGTTACTTCGCCGCTGATACGCAAGTCCTGAAATGCGTCGCTAAAGCGGGTTTCCGAACCGGCAAATATACGATTACTAACGGCTGACGAAGAGGTGCTCACAACTATGTCACGACCATCCTCCGCGCTTAAAATCAGTTCACCTTGATCATTGGTGGAGGCTGTCACACCGGTGACATCGCTTCTGGCATTAATGGCGTTGCTCAGGCTACCATCGGCATCATTTGTGTCGAAACTCACCGGGCCAATATCGACACCGTTGATGGTTAGGTCGCCACTGATTAGCGCGCCAGAGGCGACATTGGTGGCAGTGTTATTGTTAACGGTGCCACTGTAATCACCGTTCTGCACTGCACTGGCATTAAATTCGGTGCGAGCGCTGGCGTAAACATTATCAAGCCCCGAGCCTTCGGTTTCCCGCACAGTGTTAATACGCTCTGCAATTGATTTTGCCAGGCCTGATCCGTAACTGAGGCTATTGCGATCGGTTAACTCTGACGTGACCTGCACCGTGTTGATGGCACCACCAAATGCTTCATCTGCGATGTTTACAGCATCTTCACCACCCACGCTGATATTCAGGTCGGTTACGGCAGCAGTATCGGCATCCCCTTCCTGAATGCCCTGGCTACCTGCATCGCTGCTGCCCAGCTCGGCGCGGCTGCCTGTGGATTGAACTTCACCCGGCAGACCTCCCAATGCCGAGCTGCGGGCATCAAAGCCACGAATGGAAACGTTCTCCCCGGCGTTGGGCCCAATCTGAAATGACTGACTGCCCAGGGAGCCATCCAGCACCTTCTTACCATTGAAGCTGGTTGTTTCTGCAATTCGATCTACTTCACTGGAGAGCTGATCGATTTCTTTCTGAATAGCACCTCGATCCGAGGCCGAAAGCGTGCCGTTTGCGGCCTGTAAAGACAGGTCACGAATCCGCTGCAACGCACTGGTGGTTTCCTCCAATGCGCTTTCTGTAGTTTGTGCGTAGGATATGCCGTCATTTGCATTGCGGCTGGCGGTGTTCAGCCCATTGATCTGAGCACTGAAACGGTTAGCGATAGCCAGCCCCGCGGCGTCATCCCGAGCGCTGTTGATGCGTTTGCCTGAGGCTACTTTTTCCAGAATCTGGTTGAGGTTGGTTTGAGTCTGGCTCAGTTGGCGCAGCCCCACCAGTGACGACAGGTTAGAATTGATGTTCTGCGGCATGGCATAGTCCTCCTCAACGGTAAACTATACTCCGGTCGAAAATGTATGAATATTAATCAGTTTAGGCTGTTTAGACCGATTTCTTCCCAACATAAAGAATTAAAGGCCAATAGATTTCTTGGGTTGTTTTGCTGTCTCCCCATGCCGATTCAATTGCTTTGAAATGAGCTTCAACTGGGTTATGGCCCAGGTGTTTCTCGTACTGTTTCACGGCAGACCAGGTGTTGAGATAGCCGATCAAATGGGAAAGCTGCCAGTGGGCACGCATGAAGAATTCCGGGGCTTGTTCCCGCGAATAGGGGAACTCAATGCGAGTGTAACCGTTGTCCAGTAATGCGCGCTCAGGCGGCCAGTATGGGCCTACAACGTTGCTGTGAAAATCTTCTATCACCGCATCCAGTGCAGTATCGGTGTAAAGCAGTTGGTAACCCCACACAGCAAGTACACCTTGAGGCTTAAGTACACGATCCACTTCTGCAAAAAAGTCTGGATGCTTAAACCAGTGAATCGCCTGGGCGACGGTAACAAGATCCACGCTACTGTCAGCGCTCTGTATCTGTTCGGCGGGGGATACGTGATAGGCTACGTTAGCCGTGGGGATGGCGTGCTCAATCTGAGTGGCGCTGGCATCACTTGCCTTGACCTGCTCAAATTGTTGGGCAAGTTGTCTTGATGCTTGCCCGTTACCGCACCCTACATCAAACGCAAGATGAGTGGATGGTGCAATGGTTGCCAGGTATTGATACAGCGCCTCCGGATACTGGGGCCGGAAGCGCTTGTAGTCATCAGACGCGGTTGAAAAATAATCTTTAAAGTCAGGCATATCAGAGTGGATTGCGAGCTTACAGCACCGCTAATGCCGCGTCGTAATCGGGCTCATCGGCAATTTCCGCAACCTGCTCGGCATGTAGCACCTTACCACTTTCATCAACCACCACCACCGCACGGGACAGTAAGCCGGTTAAAGGGCCGGTTGTCAGTGTTACGCCGTAATCATCACCAAAAGTGGAGCGGAAACTGGAGCCCACTTTTACATTTTCAATGCCTTCGGCACCGCAGAAGCGAGTCATGGCGAACGGCAGATCCGCTGCAATGCAAACTACCACAGTGTTGTCCAAAGCGGCGGCTTTTTGATTGAAGGTGCGAACAGAGGTTGCGCAGGTGGGGGTGTCGATAGATGGAAAAATGTTCAGAATAACGCGCTTGCCCTGCAATGAATCGGACGTGAGGTCTGCCAAATCCCCTTGTACCAAACTGTATTGAGGAGCTTGCGTGCCCACTGCCGGTAATTCACCTACGGTTTCGTTGGGGTTACCACCTAATGTTACCGTTGCCATATCTATATCCTTGTTTGTATTATGGTTTAAGCCGTTGCACTGCTCAGCATTGCACTAAGGCTGATAATAATATCATCTTCGCTGCCAATATTAATGCTTAAACATAGGGTTCAACACACATTGCTGTCTGTATTCCATAACTTTTGATTGTTTGAACAGGGTGAATGGGGAAGAATATTAGCTGTACCATAAACGCCTCCGCCGCAATAGGAAAGTAATTCATCAATGCCAGTCGATTCGTCAACCCGCCTCAATAAATTCATCAGTGAGAGTGGTATGTGCTCCCGTCGCGATGCCGATCGATATATTGAGCAAGGCAATGTATTTGTCAACGGCAAGCGGGCGAAAGTGGGGGATCGTGTATTCCCGAAAGATCAGGTTAAAGTCAATGGCCAGTTGATCGAAGCCCCCGATGCTGATGATTTGATCTTTATTGCGCTTAACAAGCCGGTGGGGATTGTCAGCACCACTGAACATGCCGAAAAAAGTAACATTGTGGATTTTGTGAATCACAGCACGCGCATTTTTCCTATTGGTCGTTTGGACAAAGATTCCCAGGGCCTGATTTTCCTCACCAACGAAGGCGATCTGGTTAATAAAATCTTGCGAGCAGGTAACAATCATGAAAAAGAATATCTGGTAACCGTTAACAAGCCCATTACGGACGCTTTTATTGAGGGCATGGCTAAAGGCGTACCTATGTTGGGCGTAGTCACCAAAAAGTGCAAAATTGTAAAAGAGTCCACATTTGTTTTTCGTATCATATTGGTTCAAGGGTTAAACCGGCAGATCCGGCGTATGTGCGAACACTTCAAGTATGAAGTGACGAAGTTGGAGCGCGTGCGCATTATGAACGTCAGTCTAAAGGGATTACCGGTGGGGGAGTGGCGTGATCTGAATGATGATGAGCTGTCGGGCTTGTTCAAGATGATCGAACATTCCTCATCAGAAGCTCCGCCTTCGAAAAAAAACACGGCATCTAAAAAAGTGCCAGTTAAAAAAAACGCAGCCAAAAAAGCTTCAACGAAAAAAGCACCGATTAAAAAAAGCACCTCACGACACAGCCAAAAGCCGAAAATTCAGGCTCGCCCGAAAGCGAAAGCAAAAGGGGGCCGAGATGAGGGTGCAAGAAATGCCCCCCGCAAGAAGTCAGGCCCTAAAGGTCGGAACAAGAGGAAATAGGTTTAACGAATTCGCTTTCCTATGGCCCTTACAGCACTATAAAAATACAGTCTCCGTAGCTTAGTTGTACTAAGCTGGTTACAGAGCCTTGCCTATATTTCGATTGTGGGCACGCCTCAAAAGCGTTATTAATGGTAACCGCACATTGGAGGCAATCAGTTTGTATACTAAGAATAATGAAGATAGCTGGCTGAACCGTCTGACCACCATCACCGACATGTTCGCATTCCCCCTCAAAACTTCCCACTATGTTGAATTGGTAAATCCACTGTGGACCACGCATAAGATGCAGGCCCAGGTGGTGGAGGTGTGGGACGAAACCAAAGATTCGCGCACTATAACCCTGAAAGCAGGTGCCAACTGGCGTAAACACAGAGCGGGCCAGCATGTTCGAGTGGGTATATCGGTGGATGGTCGGCAATATACACGCACCTATACCATATCGTCGCCTCCTGAGCGTGACGACGGATGTTTTACCATTACGGTTAAAGTAATCGATGGTGGCCGCATATCGCGCCATATCGTGCGCAATCTCAAAGTCGGCGATTACATACCAGTAGGCTTGCCCCAAGGCGATTTCTACTTGCCGGACGCTTCGCCGATTCAGCCGCTGTTTATTACAGCAGGTAGTGGAATTACGCCTGCAATGAGTATGCTGCGCAGCTTGATTGCTCAACAGCGCTTACCGGATTCCGTTCATATCCATTTTGCCCCTAATGAGTTTGATGTGATTTTCGCAAGAGAGTTGCGGCAAATGACCGAGCAGCAGAAGTACTATCATCTGCATGAAGTACACACTCGCGATTTTGGTGAGGATAAGCAAACTAAAGCCTACTTCAGTCTTGATCAGCTACAGCGTTTCTGCCCTGACTGGAAAGAGCGTGACTGCTATGCCTGTGGCCCAGCGTCTTTATTATCTTCGTTGGAGACGGTGTGGGGCGAGGCTGGCTTATCCAACAAACTGCACATCGAGCGGTTTCTTGCTGAATTTTCGCAAGTGCCCAGTGATGCCGTGGGTGGCAAGGTGCGTTTTGCTAAAAGTGGTATTGAAGTGGAGGCAGACAGCGAGACCAATTTGCTGCGCATCGCAGAAGACGCGGGGATGAACCCACCCCACGGTTGTCGTATGGGTATCTGTCACACCTGCAACACCAGGTTGAAATCAGGCTGTGTACGGGATCTACGTACCGGAGAGTTGTTGAACGAGGTTGGCGCTATTGTGCAAACCTGTGTTTGTGCCACGGCTGGCGATTGTGAACTCGACCTTTAATAAAAAATGAGACTGAATATGCCTACCGCAAAACCTTTACCCGTAAACCTCAGTAATGAACAGATCGATGAGTTTGGTCGCGAGATGGATGCCATCTATGAGGAAACCCTGGCCTCCCGTGGGGAAAAAGATCGACTGTATATTTTGCGTTTGATCCGTACCCAACGCAGTATGGCCCTTGGCGGACGTATCTTTATATATCTTGGCTTGCTTTTTTTGCCTGCGTTTTCCCATGCTTTAGCCAGTTGGGGCAGCGCACTGATTGTGATGGCGTTGGGCGTAGTAATGCTCGGCATCGCCAAGATACTGGAGAACATGGAGATTGCCCATAACGTGCTGCACGCACAATGGGACTGGATGAAAGATCCGGAAATTCAATCCAACACTTGGGAATGGGATAATATGAGCCCGTCTGATCGTTGGATGCACTCTCACAATGTGGTTCATCACACCTGGACCAATGTAGTGGGAAAGGATCTTGATGTCGGCTATGGCATTATGCGGGTTACACCGATGCAGGAATGGGAACCGAAATTTCTTATGCAGCCAATATGGTTTGTGTTGTTGATGCTGTTATTTGAGGAAGGTGTCGCGTTGCACGAACAGGTGATCATTGATGTGGTTGAAGGTGAAAAGGACTCTAAAGAATTACGCCCCGTTATGAAGCACATTGGTCGTAAGGTGTGGGGGCAGGTTCGTAAGGATTATATTATGTGGCCCCTTGCGGCTGCGCTGATGGCGCTGCCTGCATCGATGTTCGTGTCTGTTTCACCGATCAGTATTTTTCTGCTGGTAGCTGTCGCTAACGGGGTTGCCAATATCATTCGCAATGTATGGGCTTTCATTATCATATTTTGCGGTCACTTTCCGGAGGGGGTGTATAGCTTCACCCCGGATCAGGTAGAGGGCGAATCCAAGGGGCAGTGGTATCTGCGTCAGTTGTTGGGGTCTGCCAATATTCAGGGTGGTCCTCTGTTCCATGTTCTATCTGGAAACCTAAGCCATCAGATCGAACACCACCTGTTTCCGGATCTTTGCAGCAACCGCTATCCTGAATTATCGCCTCGCATTCAGGCGCTGGCGGCTCGGTACGGGTTGCCTTACAACACGGCTTCGATATGGCGGCAGTTTGGCACCACCTGGCGTAATAATCTTCGTTTAGCATTTCCTGGCGGCAAGATGCCCCCGAAAATTGCAACGGTGTGAGAGGGTGGCCCCAGTTATATTGGGATAATAAAAAAGGGGTGAGCTGCGAAGCTCCCCCCCTTTTTCGCCAGCGGCATATCTTATGCTTTGGCGAACAGTCGTTTCAACAGGCCAGGTTTCTTTTGGGCATCCAGCTCTGCTTGTTGTGCGCTTTGCTGTTTAGCCTGATCGGATTTTTCGCCAAACACCGGGCTGCCCATAAACGCGCAATCCATTACCGTTTTGCCCATCAAGGTGCCAACAACTTTACCTTGGAGTTTTTGGTCTTTATCTACCTGGCCAGTATAGGTAAGCGTCATCGGCACAGGTTTGGTCAGCTTGCACTTCCACACCAAAGCATCACCGTTCTCGATCTTGCCATCCAGTACGATCTGATTGTCGTGTTCTTCGTTAAGCACATGGCCCCTAATTACCCCGCCGGATGATTTCAGCACCAAACGACTGAACTGATCACCCACCGGTGATTTAATGGTGATATCCCATACATTATCAACGGTGTCGATGGGCACGGCTTCAATCGGCCCCAATTCCGCCTGAGTGGCTGTCATGTCGTAGAACATCTGGCATTCGTCATCGGAGAAACCAAGGTTTTTCAGATCATCAAAGGTCGACTTAAATATCTTCAGCTTGCTGGTGTCGTCTACCATCAGATTTTGCATCTGCGTTTCCACAGATTCCATGCTCATGTCTACGGACACTGCATCACTGGATGCCAGTACAATGCGAGAGAACTTGCCTCCGCCGATGGAAAAAATTTCTCGGGAGACATCACTTTTTTCATGGCAGAGGTAGGCCACGACGGGGGCCAGTTTTTCTGGTTGAAAGTCTTTCTCTAGGTGAGCACGGAAATCACCTTGCGGTAGCAGTGCGGACAGCCGTGTAAAGGCTGCGGGCATAATGACATTCACATTGATATTATGATCGGCACCTAACAAGCCTGCATTTCGTGATAAGCCGATGAGAGCCGACTTCATGGAGGGGTAGGTGATCTGGGGGCTGAAACCCAGTACAGAATCAGATGCTGTGTTAATTATGCGGCCAAACTTTTGCTTAACCATGTGTGGCCAGGCCGCACGCATGGTATTGATGGCCCCCATAACGTGAACGCCAAGATGTAGATCCACTTCTTCGCGGTCTACATCGGGAAACACCGAGGTGCTGGCAATGCCTGCGTTATTGATGATGATGTCGATGCGGCCCCATTTCTGTATGGCGGCGTCCACCATACGCTGCGCGTTTTTGAATTCGGATATGTCATGGCCATCGGCTATGGCTTTACCTTTTCCCAGGTTATTGATTTTAGTAGCGGCAGCATCCGCCACTTTGGAGCTGGGTTTCCCATCATAACCGAAGGTGCCACCACCCAGATCGTTCACAATTACATTAGCACCCAGCTCTGCCAGATATTGCGCATAGGCGTAGCCCAAACCACCACCTGCACCTGTCACGATGGCTACCTTGCCCTTGAAATCAAATGCCATTCTATTCTCTCCCGGTCTGTACTTGTTTTGAATTTGTTGTTTTGGATTGTTGTTTTGTGAATCGATAGTCACTAGTATACGATGTATACTAAAAAAGAACAGCCCTGAAATTTAATTATGAAAAACAAAGAATTAAGTGGGAGCCGCACCATGCCAGACTTCAATCAGCCAGAAATGATTCCGGTCAACGGTATTCAGTTAGCCGTTTACGAGGCCAGGCCAGATGGCCCTGCTCAGCCCTGGCCGGTGATCCTTTGCCACGGGATGCCGGAGCTTGCGTACTCCTGGCGGCATCAGTTTAGGCCGTTGACTGAGGCGGGGTTTCATGTGATTGCACCGGACATGCGTGGGGTCGGGCGTTCCTCGGTGCTGAATAATAAATCCGATTACACACTGGAAAAGCGGCTGGAGGATATGTGTGGCTTGCTGGATCATTATGGATACCAACAGGGTATTTTTATTGGCCATGATTTTGGGGGCACTATTGTTTGGGGTATGGGGTTGTATCATCAGGATCGGGTCAAGGCCTTATGCGCCTGTAACTCCCCCTTTGCGGATATGCCGATGAACCCTCTGGATCTGTATAACCAGTTGTATGGCCCCAGCAACTATTTCGCCTACTTCCAGAAACAGGAATGCGAAGACAAGTTTAATGAGGACCCTGCACGTACATTTCGATTTTATATTCGCCGTGATCTGGGGCAGGGTACTAACTTGTCCCGCAGCCGAGCGCATGATCCCGAAAGTATCGGCCACGTTCACTGGATTCATGACGATGAGAGCACCTGGCCCGGTGAAGTGATTCTGTCAGAAGAAGATTTGAACTACTACGCCAATGCGTATGCGAAAACCGGTTTTGGTGGGGCACTGAACTGGTATCGTTGCTTGCCGTTGGATTACGATCACCAAAAACAAACATACCCTAACGGCCTGCCAAAAATTGATGTGCCCGTATTGGCGATTGGCTCGGATCTGGATTTTATTGCTGCCCATCACTTTTATGATCTGTTGGACGGTTATTGCAGTGATTGGAGGAAGGTGGTGATTGAAAATGCAGGCCACTGGACCCAGCAAGAGCAGCCGGATGTGTTGAATGGGGTATTGGTGGGGTGGCTGCAGTCGCTTAAGTGAAGGATTCCTGCCATTCGATCTGAAGGGGGCTGAGCCGTTCCAAATATTCTTCCAGTGTTACCAGGCCGAGGCAGGCACAAGCACCTTTCTGTGTGATTTGGTTGCGGGCCAGTTTCAAGGCAACCACAATGGCTGGAATGGTAGGAATGTATAAGCCATCTCCCTGCCGAGCGACCAGATCAAAGCGGGCTTTTTTCGGGTTTCCCAGAGTGTCCAGTCCTTCAACCTCCATGAAAAAGCCACTATTCTCTGTACCGAATACATCAAATAGTCGGGATAGTGCCATCATTGTAGGGGCAAAATCAGGCAGGTCGGGGCACAGTCTGTGCTGTACTAGCCAAGCCAGGGCGGCGAGAGAGCGATGAATAAAAGACAATTCCAAACCGGCCTGAAATCGAATGTTCTTCAGGTTGGGGAAGAGGTTGGGGAACAGCTCCAGGTCGGGTATGTCGCAATTTCCCAGCAGTCGGTTACCTAGCTTCCAGAATTGCTTTGATCTGGTGCCCCTCCAGCCAATCACGTTAATGGGTTGACCGTTACGTAAAGTTGAAAACGGTTTACCTGCATAACTTAGCACGGCCCGGCTTGTTGCCATCCCACGGCTGGTGTTGTGAGCGGTACTGATTGCGTAGTCTAAGTCTGTAATAGAGTGAAATTGGGTTGCGTAATGTTGGATCAAGGCGCTACTAAACCCTGGAACTGAGCTTGCGCCACTGCAAATCAATACACCTTTGTTTGCGGCTGCCTGCTGTAGTGATGTAATGCCTGCCACGAAAGCACGACCATCTGCCAGGTCAATGTAATGACATCCAGCCTTGATGCAGGCTTCTGCTACCCGATAACCTTGATTTTGAAAAGGGCCGGAGGTATGAATAACAATATCTGCTGCTGCGTCACGGAGGGGGTTCGCCAATTCGGAATGTATGTCCAAGGCCAAAGCAATGGGCTGGTTAATAGCTGCAAATCGTTTGCAACAGGCTTGGGCTTTGTTCAGGCTTCGGCCAGCGATAATGAGCTGAATGTCCGGTTCCTGCGCGAGCACTTTACTTATAAATTGGCCAAAGTTTCCGTATCCTCCGATAACCAGAATTCGTTTCATGGTAGTTCCTGGATAACTTTAAAGCGTCCGGAGTAGGAATAAAGCACGCCAAATATTGGGTGGCGAATGGTGACGTTCATGGCAAAATGATCTTCATCAATGGCGGCTTCCTCAGCATCACCACGCCCCAGAATTCCCGTAATAGGCAGCGGAATCAGATGGCCAAACCAGTAGAGCCCGTAGCCGTCATGGATCAGCTTGACGGTTTCATCCTGCCATGCGTATCGCATTTTCCAGCAGAATCCAAACCGCATGATTTCGATTACCTTATCTTCACCTAAAGAAAGCATGCGAGAGCGAAACGAATAAAATCGACGTTTCACAAACCAAAAATGACGAAGAAACCCGAAGTGTTTACTATTTCTGAAACTATCAAAATGCACTGTGCAGCGAATGCCGTATTCGGTAACCAAAGGTATAGAGCCCATAAGTCGATAAAATGGTGCAGCTAATGTCATTGGCCAATGACATTCTACGTTCATAATGCCATCCACAATCACTTTGTCATCGCTATAGGGGCGGTTGCTGTAGTGTTTTTTAATCACGGTAGGCAATTCATCCCATTGTTCCCCAAATATTGGCTGAAAGATCGGTTGCATACCTAGATTTAGATTGTCGATGGGTTGCTTATGCCGAATGCGCAATAAGGCGTTTCTAATTGCCCTCATCAATGGATAGAGCAGGGAGCTTAACCTCTTCGACCAGAACAGTAGGCGATTGAAGTGATTAAACAGGCCTTTGGCTTCGCCGTATTGGGACATAAAGCGCAGCGCCTGCTCACCGTGATAGAAGCGCTCCTGGTATAGGATCACCATACCTTCATCCAGATCCAGTTGTTGATCATGAATCACTTCCAGCAGAGGGTGGTTTGGTTCTGCTCGTGCGTCCACCAAATGCAGATCACCCAGTTGCTGTTTAATGCGCAGGGCATGAGCAGCCATACCACATATGGGGCAATCTCCATCATAAACAAACCAGACGCCATCATGTTTGCGTAATGGATTCATACTGATTTTACCACCATGAAATAGACAACTGTCACGAGCGCTAGAAACGCCGGCCACCCTAGCAAGAACCAAATCCTGAACAATTTATTGTAGCGGGAAGGTAGCGGAGTACCATGGCTTAGGCTTTTTCGTATCATGTTACGAAGCTGTAATTGAATCCACACGACGGGCAACCAACACAGCCCTGCAAAACTGAATAGTAGTAAGGAAAAGAGTAGCCACTCCTCTCGGAGGGAGTAGCCAGCGTACCACGCCAACCACAAGCCGCTACCCAGCTGAAACGCACCTGATGGGAGTGTAAACAGGGTGTCGGCTAATACGGTGTTTTCTGCAGCGTAGAGCTTCTGTTTTAAATCTGCGGTGAAGTGGGATCGGAACATGAAGAAGGCGATTCCAATACCGGTTCCGAACAGTATGGTCGCACTGATAATGTGCAACGTTTTGACGATAAGATACCAGCTCACGTCATCTCACTCTAATCAGTCTCTCGTGGCTCCGGTAATGGCCAGCCACCCATCGCTTTCCATTTGTTCACTACCCAGCAGAAAAACTCAGCTGTTTTCACTGCGTCATAAATGGCGGAATGGGCCTCGGCGTTGCTGAACTGAATATGGGCAGCCTTACACGCCTTTGCCAATACCGTTTGCCCCACGGCCAAGCCGCCGATGGTGGCGGTGTCAAAGCATGAGAAAGGGTGAAACGGATTGCGCTTAATGCCGTTGCGTTCCACGGCAGCGTTAACAAAATCCCGATCGAAAAAAGCATTGTGTCCAACCAGAATGGCACGATTGCAGCCTTCTTCTTTCATCGCGGAACGCACCGCCTTGAACATATCCTTAATGGCTTCTACTTCGGTAACAGCACCGCGAAATGGGTGATAGGGGTCGATACCGGTAAAATCCAGTGCAGCCTGCTCAATGTTTGCGCCCTCGAAGGGGGCCACATGACGATGAATTTGCTGGCCAGGTTCCAGGTTGCCGTTTTCATCCATGTCCAGGATGACAGCGGCGATTTCCAGAAGGGCATCGGTTTTATGGTTGAAGCCACCGGTCTCTACGTCGATTACAACCGGCAAATAGCCACGAAAGCGCTTGGCGAGGCTGGGGATATGGTCAGTCATTAGGTGAAGTTCTAGTGCATGAGGGGGAAATGCTATCCTACCGCTGTAGCAGGTACAAACTTTTTGGCTGCTGGAGCATAGAAAACTCTCAAGAGTTGGCATTTTTGACCGATAACACTATGAAGCAGTGTGTATGGCAGCAGGATTCTTGTGAATGTGGCGTAACTTACTGATCTGGATTGTGGTTTTAGTCTCATCCCCGGTAATGGCACATACTTATGTGGCGCGGGTGGATGAGGCTGTGTGGCATCTGGATCCATCACCGCTAAAATGCCGTTTGTGGCAGGCAGTGCCCAACTATGGTGATGCTGTGTTTGAGGTCGCAGCAGGAGAGTCCTTACAGTTCTATATGGATATGTATCGGCCGGTTAAACGTGCCGGTCAGGCTCAGATGATGATTGAAGCTCCCGAATGGCGCGATGGGTTGGCTGCTAAAGCCATTGGCAAAACCGCCTTTAAGGTGGGGCGCAGACCA
>Ga0209555_10002365_pt1 | contig 13322 bp, 3 predicted proteins | sample SaaInl85LU_5_DNA_FD_184643 | JGI IMG/M metagenome (GOLD analysis project Ga0209555, IMG submission 184643) | Marine microbial communities from expanding oxygen minimum zones in the Saanich Inlet - ESP_85LU_5_DNA (SPAdes) (version 2) | ecosystem: Environmental > Aquatic > Marine > Intertidal zone... | reverse complement strand
TTTCCAGTATTTATATCAATATGGTTTAAGTTACACTATAAGTGGAAACACAATAACTTTTACAAATATAGGGTGTGACCCAAATTTTACAAACAAAACAATCACCTTGAACGTGGGTATAAACATATCAATTAACTGTGGATAATGGCTAGTTATTATTTTACTTTAACACAAAGGACCAGCGGGGCATCATTATATACAGGTGATACGTATTATATTCAATGGGATACAGGTCTCAGTGGTGCAACTGACGACACTAATCTACAACTTTTTACGGGTGGTACATATAGTTATTTCAACTTTTTCAAACATAGGACATGGTCCGTTGATTATGATGGTCAGACTCCGAATCAGACTGTAGACTATACCATGAAGGATAATGACTATAATGGAGGTGGTGCAAGTGCATTTCCTGCCACTGGTATGGATATCCCAACTTTCCCGTTGATTAATGTTTATCAAAAAAATTATTTACTAAATCTAAATGGTAACGTTTATTTCGATGACATTGCATACGTTATTGATGCTAACGCAAGCCGAATAGACGGTAGTGGTAATCATTATATAACTGGATGGTCTTTTGCTTCTGCAGGTTCTACTGATTTTTGGACATGGATTTCAGGAAGTTTAACATATTTGGATGTTAATAATACTACTGTCGTAAATCCTTGTGGTAGTTTAGATATCCCGTTTAGTGCGACTGGTGCTATTGCATATTATGATATTAACGCGGATGGTTACGAGTATTTTTTAACACCCTCAGAATCGTTATGTAGTTATGATGTTACACCGGTAAAAATCGATGGAGATGCGTTGGACCAAAATAAGGCGTATAAGACAAATTATAATTTATGTTTCACACCTGGCAATATTTGTTTTAGACCTTATACGGGTGAAACTGCGGATATTACTGTTGAAGAGTATAATAATTGTAGTGCTTGTAGTGAGTCGGGTGGTAATATACCTACATATAGTGCCGAGTCATGTTGTGATGAAACGGTTTTCATATTCACCGCAACTACCTTAGGTGGTGATATTAATGGTAATCTTGTAATTTCGTCTGGTGTAACTATTAATGGTGAATGTGCTGGTTTCCCCAATATGATTGAAACTGGTTATACTACTAATGGTGTGTTAACAGGTACTTACCAGGTATTAAATGAAAATCCTTGTGTTGATTGTACAGGTGAAACTCCGTGTGTTGTGTATTACTACTTTGACCCTTGTGATAGTAGTGATACTAATACTTATCGTGTTACTCAACAAGAATGGCAGAATTCATTTGGTGCACCACCTATTGGGGGTAACACTTACAAATTAGAAAATATTGCAAATGTTCCTAACGCTTGCTACGTTGCGGTGGGTGAACAGCCGTCAAATATTACTTTTAGTCCGTCACCAACGTCATCTGCAACTGATGTTCCTGGTGGATGTAATGACCCTATATGTCAAGTTCCTATAACTCCAACGCCTACACCTACGGTTTCTGATACGCCATCAGTTACTCCGACATATACTCCAACAGTTTCGGTTTCTGATACGCCATCGGTTACTCCGACATATACGCCAACACCTAGTGTTACTCCATCTGCGGTGGTAAATACTGAAACATGGTCTTTAACTGATTGTTGTGACCCTTCAGATTCAATTATTCTTGATGTTAATGTACCTGGTCCACCTAACGTATATGTTTTCTATGATGCAACTTCATTGGGTGCTTCGGTGGCTTCAGGTGCATCTGAATCTATTCGTTCATGGTATAATACAAATTCTTCTCAATTGGGTGACTTATATGAGGGTGTTGTTGGTATGCCTAATGACAACGGTGAGAACTGGTTGTGGTGGAATAGTTACCCTTATTTAGGTTCGTTAACGGGTGGTACGTTAAGTGATGGAATAACTACTATTGAAGAAATTACCGATGAGGTTGAATATGCAACATATGATGCTGACCATTGTAGTGGTCAAGGTCCAAATGGTTGGTGTATTCCAAACAGAACAGAGTTTAACGATAGTAATACGGTTTATCAAAATATTAACCGTGGTTTAGATTCGTTAGGTAATCCTGACAGTAGGTCTAATGGTGTACCATTTAACCATGTAAATCTTAGTACGACTACTAATTCTGGTCCAGGTACATTTGCTGGTGGTGATACAAATTATATAGTCATCAATATTATTGATGAGGCGGACGGTATTGTAGGTCTTTATCATGGTAGTATAGGTGTTTCAATATCTAATCCTTTTTATTTAGCCGGAAGTGGTTGGACCCCACCGAACACACCAAATAACTTAACTACGGATAGGGTTCAGCATGATTATGAAGCGTACTTACAGGTTTGGGAAGATATTAAGTTACAAAACGGTGGGGTAAACAGTCTTGTGTATCCTGTGGTGGATAATAACCCATCAAGGGAGTCGTTCGTTCCACATGTTGTGGGTATTGTTGAAGGTGAGACTATTGACGCGACCGAATATCTAAATAAGTATGGTGAACCAATCACCTCTGTTGGTCCTGAAAATTTGAATCTATTAGGTCTTTCGAGTATTAATGTATTTTCAGCGTTCACAGCGACTACCGCTTACCAAAACTTGGATTCGTCATTCCAAAATGGACCAGGTTTGAAAAACTTTGGTGTTGTCGCGGACCCAACGGTTACAGGATTTACTGAGGCGTTTGTTGCTGAGAGGTTAGATGTGTTTATTGACTCTACTGACCTATCTCAAGGTTATGGATACACATATTTAGGTAATTGTTATTCATTTAGTGCCGAAACTACAGGTACTTCTGTTGCAACTGTAGAATTCAGTGCTTTAACGGAAAATATATGTGATACCGCTCCTTGTATTTGTATTACACCGACACCGACACAATCAGTGACACCAACAAATACGCTACCAGTTACGCCGACATTAACTCAAACACCTGGTGGTACACCACCAGTCACACCTACGATTACACCAACAGTTTCGGTTTCTGATACGCCATCAGTTACTCCGACATATACTCCAACAGTTTCGGTTTCTGATACGCCATCGGTAACACCAACTATAACACCGACAATAACGACTTCACAAGTGGGTGATTACCAACTTCAGTATTGTTGTGATGGTAGTTATTTTATTTTTAGTGATTATGATAATGAGTTCGGACCTCTAATTCTTGGAGGTACCTATTACTTCAACTATGATAATGTTAATGATGTTTGTGCCACTATAGTTCCTTATTCAGGGTTAGGTCCAACATTTATATTTTCAGGTATAGGTAATCCTGTTCGAATGCCGAATGGTTGTGGTGATGGTGAATGTCCACCGTGTGAATCCCCAACTCCGACACAATCAGTGACACCAACATATACGCCAACATATACGCCAACATATACCCCAACAGTTACGGTATCTAAAACACCTGCAGTAACACCATCACCATCTGCAAGTGGAGATTGTTATAATGCGATTATTAGTGGTTCATATGAGTATGTTGATTGTTGTGATGAATATCAACAAGGTTTTACTCAGGAGCCAATATCTGTTAAGATTAATACCTTATATTATTACTATGCTGATGTAATAACCTTAGGTTCATTAACAACACAGGATTGTAACCCTACAGATTTGGCGTATACCTTTTCAACTACGGGTACTTGTGAATCAGGGTTTGGCTCAATAACAATATTCCCTACAGGTGGCGTTCCTCCGTACACTATATCTAACGTAATTCCTGGTACATTATCTGGTGGTACATCAGTAAATCCATTCTCATGGACTGGATTAAGTGAGGGTACTTATACATTTGTACTAAACGATAGTTTAGGTGATGTAAATAACCAAATTAATATTAATGTGATTATTGATGGTTGTCTTAGTGCGACTATTAATGATTTTTCAGGTACGACATGTGGTCAAGATAATGGATACATTAGTGTAAGTGGTAGTACAGATGCCTTACCATATAATGTACAGATATATAAAGACAATGTGTTGTTTATATCTAATACTGTTACTCTTAACCCATTTTACAATGTAGGGTTACCTAATGGGTCTTACTATGTAAATGTTACTGATTATAATGGTGCTACTGCACAAACACAGACAGTGATTATTTCGGGTATTAGTTCACTTGATTATAATTTAGTATCAGTTAACACATCATATTGTGGTATAAATGATGGTAGTATATCTATTAGTGGGTTAACAGGTACCCCACCATACACTTATTTATGGAGTAATGGTGAAACCACACCAAGTATTAGTGGATTGAGTTCAGGTAATTATTCAGTCACTGTTACCGATGCCAATAATTGCGAACTAACTAAATCAATTTTCATTAATAAAACAGAAAGTATTGGTATTATTTCATACGAAGTAGTCCCAACTTCTTGTTTAAGTCAAGATGGTGAGGTTACTGTATTTATAAGTGGTGGTACCGCACCTTACACTTATTTAGGGCAAAACGGACACTCAGGTACTACTTCTAATACTGATTTCACATTTACAGGAGTTTCTTCAGGTAATTTTACATTTACGGTCACTGACTCACAAGCTTGTACATATACTGATAATGGAATTAATGTTGGTAACGTAGGTGGAATAACAAGTGTTAGTTCACAATTAAACTATATTAACTGTAATAGTTTAGGTGTATTAACTTTAACTGTTGTTGGTAATGGGGGTCCTTATACCTACGGGTATACTGGACAAACTTCGGGTGGAACATCTACTATTACCACATCTAACACCCAAACACAATTTAATAACTTAGTTGGTGACACATATGACTACTCTATTAAAACATCTGATGGGTGTTGTTATACAGGACAAACAATAGTCACACCAACACCTAAGTTCACAATAGATGTTAATTTAACAGGTAGTACTTGTGGTTTTGATAATGGGTCGATTCAGGTTATACCTAATAGTGGTTATACAGGACCATTAGATTATATTCTTTCTGATGGACAATCAATAATTGATACACCATTAAGTGCATTCACCTTTAGTAACTTACCAATGGGTAATTACACAGTGACTGTTATAGATGCTTTAGGTTGTAGTGTTAGTCAAGTAAGATACCTAAGTGGTACCACAGGTGTTAATGCAGTCATTACTGTAACTCCTGGAACCTATTCAACTCCAGATGTATTAAGTGCTACGACATTAAGTGGTGTTGCACCATTTACGTATTTATGGAACGATGGTTCAACAGGAACCACAATAAGTGCAAGTACTGTTGGTACGTACAGTGTAACTGTAACTGATAGTAATGGATGTGAAGGTGTTGCAACATACACGATTAGTGATGTTAAAGAAGTTGTAAGTTCATTCCCATTAGTTAATATATGTAGTGATACTTTTGATACTACGGTTATGACTAAACGAGGGTTCTATGAGTTATTAAATGATGGTTACTTAGATTTAGTTGATAGTTTAGGTTTAACAGGGTGTACATTAGTAAGTGCAGTGTTTAATTATGATATTAGTTATGATGGTAGTACCGCAACTGGTAGTTTCTATACTGGTTACACATTAAATGATGTACCATCAGATATATTATGGGCAAATACACTGGAGTCTGTTATCATATTATTACCTGGAATACAAGGAGTCAGTGTTGACCCTATAACTAATAGTATAAAAATAACGGGGGATTGTGAAACTAATGAGTTTGTAGATATTGACGTGGTTATTGATTATGTGTTGGATTGTCCATCTACCACACCAACACCAACGCCGACAATTACTCCGACAATTACTCCGACAATTACTCCGACAATTTCATTAACTCCAAGTATTACCCCATCAATTACTCCATCACCAACATTACCTGTTAGCGGATGTACGTGTGTGGATTTTGATAATAATATATGGTCCGTTGCTGATGATGGTAACACATATACTGAATATGTTGATTGTAATGGAGATACTGTGACATTCACTGCTAATACAGGAAATGCCGGTACCAATTATTATCTTTGTATTTCAGGTGGGACTGCTGGTGTTGGTGATACTACAGTGACTATTACTGGTACTACATATAGTTCTGCGGGTTCCGGTTATCCATTCCGACCTCTTGGAATTGGTAATCCTTATGCAATGGATATTGCTGACTGGGCATATTACTCATGTGTTAATGGTGTTTGTGGACCAACTATAACCCCAACTCAAACTCCGACTAATACTCAGACTGAAACACCAACAATGACACCAACACAAACAGTAACAAGTACGGTGACACAAACTCCAAGTATTAGTCCAACAATCACTATGACTATGACACCTAGTAATACTGCGGGCGTTAGTCAAACACCTACACCAACAATTAGTAATACACCAACAAGTACACCGCAATCAACGGTGACGGTAACACCAACTAATACAATAACACCGACACATACTGAGACTGCGTCTGTCACGCCAACAATGACTCCAACGGTATCGGTTTCTGATACACCAGGGGTTAGTCAAACTCCGACGCCGACAATTTCATCGACACCTGATGTTACGCCAACAATTACTCCGACAAATACTGCTTCAGTAACGTCAACACCTGATGTTACACCAACAATTACTCCGACAAATACTCAGTCTGAAACACCAACACCTACCCCAACAATTAGTGAAACGGTAACTCCAACAGTAACACCAACAATTAGTGAAACGGTAACTCCAACAGTAACACCAACAATTAGTGAAACGGTAACTCCAACAGTAACACCAACAATTAGTGAAACTGCGACACCAACACCTACCCCAACAATTAGTGAAACATCAACACCAACAGTAACCCCATCAATTAGTGAAACGGCAACTCCAACAATTACACCAAGTAGTTCAGTACCATCAGTAAGTCAAACACCTACACCATCACCAAACTATGTTGAGATATACTTCTCAGGATGTTGTGAGTCAGGAGATACTCAGGTATTTAGAATGAGTGTCTCACCAGTATTAGCAAGTGAGATTAGTCAAGCGATTGCTTTCGGTAAGACTACATTGTATTTACAAAATCAAGCGGGAATCAGTAACCAATGTGTAAGTTTCTATGAACCAGGTACAGGTTTAGAAACTAATTTAGGTATTATTAGTGGTGAATTTATAGATGTTAACGGTGGTCCGTGGACTGGTGACCCGAATGATGCATACTTAGACTGTGAAGTGTGTACATCGGATGAAGAACACCCATGTCCTGTAGTTACGAATTATGTTATTAGGGAAGTGTTATATGGTAGCTCATGTTTGGAGGTTGAAATAGATTACATAGCGTCTTCAAGTATTGGTCCGTTAAATATTAACTCATACGTTAAGGTATCACAAGATAATAAGTGTTATATTGTTAAATCTACGACCACCGCTACACCGACACTTACAGTTACTCAACAAAATGTATCGTGTGAATTATGTAATACAGGTGTTGTGTCTATGATTGAAATTAACGATTTCAATAACTGTACAGGTCCAGTTACTGTATATTATGGTGATATTTCAGGATTAAGTACATCACCTCAAAATGGTGATTTTGTTAAGGGAACTAATTTAGTATGTTATAGGGTTCAGTCTTATGTGGATAACACACCAAATGTAATACTTTCAGGTGGTCCATGGAATTCATGTACAAGTTGCCAAACATAAAAAAAAATAAATGGAAAATAACCCCTCTACGAAGGGGTTTTCTATTTAAATGGAAAACATTTAAAAAAGTAAAGTATTTTAAGAGGTAATTTACGAAATATAAACTATTTATTATAAAAGAAAATAAAATGTCATCAATTATACTAAGGTTAACCTTATCATCGAATTCACTTGGTCCGTTTACTGTAACTGTAACACCTCCTGTCGGTTGGGGAACTCCTAGCCCACTTATAAATGGTCAAAACTCGCCTGTTTCAAATATAACAAGAGAAGATTTAAAGGGTGGTATTCCTATTACCGAACTTGTTGGTACACCAGGTGGAACCTTATACACGGTTAGGGTAGAGAATGACGACCCTTATTGTAATGATAATGCAATTGAGAAAGTTATTAGTGTTGATGGTCAAGGTGAGATTGTGGTTATTAGTACTGAGGTTTTTGAGGGTAATTCAACACACGCAATTTACTCTGCGTCAATTGCGTCGGTGAAATCTGAAGATTTAGTCGTTAAGTTTAGTAATACTATTGGTACGACAGTAGGTGGTTCAATAACATTTTCACCTACCATAACAATTTTAGCCGGTCAATTAAGTGGTCAATCAGATGAATTAATTAATCCTTTAAATTATGATTTAGTTGACAGAGGAAATGTTAGTTACAGTGATTTTTTATATAATGGTCAACCATCTATAGGTGGTGATTTTGGTAGTATTAATGATATTACATTCTCAGGTACTCCATCTCCAACACCAACATCAACGCCAACTCCAACACCTTCAAGTGGTGTTGTGGTATCACCAACACCTACAAGTACGGTGACTCCAAGTGTTACTCCATCATCTACAATTAGTGGTGTTACACCAACTCCGACAGTTTCTGTTTCGGTGTCTAATACTCCTGGTGTGTCTCAAACACCAACAGCAACGGTAACATCGACTCCACAAGCGACAGTTACTCCATCGGTTACGCCGTCAGTTTCAGTATCTAATACTCCAGGTGTTAGTCAGACACCTACACCGACTAATACTGTAACACCGTCTAACACACCTGCAGTTACTTCGACAAGTACACCAACAGGTACTCCTGTAACTACTTCAACAAATACTCAAACACCGACACCTACATCGACAGTGACTTCAACACCAACAGGTACACCGGTGTCAACGGTAACTCCAACACCATCTAATACTCCAGGTGTTAGTCAGACTCCAACACCAACTAATAGTGTTACACCAACATCTACACCTCAATCAACTGTAACGGTTACACCGTCTAACACCGCTACACCGACACAGACACCTAATGCTACATCAACACCAACACCTACTGTAACTGCATCTGTTACTTCAACACCTGCGTCTACGTCTACACCAACACCAACGGTATCGGTTTCTGATACTCCAGGTGTTAGTCAGACTCCAACGCCGACAATTTCGTCTACTCCTGATGTTACACCAACGAATACTCCAACAGCGTCAGTAACACCATCGGTAACGAATACTGTTTCTCCGACGGCTACTCCAACAAGTACACCTCAACCTACGGTGACTACGACACCTTCAAATACGCCGACAGGAACACCTGTTGCGACGGCTACACCAACAAATACGCCATCGGTTACTTCATCGGTTACGCCGACAGTTACTCCTTCAGTAACATTAACAAGTACACCGACAGGTACACCTGGTGGTACATCTACCCCAACACCAACGGCTTCGGTAACACCTTCAGTGACTGCGGAAGTAACACCTACTCCATCAGTAACTGCGTCAGTGACACCTTCTGCTACTGCAGCGGTAACACCAACACCGTCAGTTACTTCATCAGTAACTCCATCACCAACGGCTGATGTGACACCAACACCGTCAGTTACGGCTTCAGTAACTCCATCATCTACACCTGGGGCAACATCGACTCCGGCACCGACTAGTACGGTAACTCCTTCAGTTACGGCATCGGTTACATCTACACCTCAACCAACAAGAACATCAACACCAACAGTAACTTCTTCAGTGACTCCATCGGTTAGTCCAACTCAGACTGTTACTCCATCGATATCAGTTACACCAACGTCATCAGTAACTCCTTCAGTTACAGGAACACCGGCACCGACTAAGTCACCAACGCCGACGGTAACTCCGTCATCGACTCCGCCAGAGATTCAGCAAGTTTACTTTAATGCTGGTCCTGAATTAGGTAAACCAGTACCTGAAGAGTTATGTGAAACTGTAGATTTCTCAGTTTACACAAATAGATTCGTTAATGTTAGTAATGCATCTGTAGGGGACTTAGTATTCTTAGACTCTGATTTAGCAACACCATTTAATGGTTTAGATTTATGGTATGATGCTGGTAACACATTGAATGGTCTTGGAATTGTTAAGTTTAGAATTGATGTTGCGGGTGCTATTACTCAAATTGCTGAGTGTCCAGTACCACCATCGGCTACTCCGACAAGTACACCAACAGTAACTCCATCGAGTACACCTGAAGTTACGGTTACTCCTTCAGTGACACCAACGTCTTCAGTAACTCCTTCAGTTACGGGTACACCTGCTCCGACTAAATCACCAACACCAACAGTGACGCCATCAGCAACTCCACCTGAGATTGAAGATTCATTCTTAAGTGCTGGTCCTGAATTAGGTAAAGCGAATCCTGAAGAGTTATGTGAAACTGTAGACTTTACAATCTACACAAATAGATTCATTAATGTGTTAGATGCTTCGGTCGGTGATGTAATTTTCTTAGACTCTGATTTAGCAACACCATTTAATGGTTTAGATTTATGGTATGATGCTGGTAACACATTGAATGGTCTTGGAATTGTTAAGTTTAGAATTGATGTTGCGGGTGCTATTACTCAAATTGCTGAGTGTCCAGTACCACCATCGGCTACTCCGACAAGTACACCAACAACTACTCCAACACCAACAGTAACTCCGAGTACTAGTGTGACGCCATCTACATCGCTTACACCGACACCAAGTGTTACGAGTTCAATGACTCCAACGACTTCGTTTACTCCAACGCCAACTAAAACTCCGACGGTAACTCCGTCAAGTGCGGCTAATTCACCGGCCTACCTATTAATTGAAAATGAGGCGGATGCAACAAACATAGGAACGTTTATGTTTAATGCTGGTGCTGCTTTCTATGGGTTCAATAACGGTAGTGGACCAACAAGTAGTAGTGATATGGCATCATATATGAGTTACTTTAATCAAAATGCAGGTACAGGATTAGTTCCTGCAATTGTGACATCAGATATACCTCAAACTTCAGGTGGTAATGATTCATTTGGTAATCCAATTGAACAATATAAGTTCTTAACGGTCGAAATACCTTCAGGTACTGTTAGAGGTAACGCATGGTATACTTGGTTAATACCTGATGAATCAATAGGTGGGCCAGGTACGGCTAACAGAGCAAGAGAAATTGAAGTTTCCTACGGTTCGGGTGCACAAGGATTATCGAATAAAGTTATGACTACGGCATACTTTAACTATACGGTTGTTAACCCAACAGGGTATTTAAATGGTACATATAGAGTTTACACTACTTATGGTTCGGAAGACTTTAGATTGGATAATACGACAACAACCATATTCTTTAAGGGTGGTTTGGTATCGTGATAACTATTTATAATTAAACATATAACTAATGAGTTTTACCTATAAAAATCCAATTTCATCCACACAGATAACAGCGACTAATTCAGTCGATAGAGAGAAGGTGTTTGGTACGAACTTCAGTGTGCTTCAAACAGGTGGGTACATGGAGGTTTACAATCTTTCTGACCTTAAATTTACAATACCTGATGGTGATACTGGTCAAATTGAATTTACGGGTAATACTATTCCTGTTAACTATTCTAAGAGGACTTTGCCATTCTTACCTGATAACTTAACTCTTAATTCTGATAATATTTCATCGGGGCGTAGAAGATTAGGTATGTTAGTTTATGTACATGAAACACAACTAACTTATCAGTATACAATTTCTAATTTTGAAACTTTATGGGATAACGCCTCAGGTTCAACTACTGAATCTGATTATACAACAACTGTAAGTACCAGTACTGATGGGGGTACAAATTTTATTGATGCGTGGTTAGATTCTTCAGTTGAAGGTCAGGGTGGTGTTACACGAGAAAATGCACGTTGGAAAATTTTCTACGGTACGGATTGGGAAATAACTGGTGGTACTTATAACTCAGGAACAGGTACTTTATCATTAGATAACAATACGGGTGGTACAATCAACGTAACAGGGTTTACCTCAGAAACTTATGGACCAATGAGTTCTAATGTGCTTGGATTAGGTAAACTATTTAGTGATATTCCTCAAAATATACCAGTACAGGAGGTAAGTGAGGTTGTAGAAAGAACTTATGGTATTCAGTTTAATGAAAATCAACAGTTGGTGGTTAATGTACCATGGGAAAATGGTGTAGGAACAGTGACATCTGTAACCGCAACTACAGTTGGTACAGCTTTAGATGTCTCAGTTGCAAATGAGACTAGTAGACCCAATTTATCATTTACCTTTGCCGGTGCATCAACTGACTATATAAATGGGTCAGGTGATTTAATTGCTTTATCAACACTTCCACAAGGAACTATAGAAGAGATAACCACATCTTGGCCGAATTATGCTGGTACTGCAATGAGTTTGTCACAGACAAATACAAGTGGACCTATTTCACAACTTAATTGGACTGTACAAGGTAATAATACTCAATATATTGATGGTGAATTTAAACTTCAAACATTCCCAACATTACCGGCAACAACTGTTGAGACGATAACAACATCTTTCCCAACTCCGGCAAATCCTGCAATGAGTTTGTCACAGACAAATCCAAGTGGTCCTACCGCACAATTGAATTTTACTGCACAAGGTAATAGTACTCAATATGTGGATGGTACTTTTGCCTTACAAACATTTCCTGATATTAATTTTACAGGTTTAACTACTACGGGGACAACAGGAGTTGCGACTCTTTCAGATGGGGTATTAAACATACCTAATTATGGTGGTGCTGAAGATGATACATACTTAACAGGTGCAACATATGCACCGACAACGTTAACGTTAGGTATGAATGATGGTACTGAGTTTAATGTAGGTGGTTTTGCACCTGAAATAACTGGTGGTACATTGAGTAATGGTACCTTATCACTGTTAGATAACACTAATGGTTCTGTGGAAATTACTGGTTTTACGACTTCAGGTAATCTATACAGTGCTGATGGTCAATTAGAGAGTAATAGAGTTGTTGACCAAAACTCAAATAGTTTAACGTTTAGTGGTGGTTCAGTATCGATGGGTACTGAGACAACATCACCAGTATGTGCGTTATTAGAATTAGCTAGTACAAATCAAGGTCTTCTGATACCAAGGATGACTCAAGTACAACGATTAGCTATAAACACACCCTTACCAGGACTTTTATTATATTGTACAGATACTGATTCAAATGGAGAAGAAGGTATGTATATGTATAAGTCTCAAGGTTGGGTAAACGTGTTATAAGCCTTTTAAAAGGATTAATAAATAAAACAAAAACAAAAAAGAAAAATGGCTACAAATGGTTTAAATTCTTCTTCTACGGGATTGAAATTCACAACTAACGAAATTACTCGCGAAATCATTGACAACAGTGGTAGACACGGGTTTGGTACACTATC
>Ga0209555_10002364_pt1 | contig 13322 bp, 11 predicted proteins | sample SaaInl85LU_5_DNA_FD_184643 | JGI IMG/M metagenome (GOLD analysis project Ga0209555, IMG submission 184643) | Marine microbial communities from expanding oxygen minimum zones in the Saanich Inlet - ESP_85LU_5_DNA (SPAdes) (version 2) | ecosystem: Environmental > Aquatic > Marine > Intertidal... | reverse complement strand
TGTAGATAAAGCCCTGATAAACTAAGGCTTTACAGTTAATAAGCTGTAATTTTCTTTTTAAAAAAAGTTTTGATTTAAGTTGAGCTAATATCAATGAATCCTCAAAAGAAAAGGGTGGAGTTTCTTCACAAATTACAACATTATTAATTACTTCTTTTACTCCCCTAACGAGCCATGTCATATCTTCTATCTCTTTTTTATATTTACTGTTTGTAACGCATCCAACTAATAAAACTCTACCTTCATAAACTTTTAGATTTATTCCTTTAAAAAAAGTCCCTTTACCAGAGTTAATGTACGCATGTTTCATTTTAGTATAGATTATCTTATCATCTACAATATTACCTAAAGACCTTTGATCTACTATTAGTAAGCTGCTAGTAGTAGCGATACCAACAGAGGTGCAACTGGTTGTGAATAAAAGAACTATTATGATAAGAAGAAAAGCTCTGCTAATACTAGTAATATTTTTAACACTTCTGTTGTATATCAATGGAATACTATAAGAAAGTTTCGCTTTATAGATACTAGTTTTTTTAGTCAATTTTACGTTATATCATAGTGGTGCGGCCGAAAAGACTTGAACTTTCAATCCTTGTTACAGGAACAACGACCTCAACGTTGCGTGTCTACCAATTTCACCACGGCCGCACTACCCTAAGATCCTACGAAATTTTATTTTTTTTTCAACTTCATTTTGAATTTTTTATTTTCATTGAACTAAAAACTTCAATATCAGGGTTATGTACATTGAAGCTTGTCTTCACATTTTGGTCAAGTAAGGAAATTGTAAGACATTCTTCTTACATGACTATATTAAAGTATTTATTTAGGTCTTCTTTTAAGACTATTCCTGTTCTCAAGATTCTAACATTTTTTTCATCTAAGAATTCTATAATAGTGGAAGCTGTATTATTCTTACAATTTCTCTTATTTTCATCTCTTACTATTAAGTCAACTTTTCCATAAAAGGTATTCTTAATTTCATTAAACGTATTCATATTATGCTTTGACGAGATATTAGCGCTTGTAGCAATTATAGGCCTGTTAATTAAACGACAAACTGATCTTATTAAATCACTTTCTGGTATTCTCAAAGCAATTTTTTGATTGTTAATCAATATTTTGGGTAGGATGGTGCAATCAAGATTTATCTTAGAGACGAAGGTTATAGCACCAGGCCAAAATATTTTAGCTATACCTTCTTCTTTCAATCTGAACTGAGCGTACATCCTAGCCATATTAATGTCAGATACAAAGATGGGCAAAGTTTTATCTATAGGACGATTTTTGATTCTATATATTTTTTTTATTGCATCCACATTTGTGGCATCGCACGATATGGCATATACTGTGTCTGTTGGGAGACAAACTATTCTTCCCTCACTAAACTCCTGGGATATTTTTTTTAATTCCTTAGACAGAAGAACCAGAGTTTTTTGCATTTACTTATATGATAAATAATGGTACTTACCTTTTTAAGAAATAAATTAATGTCAAAGTGCATGTAATTATTTCTAGTGAACATTTTCTTTATAACTCTCTCATTATGAAGCCACCTCCTAGAACTCTATCTTTGTCATACATAACACATGCTTGCCCGGGAGTTACACCTAAATATGGCTCTTCTAAGTTAACCTCGGCTATCCCATTATTCAGATATCTAACTTTCGCACCTATTTCCTGGTGATGGGAGCGTAACCTCACAGAACAGATTACTTCTTTTTTCAGGTAATCCTTTCTTAATAACCAATTCATTTGTCTTATTTTGAATTGTGAGGATTTAAGTTTTTCTTTCTCTCCAACTAAAACCTCATTATTACTAGGATTAATTTTTAAAACATATAGCGCATTTGTATGCGCTATACCTAGCTTTTTTCTTTGTCCTATTGTATAATTCGCTATGCCATCGTGTCGCCCTAAAATGTTGCCATTCAAATCAACTATATTACCCTTTTTATATGAATCAGGATTAAATTTTTTAATTATCTCAGAGTATTTACCACTTGGAACGAAACATATATCTTGACTATCAGCCTTGCTAGAAACACTTAAGGTGTATTTTTTCGCGAGTGCTCTTGTCTCTTCTTTTCTTAAATTTCCCAAAGGGAATTCTAGGAATTCTAGTTGTTCTTTTGTTGTTGCAAATAAAAAATAACTTTGGTCTTTATTTTTATCTATGCCTTTCAGAAGAGCTGTTTCACCTTGTATTTTAGATTTTCTTACATAATGTCCTGTTGCTAAAGCTTTAGCTCCTAATTTCTTAGCAGTGTCATATAAATCTTCGAACTTTACTTTTTGATTGCACTGAATGCATGGTATTGGAGTTTCTCCCTTGAGGTAGCTTTCAGTAAAGTCATTAATCACTTTTGTCTTGAATATATTTTCATAATTCAAAACATAATGGGGAATACCTATTTTTTCTGCTGCCTCCTTAGCATCATAAATATCTTGACCTGAACAACAAGTACGTTTGTTGGTAGTAGTACTTCCAGAGTTGTACAACTGTAATGTAATACCAATTACATTGTAATTCTGTCTATGTAACATCGCCGCGACAGTTGAGCTATCGACACCACCTGACATAGCTACTACAATTTTATCTCTAATTTCTAAAGGCATTTTATTTGGTGAATTTTTTAATTAATAATTGTTGTACGATAGATAATATATTACTGCATGACCAATATAAAACTAGACCTGAAGGAAAGGAAGCAAACATAAATAGAAACACTAAAGGAAGTATTCTCATAACCTTCACCTGATTTTCATCGCTATGCTGAGGCCCTAAAACTTGCTGACCGTACAGTGTAAGTGCCATGATAATAGGCAATACTCCAACATTAAAAAAACTAGGAGGATTCCAATTAATCATCCCAAACAACGTGAAAATATTTGTTGGATCTGGAGATGATAGATTGTTTATCCACAAACAAAATTTTGCATGTCTCATTTCTATAGTGACATAAAGCACTTTATACAAAGCAAAAAATATAGGCATTTGTATTAATATTGGTAAACACCCTGAGACGGGATTAACTTTTTCTCTTTTGTACAATTCGACAACAGATATTTGAAATTTCTGCTTATCATTTTTATATAAACTCTTCAGTCTTGCCAATTCGGGTTGTATTTTTTTTATTTTATTCATCCCTGCAAATCCTTTATAAGCTAACGGAAACAAAAGGGTCTTAATAAAGAAGGTTAATAGTATAATAGCTACCCCAAAGTTTTGTACCAATGTATGAAGGTAATTTAGCATTATAAAAATTGGTTTGGTAATAAAGTACAAGATGCCAAAATCTACAGCTCGATCGAATAACTTAATATTAAACTTCTCTTTGTAATGTTCTAATAATTTTAGCTCTTTTGCTCCTGTAAATAAATATATCTTATTGTAATTATTTTGAGTATTACTAATAATCGCATCGGCTTGGTATTTTCTTTGGCCATTAATTCTGTAGCTGGAGAATTGAGCATTGCTTGTTGAATTTCCTTGCACTGCGATTGCTGTTAACCAATATTTATCTGAGAAACCAAACCAGTAATCGTCCAGACCTGGAAATTTATGATTACTTTTATTTAACTTTTCAAAAGTTATTTCCTTAAGCTTATTCCCAAATACACCAATACCTCCTTCATGTACCATCATTTGGTTTTGATTATCTGGCCTCAAAGATTTATTAATTGCAGCATAGCAGCTCACTTTTTTATTTTGAAGGCCTATAACTTTTTGTTCAATAGTGAACATATAACTTTCGTCTAGATGAAAATTAATTACATATTCAATACCTTTACTATTTTTCCATGATAACGTTATATTGTCATTTGGACCAAAATCATTTTTATTAGAGCTCCAAACCGATTTTCTAGTTGGTATTTCCAAATCTGGATCATCTGATATCCAGCCTAATTCAGCGTAGTATGGGTTTTTGCTGCTAGGAGGTGACAATAGACTTACATGCTTATTATCATTTATTTCTTCACGATATTTTAGTAAGTCTAAATTATCTATCCTAGCTCCAACCAAATTAATAGAACCACTAATCAGATTATTTCTAAATGTGACTATTTTTTTATTTTCATCTTCCTTAACTCCTACGGGTCTGCTCTGTTCAGCAGAAATAAGGTGATCATCACCATCTTTTTTTGTGCTTTCTAATATTTTTACTTCAGTAGTAGTAGATTCTTCATGAGTAAAATTTTGCCATGCTATTATGAATAGCATTGAAACAAATGCTGCTATTACTATTCTTAAATTACTATTCATGTTTTTGTTTCATATTTTTTTTATGTACTGGATCATAACCGCCAGGAGAAATAGGATTACAAGACAATATTCTTTTAGTTATCATTATAATGCTAGAAGGACCGTAATTTACTAGACAGTATTTTGCATAAGTTGAACAGCTGGGGTAATATCTACATGATCGAGGTAACATGGGAGATAATACGCGTTGATATAGGATTATCAACATTATAGCGCTATACTTAAAGGAATTATAAAAAATTGTCATTTTTTAGTCTTTTTATGCAATTGGCGAAGTCCATTTTCAAAAAGGAAAACTTTTTTTTAACCATTGATCTCCTAGCGATTACATTCAGGTAAACTTTGGTATTAAAGTCTGGTATTTCTGTTTTCTCGATGAGAATTCTAATTCTTCTCTTGCACCAGTTTCTTTCTACTGCATTTCCGACTTTTTTACTAGCAGTCACCCCGAACTCAACTCCTACCCTTTCTTTCTGTTCAATGTCGTTTACAAGAGGAGGGATTACACTATACGCAAGGATAAAGTAGTTGCTTATTACTCGTTTGGAGCGAAGAAGCAGATTCTTGTATACCAGCCTACCTTTAGTTTTATACTTGCTAGGTTTCAACGTCAAGGGTGAATCTATTTATGCTGAGAGACACTTTCTGCCTTTAGCCCTTCTGTTATTAATAACTTTTCTACCATTATATGTAGACATTCTAGATCTAAAGCCATGTCTTCTTTTTCTTTTTATATTACTAGGTTGAAATGTTCTTTTTGTAGACATTTTATTGGTATTTCTTAATATTTAAGGGTACTGATTAAACTAATTGTAGAATAAAGTCAATATTATTAGATAAACATGAAAAAATCTCAAAAGGAATTATTGAATTGGTATCTTGATTTAGGAGTTGAGTATTTTCTAGAAGAAAACCTCTTGAGTAAATATTCTTCGCACGATAGTAACTATGATAATAGTGTTACTACAAAAATTAATGAATGCAATATCCTTTCGAAAGATCTTTCTAGAAAATTAGCTACCAAGTGTTTTTCACTAAAAGAACTAAAAGAAGAAATAGAGAAGTTTGATAAGATAGATCTCAAAAAAGGAGCGACAAATGTAGTATTTGCTGATGGAAATCCAACCTCAGATTTTATGTTAATAGGGGAAGCACCTGGAATCAATGAAGATAAATACGGGATTCCTTTTTGCGGATTAAGTGGCAAACTGCTTGATAATATTTTGTCTTCCATTTATCTTAACAGAAGCAATTATTATATTACAAATACGGTATTCTGGAGACCCCCAGGAAATAGGAGGCCTACGTCGGAGGAAATCGATATTTGCAGACCTTTCGTTGAAAAACATATATCATTAGTGAGGCCTAAAGTAATTATTTTAGTTGGTAGTACTGCTGTCGAGTCACTGTTAAGTTTAAAGACTCCTATGGCACACATCAGAAAACAAAACTTTAAATACACTAATCAATATCTGAGCAATGAAATAGATACCTTTGTTATATTTCATCCATCTTATTTGTTGAGACAACCCTCCAAAAAAAAACTAATGTGGGAAGATATACAAAGAATATACAGCTTTTATAAAAAAATTTAACACTATATACCCGCATACATTTATATTCTACTAGTCTATATCAAACATTGTTGACTAATATCAAAGTATTTTGTATAATTATATCGTAAGAATCAATTGTAAAAATCAAACTCATGGCTGGAAAAAAAGGATCAAAAAATAACATAAGTAATAGAGGAAAAGGAGCTGATTTAAAAAAGCTAGATGGGAAAGTCGTCAAGCCTACTATGTATGTAGGGGAAAGACTGGGGCATGGAAACTACATGGCTGCAAAATTTGAAGATGGTATGCTAATCAAGGATAAATACGGTAGACCTGTTCCTTATAAGATGATTTAAGCGCTTTGCTAACACAAGATCGGGTTGGAGAGTAAATAAGTTGCCTTAGAGCACAAACTTTACTCCCGCCGTCATTATGCCTCCCCCGCTTTTGTACTCTTTACACTCTCTTATTACAAATCTTGTAGCCTCTATATAAGGAACACAGTTTTCCCCTATTCTATAGTCAGCTCCCACAGATATTGCTTCAAGCCCATAGACACTATTAATATCGTATATCAGGCTTTGTGTCTCTCTATTATTAGGAAGTGTCCCTGATCTTTTGCTTTTAATGTAGCTAACACTTACACCATAATTATCCTGGGAGTATCCTGAACACAAGTATAAGTACTTACCTTCTTTCCCCCCCTTCTTATTATAAATATCTTCTTTTAATGTACCAGATTTACCAATATCTCCATATATAGCAGCCAAAGATATGCCATTGTATTCTGTACCTAACCCAAACTGCCACGCCCTGAGACTATTCCTACTACCAGCAATCATGTTAACAGCATTCAAAGCATCCTTTAAAGAAAGATAGTACCTTACATCTCTAGCTTCACCGAATTCACCTAATAATGCTAAAGTAAACTTTATTTTGTTATCCAATACTTTTTCGTATTTGATTGCTGGTTGTAATATTTTTTTGTAACCACCATACTGTTGTTTTCTTGGAGTGTACTTGTAATAGTTTATTCCGGATATTTTACAGTCAGGTATATAGGTAAATCCGAAAGTAAAATTATTGATCCGTGGAGCAATGAAATTAATCTTATTAGCATTATTTCCCTCATCTAAAGCAATTGGTAATTTAGGTGCATTTAATATAACCATGTTTATTGGATGAGAATCAACATCTGATTTATAAAACGCCCCATTTTTTTCTGCCCAAACTCTCCAATCACCATTTACGCCGCCAGTAGCACGAGCCATTGACTGTGTACTTATTTCTATTTTATTACCAACAGGAGCGGTATTTCCAATCTCTATATGACCAAATCGTCCTTTGAGGTATCCCTTTATCTGATTTTTTATGTTAGTTTTCCTAATATGGTAGTTAGGACTTCTAGCACCGATTTTTACCTGGAGACCATAGTCTAAGTTACTTATATTTTTCCCTTCATAACTTAACTTTATTGATGTATTAGTATTTAAATGATTTTGAGGATATCCTTCTGAGGAAATGCTTAAATTATTGTTAAGTACATTTGCTTGAAACCCGACTCCGTATTGGCAATGTACTTCTCCTGACAAGTCAATCGAGTGGTCATTATAAATAATGCCCCCTTCGGCTGAGGTTAAGAACAGTGCAAGAAACCAGAGTGATGACAAAATCATTTTTTTATTATGCATAATCATAGTAAACATTTTCAACAAAAAAACTGTGTCATTATTCAAAGTCTTTGTCAATATACATGAAATACATTAAAAATGTTCTTACTATTACTGCAAATGAGATAAGAGCAAGGCAAGGATATTTTTTCTATTTGTACACATATGTAATAGAGGAAATAGTGTAAGCAACAAGTATATCTCACTATACAATCAATATATTATTCTTTGCATCTTTAATATCTAGTTCATATATTTCTCCCCTATTAAGACTCTGAGTGGAAATAACTTTAAAATAATCTTCAGTATAACCTGTATTATTTAGCTCTGCTAAAATTTTGGCTCTAGTACCTACCTTTTTCTTTAGGTAAGTACTTACTAATATATTTTGCAAATCTCTCAACTGTTTTGCTCTACTCTTTATGCTTTTAGAGTCTACCTGAGGCATTCTGGATGCTGGTGTGTTTTCTCTGGAAGAATAGGGGAAAACATGTAAATGCATTATATTAAGTTTTTGTATCAAATCACGAGTATTAGAAAACATAGTTTCTGTTTCTGTAGGAAACCCTGCAATGATATCAGCTCCAAACACAACTTCTGGTCTGTATTTCCAAACTCTATGACAAAATTCTATTACTTGATCTCGTCTATGCCTTCTTTTCATTCTTTTTAAAATTAAATCATCTCCAGCTTGTAAACTAAGATGTACATAAGGCATAAATCTTTCGTCATTCACCATTATACTGAAGAGTTCTTCGTCCACTTCCGCAACATCTATGGAAGATAATCTTAGCCTTTCTATATTTGGCACCATTTTAAATAGTCTATTAATCATGTTACCTAAGGTAGGCTTGCCAGGTAGATCTGAACCATAGTCAGTAATATCTACACCTGTTAGTATTATCTCTTTATATTGACTATTAATTAAATTTTGTGTGGATTTAACAATCTCACCTACAGGAACGCTTCTGCTATTTCCTCTACCATAAGGAATAATACAAAATGTACATCTATGGTTACATCCGTTTTGTATTTGTAAAAAAGCTTTTGATTTTTCTTCAATACCGTCAACCATTTGGTGTGCTGTGTCTTTTATGGACATAATATCGTTTACCAACACTTGCTCAGTATTTCTAAGTATTTTTTCATAAGTATGACTTTGAACTTTCTCATGATTGCCAAAAACTTTATTCACTTCAGGCATTGCACTATATTTTTCAGGATGAATTTGCGCAGCACAACCGGTCACAAGTATTTGCTTTTCTGGAAACTCTTTTTTTGCTTTCCTAATAGCCTGTCTGAGTTTTCTTTCAGCTTCTTTAGTGACTGCACAACTGTTAAAGATTAGTACATTTTCTAGTCCTGCCAACTTTGCTTGTTTTTCTATAATTGCACTTTCATATATATTTAGTCTACAACCAAACGTTATTACTTTTAAGGACATGCTGCAAAATGATTTTTACTAGATTATAATTTTTATTATACTCCTTTAATATAAAAAATCAAAATCAATTAACACGGCAAATAATTGAAAATACTAAAAAGTAAAACCATTAATAGACATTAATACAATGATAAGGGATAGTATTTATATTGTTCTCAATGTATAATATGGGTTAGTTTATTAACAAATAAAAATCTGACTATGGAGTTTACATTCAAAAAAATTGAAAACATAGGTAGCAACTTGTTAGTTGTCTTTATAAATAACAAAAAAAATTTACCCTCGTTTTTTGAGAAAAATTCAAACAAAATATTGTCTGCAATTCATTGTTTCAACGAGTTCGAATTTAAATTTCAACAAATGATATTATGTACAGTTGATATAGATCATCACTATACTAGAAGAGTATTATTTTGTGGTTTATCTGAAATAGAAAGATTCAATAATGTTGATATTCAAAAATTTGGGGGAGATATATCTGATAAGTTAAATGATTTAAAGGTTGTAGAAGCTGATATTTACATAGATAATACTGAATTAAATGCAAGACAGGAGAGTTTTATCTTGAATCTCTGCGAAGGAATCAAACTTAAAAACTATTCTTTTAATAAATACTTCATTAATAAAAAAGAAAGAAATAAATTGTACTTAGAACGGGTCAACATACACTGTAACTTAGATTGGTTAGAAGAAAAATTCTTAGATAGATCAAAGATCATAGAGGCTACTCATTTTGTTAGAGATTTAGTCTCAGAGCCAGGTAATATCTTAAATCCAGAGAGTTTTTTACCAATATGTAAAGATATGATGAAAATAGGTGTAAAAGTTAAGATAATAGATAAAAGAGATTTACAAAGACTAGGAATGAATGCCATTTTGGCAGTAGGACAAGGAAGTGATTCGGGAACTTATGTTGTTACTATGGAGTGGTGTGGAGACAAATCATGTAAAGATAAAGAAAACTTAATAGCTTTCGTGGGAAAAGGAGTTACTTTTGACACAGGAGGTATAAACCTTAAACCTTCAGGTCCCTCCATTTCCACAATGAAATATGACATGGGAGGAGCGGCAGTTGTAACAGGACTGATACAATCTTTAGCCCGGAGAAAAGCTAAGGTCAATGCCATAGGAGTTATTGGTTTAGCAGAAAATATGATATCAGGAGGTGCTCAAAGGCCTGGTGATGTAATTAAATCAATGTCTGGACAAACAATTGAAGTAGACAATACGGATGCTGAAGGAAGGCTGCTACTAGCAGATATTATGTGGTACGTACAAGAAAATTATAAAATAAAATTAATGATTGATTTGGCAACCTTAACTGGCGCTATAGTTCATGCTTTAGGACACCATTATGCCGGCCTTTTTTCGAATAACGATACACTAGCTAAACAACTTCATGAAGCAGGAGAACATGTAGGAGAAGGAGTATGGAGATTACCCCTTGAAGAGTATTATGACAATCTTATAGACTCAAAGATAGCGGATGTTAAGAATACCGGGCGTGGAGGTGCCGGGAGTATCACTGCTGCCCAGTTCTTACATAGATTTGTAAAACAAGGTTGTTCTTGGGCTCACATAGATATTGCAGGAGTTAACTGGCTTGATGATGGTGGAAAATTATCTCCTAGAGGGGCGACAGGGTATGGAGTTAGGCTGCTAAATGAGTTTATCTCTAAAAACTATGAGAATACTTCTCCTCTCAGTACTTGACGAATATTATTATTATATCAGAAATTTTACTTGATTTTTATCAAAGATGGGGGTAGTTATGGTTTAGTGATGTATTTTTAATGGGCGATTAGCTCAGTTGGTAGAGCATCTCGTTTACACCGAGGAGGCCGGCAGTTCAAGTCTGTCATCGCCCACCATACATTAAAATTCATAGTAAGGGGGATGTAGCTCAGTTGGTTAGAGCGCCGGCCTGTCACGCCGGAGGTCGCGAGTTCAAGTCTCGTCATCCCCGCCATCATCAAGTGTAAAACATATTTACATTCAATATCATATGATTGCATACTTTGAGTGAATATGCCCTTAGACGACATCGTTAATAAAAATTCATAATACTAGGATGTGATAATAAATAGCTCTTACTCCATAGATACTTGAGAATGAAGTATCTATGTCCTTAGCTTGTCGTTAATCCTGGTGATTGCTTCTTCTATCTCCACTTTTTTTGTCACTGCGTATTCCTCAGCTAACCTTTCTAGTGCATCGTTATATATAATTCTTTCACTGTAAGACCTTTTGGACTTTTCGGTGTTGCAATGTAGTTCTTTAACTACTTCCGCAACACATATCAGGTTTCCAGAATTGATTTTATTCTCATAATGTTGTGCTCTCTTACTCCACATACCTTTATTTAACCTTATTTCTTTTCCTGAGAGAACTTCCAGAGCCTGGCGGAGATATTCATGTGAGCACACAGATCTTAATCCTGTTTTTGCTACACTGGACTTGGGTATTCTGAGGGTCATATTACTGTTTTTAAAAGTAATGACATACACTTTTACTTGTATACCAGCATATTTATCTATTTCTTCTGATGAAATTTTGCCAACACCATGTGTCGGATATACTACAAAATCTCCAACTTCAAAATTATGAGTTTTTGTCACATTATTTACAGTTGATTAGATTCGCCTTTAATATAACATTAGTGTATTGAGATGTAAATAAGTTTCCTTGAGCAAACTATAAATAGGGATATTTATATTGACATTTTCTTATTCCTGAAGACAACATTAGTAACTATTTTATAGTTATTGCTTGTCCTGTAATCACTACTGCATTGTCTAAATTTTCACACTTTATTACTCCTCCCCTCTTCGAAGCTTGATATGCTATCATTTTCGACTTACCAAGTTTTTGAGACCAATATGGAATTAATCTGCAGTGTGCAGATCCACACACAGGATCCTCATCAATACCAACCGATGGAGCAAAATATCTTGACACAAAATCATATTTTTTATCTTGAGAAGTTATTAATAAGGCTCTGTATGGTAATTTTGAAATTTTCTCTAAATCTGGAATAAAACTTTCTAATTCTTTTCTACTCCCTAGTTCTGCAAAAAGAACACTACCAGATATCCCTAAATGGTTTATTTTATAACTTTTTAAAATACTATATATCAAACAATCATCCACGGTATTAGTGTGTATTGGTATACTTGGAGCTATAACACTAATCCAATCTTGCTTTTTATGAACGGTATATTGATTACCTGAGTTAAAAAACTCTATTTTTTCAAGGGGATTGATGATTTTCATTTCATAAAGCACGTGAGCAGATGCAATAGTAGCATGTATGCAAATAGGAGCCTCAGAGATAGGAGTGAACCAGCGTATTTGGTATGACTTATCCTCAATGTTTTTGATAAATGCTGTTTCAGATAGTTGTTCTTCTGAAGCAATCTTTTGCATGTATAATTCATCAAAATTATCGTCAACCAAATATACTGCTGTAGGATTACCCTTTTTAGAACAATTACTGAAAGCATTCACTAAGTACCTTGAACTATATTTCTTTCCAATCATTGCTCTACACTATCTGCTTTATTTATTATCATGTATTGTAATTAGATTAGTTTTGATCATAGAGTATTTTAAGGCTGAATATGGTATTTGTTTTATTAATGTTATACTAAAAAAATGGTGCCAGATGTCTGATTTGAACAGACGACCTACCGCTTACAAGGCGGTTGCTCTACCACTGAGCTAATCCGGCTTTTGTGATTAGACTTAAGTGCAACAAAACTATATTCTCCAAAATTTTACTTTTGTCAACTTGTAATACACACGTTGTAAAATATAGTATGGTTTATATATTCTTTTTACTCATTTCTAGTCTGCTGAGGTATAAGTTGATAGCAATACCTACCCCAATCATATTATTCAAATAATTGGAACCACCATATGAGAGAAAAGGAAGTGGTATACCAACTACAGGCAATAATCCAGAAACCATCCCAATATTTATAAATACATGAAAGAAAACCATGGAGGCTAAACCTATTATAAATATTCTACTAAACTGATTATTACACTGAAGTGCGATCAAATATAGTGTGGATAAAAAAATAGAGTAAAGTACAAAAACAAAAACACATACAACAAAACCTCCTTCTTCTGCAATAGTACTAAAAACAAAGTCTGTGTGATTTTCTGGTAAAAAATACAATTGATTTTGAGTTCCTTTGAGGAAACCTTTTCCATAAAAGCCACCTGAGCCAATGCTGATAATAGACTGTATTATGTTGTAACCAGCACCCCATGGATCTTTCTGGGGATTCAAAAAGATTAGTACTCTAGTTTTTTGGTAATCGTAAAGAAGATGCCAAACTACAGGTAGACTTATAAAAAGTAAAAAAGATAGATAT
>Ga0209555_10002359_pt1 | contig 13330 bp, 11 predicted proteins | sample SaaInl85LU_5_DNA_FD_184643 | JGI IMG/M metagenome (GOLD analysis project Ga0209555, IMG submission 184643) | Marine microbial communities from expanding oxygen minimum zones in the Saanich Inlet - ESP_85LU_5_DNA (SPAdes) (version 2) | ecosystem: Environmental > Aquatic > Marine > Intertidal... | reverse complement strand
ACTACTGATTCACTAAATCTTTCAATTTCAGAATACTTAAATTCATGCTCTTCTCCGTCTTGATCTAGAGCAAAGATTGTTTTATCTCCCCACATTTCAGCATTGTCGTCGTTACCATTGTCTGGATTATAGATGATATATTCTTGTCCATTAACTAAGATGATTCCATCATCTAAATTTTTAATAGCCTTCGTTAAAGACTTCTTGTCAAATTTAGCTTCAGTAACTACAGATTCTTGAACCCATGAAGAACCAGTATCTCTAAATACTATTTTGTCTCCACTGTCAAATGTTACTTCACAAAGGTCGTCATTATGTACAACAGATACTACAACACCATACGATGGGTAATCTTTTCCAATTTCCCAAGCCGCTGCTTCTAATACTTTAGCTTCATTAATTCTAGCCTCAACGTCAACTCTAACCTCTTCACCTTCAAACATTGTGTTGAATTTATTTAGAACTTGTTGACCCATTGTCTCTTGTTTGATTTGCTCTAAGTAAAGTGCAGTACCTTCAACAATTCCAATACCTCCCCATCCAGCTGCATTGGCAATATCTGAATAGTATTTGTCTAATATTTCTTTGATTGTTTTTGGTCCAATTTTTACAAAATGTCCACCTAAACCTGGCATTTTAATTTCTAAAGGTTTAATATTACCTTTAATCATTTTTGAAGTTGGTTCTGCTTCTGTATGGAAGTTTGCGTCATGAAGCGCTTCATTCATTAAGTATTTAATACATCCTAAAATTGATTCAGTAGACATTGCTCCAAAATCTACTAGTGATTTATTAAAAATCTTATTGTAAACCGTAACTACTTTTTTAGCGTCTCTTTTACCTTCAACTTGAATTGCTTCGGTAATTGCTTCAGTTACTTTATAAGTTTTACCTTCAAATTCAAATTCTTTTTCTCCAGCCTCTTTAGCCTTTCTAACAGCATCTCCGAATGCATTACCTTCTTCTAGACCTTGTTCTTTATTCTGCGCTGCAGCGTATTCTTCAGCCTCTTCTTTGGTTTCAAAGCACTCTACTCTAACGTCTCCTTCCCATACTGCCCAAGGAGTTCCCTCTTCGTCACATGGTTTTACAACATATTTATCGTTAGGATCGTCAGTGTGATGTTCTGTTACTTTGTAAGTTTTACCTTCAAATTCAAATTCTTTTTCTCCAGCCTCTTTAGCCTTTCTAACAGCATCTCCGAATGCATTACCTTCAGAAACATTAGATTTTGAAGTAACTTTATATGTTTTACCATTAAATTCAAATTCTTCTCTATCTTCTTCGATTGCTTTAGCTCTCGCACCTAAGAATGCATTTCTTTCATTTAATTCTTTTCCTAAAATTTTAGAAATTAAATTATTTTGAGTTTCTTCATCTAACCCGTTGAATGAGGTTATACCCATTTCATCTAAAATTGATTCAAATTTTTGAGCCAATTCTTTTCTCTTTGTTTGATTTTCTTCTCTAAGTTTATTTGCTGCTTCAGCGTTTCTAACCTCAGTAAAAGATTTAAATGAGTTTATTCTGTTCATTTCAGCCATTTTAATTTTTATTTTTTTATTATATTAATATATTCTATATATCACCGTCAAATTCTACCGTTTTCACAGTGAATTCAAATTTTTCTTGTTTGTATATTCCTTGTCTTACTTTACCATGTTTAAATAGATAATTGTCCCACTCGTCAGTTCTAATATCATCAACAAAATCAATGATTAAAACCCTATCCTTTGATTCATGTTGTCTCAATCCACGCCCAATTGATTGTCTGATTATCACTTCACTTTTAAATGATTCAGTAAAAAATATGTTATGTATTTTCTTGATAGAAATACCGGTTGAAAAGGTTCCATAAGAGGCTACAATAACTACTTCATCTCCAGCCTCCATTTTCTTTTTGTATTCTTCTCTAATGTCGGAGTCGGTTCCGCCATCAACATAAAACACTCTCTTATTACTCTCCTGTCTTAGTTTTTCATAAAGCCTTTTACCATGTTCAATTCTATGAAAAAGAACCAGACTGTTTCTTGGTATTCTACCAATTACATTTGATATAAAATTAAGTCGGGCTTCATTATTAATAACAAAGTTTTGTTCTAATGCAAAAACATCTTTACTATCATATCTATTTTGTGCTAATTCTTGGAATGCCTGTCTTTGATTTGGCGTAGCATAGTTCATTTCAATTACTTTAACTGCGCATTGTGCAATATGTCCTTGTTCCTGTAGGAAAGAGGCTTTAACCTCGCTAATCACTGGGCCGGTTTGACTCATTAAGGTTAATTTATCAAGTGTTCCATCTTTTGGAATTGTACCTGAAAGTCCAAATCTATATTGAGCATTTGTACATTTTTGAAGGATAGTTTTAATACTTGCCCCTTTTGCTTTATGTGTTTCATCTACAATAACTGCATCAAATTCTGCAAAATATTCTGCACTCTTTTTTATCAAGGATTGATAGGTTCCAATGATAATATTTTTGTTACTTTTAATTTTTTGACCTGAGAATATCTGTTGAATTCTAAGTGGAATTCTATTCATATGATTATACTCATGAAAGTCTTCATGTGCCTGTACTACTAGTGAAACATTAGGTACTATAAAAAGTATCTTATTAACTTGTTTCTTTTCAAGCATGTAGGCAACTGTTAGAAAAGAGATTAAAGTTTTACCTGCTGAAGTTGCAAGTTCTGCTAGACATTTTCTAAATTTAAGAATATTATATGCTGTCTCGATTTGATAATCTCTTGGTGTTATTTCAGATCCTTTAAATAGATCTAGAGCCCATTCTTCAAAAGACTCTGCATTTATATTAGGATCTATAAGTCTTTTAATCCCATCGATTTTTAATTCAAACCCATATTCTTTACATACATTCATTACATGTCTCCACAAACCTGCTGGAATCCATTTATCATCCTTTATGTAGGTTACGTAACCATCCCATACCCCTCTTTTGACTAATGGATTAAACCTCCAAGAGTCAATTCTTTTAGTTAGTGATATTCTTATCTGCTCTAACTCTAATTCGGTGCATTCATCAATTCTTAAAAATTGATTGTCTTCCATTAATGTTAGTATCAAATTTCATAATACTATTTTTATAGTCTAGATATATCAAGGCGATTCTTTATTGCAAAGCCCATATTATCTAGCGTTTTTACCGATCCCTCAATAAAACTTTTTTGAGTTTGTAATAACTCAAGGATGTGCGCATCGTCTGCAATATCTGCCTCAACAAATTTTTCACGCTGCTTATCGGTAAGTTTATAATCGTAGTTATAATACTCGATCCACTTTTCCTTATACTTTTTATCTAATGTTGATTTTTGGGATCTTATTTTATTTCCCATTGTTGCAAGCATTTCAACCAAAATTTGGCGATAACTTAATGTATACGCGCTAACCTCTTCAAGGTTGTTGCCCAGCTTTAAGTCATTCGCTAGATTTTTAATCTTAGAAGTCCAATCCTCTCTCTGTTTACTTAAATATTCATCAAGTTGAACTATTCTTTCTTTTATTTCTGCCATTTAAGTTAATTTTAAAAAAGTGAGTTATTATTCTTTTTGCCTTTAATGTAAATACTACTCTTAAACTTATTTTTATATTTTGGACTTCCAAAATCAATACTCTTTTCGTTGTGAGTAATATTTGTTGTTCCAAAATCAATCAAAAGTTTTAAGTTTCTTTCCCTTCTACCCTCTTTTTCAAAGTCATCAAACTCTTCTTCAACCATTTTTAAAAAATCTTTTTTTATCATAAGTGATACGCATCAAGTTTTGAGTCACTAAAGTACTCATTAATATTACTTAAACATTTATTTTTAGTTAACCACGAGGCTATAACTAAATCATTTAAATCACATATTTGTTTAGGATATTTATCTCTTTCATTTTTATCAATGTTTTTAAGATAGTTTTCCCATATATTATCGATCCTAGTTTCTTTAAAGAATTTTTGCCAAGTAAAGATTTTCTTTCCTCTTTTAAGTTTTTGCATCATCTTCTTTTTACCTGTTTCGTCATTATCAAACATATATCTAACGGTTGGGATCTCGTCAAATTCTTCAGTGGATCTTGTTGCAGTTGCAAGTCCAATTGAGTTATTAATAAACATTGCATCAATTGGTCCTTCAAACATTGTTACTTCTCTTTGAAAATCTACCAGCATTACACCAAATAGGGTTGACAATTTTTTAATACTAATCAGTGTATTTTCGTCAACTTCTAGTGACTTTCCAAATTCTTCGTATATCTTTTCAATATCGTAAGTTAAGTACCTAGAGTTGATTCTCTTATTAATAGAACGCGTCTGGAAGCCTACTACCCTATCTTCAGGTGCTCTATTAAGAACAACAATTCTCCTGTCTTTTGGAGAATACATAAAGTTTTCAAGTTTATTAGACAGCAATCGATTTCTCAAATAGAAAAAAGCAGGGTCTCCAACCTCAACATCCTTAAATCCAAAGTGTTTTTTAAGTTCTTGTCTAGTTGGTGATAAATCGTATATTGTCTTAAAAACATCATGTTGAAGTACTTCAATATCGTTGACCGCTAATTTATGTTCTTGAATGTAGTCAATAATTTGAATAGAATCATCAGTGTTGCTTAATTTTACTTGATTATCTTTAAGTAGTTGATACGCATTTGAGTGAACTCCACAGTTAAAGCAATGATATTGAAGAGTGTCCCAGTAAAGATTACCTCTTTTCTTATGTACATCTGTTGTACTATCTCCGCAATAAGGGCATGCCAAGGAAAGTCTCCCTGGCATTTCCTTTATCATTTGTTTGTTTGGTTCGTTATGTTGTTTTATAACTACCTGCTTAACAAGACTTCTGATTTTAGATTTTAATTCTTCTGTTATCTTAGATGTCGAGGTCATTCAAGAAAGAATCAAGATCATCACTACTATCTACATTTGTAGAAACAGGGTTTGTTGTCATTTCTTTTGGAAATTCAAAATCAGAACCTGCTGCTACTGGAGTTTTTGCTTCAACTTTTTTCTCTGCTTTCTTAGAAGTAACTGCTCCTAAAGAATCTCCTGGATTTAAGTAGTTTCTTAAGATACCATTAACAAAATCTCTAGTTTCATCATCCCATGCTTTGTATTCAAATGGTGATAAACTTGGAGCACTTTCTAATTCAGCTTTAATTGCTGCCATTCCTTCTTTAGTTCTCTCTGCTGGTGTTCCGCCCATATCGATTGCACTTAATGAAGATGAGAATTTTGCAGTATCGTAGTTATTGTATTCTCCTTGGCGAGTGATTACTAATTCAAAGTTTTTACCTGCAAAAAGGTCAAATACTTGAGTTGGTTCACCAAAGTTTGGTTTTAATTCAGCATCAATTTTCTCTTTGATTTTGTAGCCAAATTTAAAGATTTTATAGGTTCCTTCGAAATCTGGATTTTGAGGATCTTTAATAATCTTAACTAATGCAAAGTATTGCTCACGTCTTTTAAGTTTTTCACTCATTTTACGGTCAACTGCTGAATCACTCTTTCTTAATTTAAAAAATACATCTGCAATAGGGCATTTATCACCAACAGTTGAAGGTGAATCTACCATTTTACCATCACCGCTAGCATTTGTTAGCCAGTGTACGTATTTTTTTACTAAAGAGTTTCTTGGATTTTCTGGATTGGGTACAAAACGAATTAATGCTTTGTAAGTCCCGTCTTTGCCTTGATCTGCTGAGGGTTTGTACATATCTCCCCCAGTAGAGGTTTGTGTTTCGTGTGTTTCGACGTCATTTACGCCTAAGTTAAAAATGTCAAATTCTGCCATGTCTTTAATTCTTTAATTTTTGTTAATACTTTAATTGTTCTAAGTTTTTAAGGGCCCTTTAAATTACTTATGATATTTATATAGATAATAAAAATTTTGTTTCACAATCTATATACTTATATATCTTTTTTATTTGTTATTGGTGTTTCTTAGAGTACTTCTTTTTTATTATATTAAAATATTTTTTAGTCTTCGTGAAACAAAAACTCACATATGTAATATAACTAAGGTATTTAAGCCTCTGGGTAAAATAGATTTCTGGCTAGGTGGTTTAAGAAATAAGCATCGACTAAATCATCTAAAGGTTTTGGTACTTTTTTTACCTCTCCTATATTGTCTCTACAGTATTTAAGAAGTGAAGAGTTTTCAAGATCAGAATCATCCAAAACATTCTCTAAGAATTTAAGCCAAAGCTGGTCTTTCTTGAGTCTTCCATTTCCAGCATGCTTCTTAATAGTTGAAGGTGCGATCGTCATCATGTCTAAGACTTCAAGCCTCGACATCATCTCCATTTTTAATATAGCCGCTCCAGCCGCCATATCAATAATATTATTAGTACCCGCAGAAGAACCATAAGAGGAGCCCTCGAAGGCTACAACGTATTCATGTTCACTTTTAGTTATATCTAAAATAAAATTAATAATGTCGTCAGCGGTCCTTTTATGTCGTTGGATCTTTATCATCTCACTCTTCGAGTAATCTGCGGTATTAGTCCAATCTGGTTGATATGAGATTTGAGTGTCTTGTAAAAGATTAAGATCTTCTTGTAGTTTTTGTTCTTTCTTGGTCCCGGTTCCAGGTTTCAAATATCCAATAAAATAATATTTGTTATTAGAATAGATACAAATTCCAGGGGAATTAAGAGAAAAGTCAATTGTTATAAAATTCATTTAGAAAGATTTACCAATAGCAGAGCCTAATGCAGCACCAACTAATCTTGAGGTTAACATATCATACATAACACCTTTTTCGATTCCAAGAATTTTAGCAACTGTTTTACCAATTGTTTTACCAAGCGCAAATCCAGTTAACCCACCAAAAATACTTCCTAATAATCCTTCATTTGTTAGTTCATTATTAAATCTCTCTATATTATAAGTACCGTCTTCGTTTTGATATTCTTTAACAAAACTTTCTAAAGCGGCATCTACTTTATCTTCTAATTCAGGAGTCCATTCAGAATTTAATGATTCTTGTAGTACTTGTAAATCTGCATTAGATATATTTTCCTCTTTAATATAATCTATAAATGTTTTCATAATGTATATATCTTAGTCTATTTCTAGGATTAAATTAAATTTATTATAGTAAAAGTTTAGACTGAATGTATTAAACTCAGCAATGTTTGAGCTCATATTTAATTCTAAATCACTAATTGAATTCATGATTGGCTTTTCAAATACAGCACTCATTACATGTATTCCTTCAGCATCTAATACTTGAAGTTTTAAATCATTAATAAATGGTTCTCTATTTTGTTTTGAATAATAATAAAGAAGAGTGTCTTGCATTATCCAATAATTAATATAACCATCCAATAATTGCATTTCAACTGTGAATTGCCTTTCAATAGTATTTTGTATTGGAATCGATCCTCTATGATATGTTGTTGTACCATCATTTGGTGCTTGACTAATAGGGTCAAAAGAAATTCCTGGCAATTGAATACCTTGGATTGAATAGTTTATAAAATCAATAGGTTCAGTCACAAGATTACCAGGCATTCTATTTAAATACTTACGGTATTTTTCAGAAACCTCCTTAGGAATAAAAGTCCTTGGAAACCTAAAATTGAATAAATTATTTCTACTATTTAAAATCATTATATGATATTAATTTTACCATAACAAACCAGAGTTTCTGATTCTCCATTAACTATATTAATATAGAATTTATCAACATTTAAATTTGTATCACTTTGGTCAAATCTTGTTGCAACATCTTTAGATATTTTAAAGAATACTTCACCATTGGATAAATCAACATCTGGAAACCCAGGATTATGTGAAATTCTCTGTTCTATATCTCCACTCTTGATTATCAAAACCATATTTTCTGCACCTACAAAATTTAAAAACTTTAAATTGTCTCCATCTGGTTGTGCAATACTAAATTTGACATTGTTGTCAGAAACCTTTGAAAGTACAACCTCAAGTTCTCCATTATTAACATAATTTAATTGTTGGACAGAATTTGCCTCAGTGGTATCTAATGTAACATTCGTTGCTGCTGTAAGAACCCCATATAAATTAACAGGAGTCGGTACATATTTTGTTTCACCTACGCTTGGTCTAATAGAATTTACAAATTGATTTAATTCTCGGTTAACACTGGTATTTGGTAATGTATTATAAACAACAGTAGGATTTAAATTACCATTGATATTTAACTTTGTCATAGACTTACCATATTTCTTTGGTCTATTGTAAACTAATGAAGCACTTTTAATTATTTGTGTATTATCGGTCTCATTATAAATTCGCATGTTATGTCTAATTAGGAAGTTACTTGAAATCCCGGCATTTAAAATAACAGGTCTAAATAAAAGGGCCTGATCAAATTGATTTGTTTGAACAAATGTTGTTAAATAAGTTCTAATATAACTAAGTCCAAGTTGTTCACTAACTTCGATATCATGAAAAACAATTATATCATCTCCTGAAGTTTGAAGTCTATTATTAATATAGGTTTCAAATCCATCTTGTGAACCGTCCTTTGTTCCATATATTTTAAAATAATCACCGTCAGTAGCCTCTTCAATATTTGCAACAATATCTACAAACTCGTCCTCTCTTGAAAGTGTAAGGCTATTTTTTTCAGCAATATCTATATAATCATATCCATCTATTGTAACAACCCTGCTAATTAAACCAAAATCAATTTCATAATTTGAAGATTGACTAATAGAATCTTGAGTACCTTCGATACCAAAGAAACTTTCAGTAAAATCTTTATTTAATGTAGCTTCAAAGGAATGAACTAATGAAGGTACTTTAATTTCAATATATTTTGAATATGAAGTCTCTCCTAAAACAAATGGTGTTGGATTTTGAATCTCAAAACTTGAAGAGTTTAAATAAACCGTAGAGTTAAAATAATTATAGACTCCAGAGCCTCTTTTTACTTTAGTTTGAAAAACAAAACCGTCATAACCCCTTCCACTAAACGAATATCCTGTTCTTAAATGAAGTCTAATTGTATCATACCAAACAGCGTCCACAGTACTTGTTGGAACTACTGTTAAACTAGAAGAATTAGTACCATTCCATTCTGTTGAATTTAAGTAATCTAATGAATTATTAAGAAGAGCCATCCTAGAATCAGTATCAGTTGGTACTGCGTAAAATCTACCACTCTCACCCGGTGCAGTTTTAATATCATTACCTGTTTGTTGTTGTGGAATAGCATATAGAGAATTTGCTTTATCTCCAACTTCAATTTCACCGCCAATCATTTCTACACTTAAAGAATCAACATATTTATATTCATATTTACCATTAGTAGTTGGTGTATAAATATATTGAGTTCCACTTAAAATACCAGCGCCACCTGGAATATTAAATCCAGATAGATTATCTATTGAAGCATCACTTAGGTCAAATTTATAAGTTTTACCATTCTTTAAGATTAATTGACGACTTGCAAAATTATTAATGTAGACATATCCATTTGCAATATGAACTGTAAATTCTACAACATCTGCACCAAGTTCATGGATTAAAAATCTTTGAGCGCTATTATCACCACTAATAGTATTTAAATACTTTAGCTGACTTCCATTATCGTCATTTTCTATCTTAACATCGTCAATTGCTGCGATATTCTGATCATGATAGATAAACTCTAATAGAATATCTTCGTCAATTTTAGCGTATTTTGATGATTGTGCCATTTGTTTATATATTTTAAAATCTTAACCAGTTTGGTGAATATTGAACTCCAATGCCAACTGAAATTCCATTACTCACAAATTGATCTATATTTATATTTATCCCATATTGAATTCCAATTCCAATAGACCAATTTTTAGGTCTCTGTAATATTGGATTTAATTTATCATTAACTAAATTAATATTTTCAATATCTGTAAATTTAATTCTATCATATGGAGTTGTTATTTTTAAAATATTTCTACCATTTTCATTTATAATAGAAGTTTTTAAACTAATACCCTGATCAAAATTAAACTTTGAATTTAATATTGAATATTTAGATTCATTTTTAATAAGTTTAAGTTGTCCATTGAATGTCCTCCAGTTATATGTATCCCATTTTTTTTCATCATTAAAATTAATAGTAATACTAGTAGAATCCTGTACGATATCTGATTGAGAATTAATAATTGAATCTTTAATATTTAATTCTGTTGAAATTAAAGTGTTAATACCCTTTAATTTTTTATTTTCATTTAATACTGATGAATATTTTTTTAATAAGGTTTTGTTTTTTAAATTATTATCATTAATATCAAATTCAAATGATTTAATTTGTGAAACTAAATTATTATTTTCATCAATATATGTTTTAACAGAATCTTGACTGGCTAATAAATTGTTATAATTTCTATCTGCAACTACTTCTACTTGTTTAATTTCAGTTTTAAGTTTTTCTATTTGATTACATTGTTTTAAAAATAATAGAACAAAAAGAGCACCCGTGATAAATATCAGGGTGTTCTTTGTTAGGTTTATTTTTTTTATTATATTAATCATACTAATCAAGGATATTCTTATGGTTCGTATGGTAGATCACCAGCTGCGTCCCAAGCTATGACGTCAGAACCTGGGTTTTGACTACTTAATGGATCATTTGTGTCTGAATATTTAAAAGATACAAATTCGTCTTCAAAAAGTGATGTATTAGAATACCAACCTAGTTTTGGAGCAGAAAGATTTATCCTCGTAGATTTTATTACTTGTTCAGAATTCCATGTTAATCCACTACTTAATGTGACACCAGCATTATATGATGCAAATCCACTATAGAATGAATCATAAGCATTAGTATTTTCAACTTCTATCACATCGGTATTTCCATATCCTAATCCTACAACTACCCGTGATGAATCAGGATCATCAGGATCATAAGGATTATAAAGGCTCTGTAATTCTAGACCAACATATGCTCTTCTAATCCCAATATTTTTAAGGAAGCCTTGAGGTCCTGGGGTCTCAATATAAGGATATTGCCCACCACTTTCCCAGTAAAATCTTACAACAGGTGCTTCACTCGTAGCTTCAGACTCAACATATAATTGAATTGTAGTATTTTCAGTAGGCCAAGAATTTACGCTAAATGACCATGATATACTACTAAACACATAAGTTCCATCTATCAAGATAGCTGAGGTTTCTTCAGGATTTTCCTTGGTTATATTTAAACCAATTGATGATGCATCTGACGTTAGTGTAGATAATGCCCAACTACCGAAAGTATTTACTGGTCCAGTTGGATCAATACCCCATACAAATTTGAAACCATTATTAGAACCTAAATCTAATGTAGCGCCATTAAAAGTAGATGATGAACCTGGCTCTGCAGTAAATTCAGCTAATATTGTTGAATTATCATCAACAGTTGCATTTTGTACATCAGATCCACTCGGTAAAAATTCAAACGTAATTGTCGTTGTTTGTATTGTTTCAAGATGTACATCTGAATTATATGTAAAATCAATAGGTCCATTAACTGGGAAGTTATCATAATTAACGGTTATAATACAACTAGTATTATTACCAAAACTATCTGCGATTAATTGATATGTATAACTATATCCTGTTTTAGCATCTATTACCGGGGCAGTTGCCCATTGTTGACCATCTGGTGCGCTTATTGAAACTTGAAATTCACCACTAAACCCTGGAGTATCATTAACTGTTTCGAGTTCCGGGGGTATTTGATTTGTTCCCTGATCAGTAAAGACATATGTTACATCTCTAGGCGTTGGTGATTCAATTACATTAGACGTTGAATCATATGTAAATAATATATTTGTATTAGAACCCGGGTGTGAATTATAACTTATGGTTAGTTTTAATGTTGTATCATATAAACCACTCAATTCTTCATCAATAATTGTATATCCAGGTGGTGTTGTAATTGCTGGTAAATTATTAGGATCCGGATCCCAGTAATATCCATCAGGTGCAGAAATATATTTTGTAAATGTACCACTGTTACCTGAAATATCAGTAAATGATGCAATACTATCACTTGGTGTTTTGCTTGGGTTATTATCTCTAAATGTATGTGTAACAGTTGTTGTTGGTGCTTGATCGCCGTTATTATCTTCCCAATATAAATCTTTTATTCCTAGATAAATAATCTGTGGCAACCTCTTAATTACAAATGCTTGATCTGAGCCCCCAGAAATACTAACATCTCCTGTTGTAACAGTTCCAGTAATATTATAAGTACTATTATTATATGTTGCATTCATATGAGTATCACTACCCCCTATAATATTTGGTTGATTAGATTTATTAACACTACCTTGACTGTTATCTGTACTAGAATTTGGGTTATCTTCTATTGTATATGAAAAAGAACTTAACTCTGGTGTTTTATAACTTATATCAGATCCATTTGTCCATGTTTTACCATTACAAATATACCAACCAACGTATTCGCCAAGACCTTTACCTACCTTAAATTTTATTATATCATTATCATCATCGGAAATGGGATACACTTGAGTTTTCATAAAATTATTGTCGAAAATCTCTGGTAATATAGAAACTATAGTACCTGAAGGTGCAGTTCCACCCAATTCATTTATATTTTTCCAAGTTAAAGTACCAATATCATCTGACGATACTGCAACTTTATTTATACCTGGATTATTAGAACTTATTTTTAAAGTACCACCAACAGTTACATTACTTTCAAAAGTAGTATCAACGTTAAGTAATAAATCATCTGAATCTAAATGTAAAGCATCTAGACCATCTGATACAAATTTAAACTCATCAGCTAGTTGAATAAATTCATTATTAGAAATATTATTAAATTTAGCAGTAACTATAGTATTTTCGCCATCTTCAACTGAAATATCTGATTTAAAATCAAATGTGTTATTATTATCCTCATTAACTAATCTTAAATTGGATGCAAAGTTATTTTTAAGATTTAATGTTAATACTGATTTATTATTAACATTTTTATATTCATCATCATTACTTAAATAACCTAAAGCAACATTTGGTGCATTTGTATACACTAGATCATTATTTAATGGATATATTGTATTATTAGTTTTATCCCAATAAACTCCACCAGAAACACCAATTGCACCTTCTGGGCCAGTAGTACCCTGGGGTCCTACTTCACCCTGTGCTCCTGTAATACCTATAGGTCCGGTTTCACCGATAGATCCTTGAGGTCCTTGTGGCCCACCACCCTTAGATACTAACTGATCAAAGTTATAATTAACCTTATCTAGCTTAATATTATCAGTATCGTTAATTAATATTGGTTTCAGATTCATTTTTACGTAATTTTTGGTTATCTATTACAATACCTATAATTATATTTATCTAT
>Ga0209555_10002356_pt1 | contig 13340 bp, 15 predicted proteins | sample SaaInl85LU_5_DNA_FD_184643 | JGI IMG/M metagenome (GOLD analysis project Ga0209555, IMG submission 184643) | Marine microbial communities from expanding oxygen minimum zones in the Saanich Inlet - ESP_85LU_5_DNA (SPAdes) (version 2) | ecosystem: Environmental > Aquatic > Marine > Intertidal... | reverse complement strand
CTAAAATAGCATAACCAGAGAATAATAGACCTACTACTAAAAACCAAAGCGTTGGATAATCTATACCTAGAAAATATTCCATAGTTAAATGCCTAAACGTGTTTTAAAAGTTCATCTGGATTTTTAGCTTCTTCATAAGGACCATGTTTTATTTTTTTATTCATAGAATAAAGAAATAAAAGAAAAAGTAATGCATATACCACTAAAAACAAAATTAAAGAAAAAAGAATTTGATTAGAAGATACCTCTTGCGAAAACCCCTCACTTGTTCTTAAGTGTCCATAAACTATCCATGGCTGTCTTCCCATTTCTGCTGAAAACCAACCTACTTGATTTGCTATTTGGGGTAAAAGAACAGAGAATGCAAAAAACTTTAATAACCATTTTTTATCGAATAATTTACCACGCCACCACAAAAAACTGGCATAAAGTGTAAGTGCTATAAGAAACATACCAATAGAAATCATAATATGGTAAAATTGAAATACTGCATTTACTTGACTTGGTCTATCTTCTTTAGGGAATGCATTTAAACCTGTAATTGGTTCATTAAAATCTTGATGTACTAAAAAGGATAAACCACCTGGTATTTTTAAACCTGTTACTTCTTGAGTGTCGTTATTTACCCAACCAAACAAATATAAATCTGCTGATGCTGACTTTTTATAATGCCCTTCCATTACTGCTAATTTTGCAGGTTGATTAACGGCAACACCATTAGCAGAACTATGACCCGAAATTAGTTGTGTTAAAGAAATTATTGTTGCTAAAGCTAAAGCAATTTTAAATGCTTTTTTAGAAATCTCAACATAACGCCCCTTTAATAAATAGTAAGCATGTACACTTAATACTAAAAATACACCAGCTAAAAAAGCTCCTTGCCATACATGTATAATTCTATCTACACTTGATGGATTAAAAACCATTGCCCAAAAATCTGTAACCTCTGCTCTAGCATTAAATCCTTCACCTACTATGTGATAACCAGCTGGTGTTTGTTGCCAACTGTTTGCAACAACAATCCAAACTGCAGAAAACATTGACCCTAAAAAAACACCTATGGTAGATATAAAGTGAACTTTGGGTGAAACTCTGTTCCAACCAAAAAGTAACACACCTAAAAAGGCACTCTCTAAACCGAATGCAAATAAACCCTCTGCTGCTAATGCACTCCCAAAAATATCACCAACGTATCTTGAATATACAGACCAGTTAGTACCGAATTCAAATTCCATTATAATTCCAGTAGCTACTCCTATACCAAATGTTATTGCAAATATTTTTAACCAAAAACGAGTTAATATCTCATAATGTTTATTACCTGTCTTTAAATATAGACCTTCAAAAAAAACCATAATTAAACCTATACCAATGCTTAATGGTGGATAGATGTAATGAAAAGCAATTGTAAAAGCAAACTGGATTCTAGCGAGAATTTCTGTATCCATAATTGTAAAATAATCTCTAAGCAAATTTATAAAAACAAAGTACTTTTTAAAGTAACACAGGTTACATAAAAAATATTTTTTCTTTTGAGATTATAGAATAAAAAAAGCGAATTCCATTTTAGAAATTCGCCTTCTATTCATAAAATTTATGAATATTAAACGTTTTGTCCTTTCATCATCTTATTCCAATATAAATATGGAAGCATAAATTTTTTAAGCATCCAAAGTCTCCAGTGTTCTTTTGAAGAATCTCTAATAAGCATTTGTTTTAATTTAGGATCTGGTGTAAAATTACTTTTGTAATCAAATTCTGCCAATACCATTTTACCATAATCTGTAACTAAAGGACACGAAGAATAACCACTATAAGACATTGTTCCCATTTTATTATGATTTATAAGTAAAGAAATATTATCAACTACAATAGGTACTTGTTTCCTTATTGCAGCGCCTGTTTTTGCTGTTGGTAAAGCTGCAACATCACCTAAACCAAAAATATTAGCAAACTTATTATGCTGCATTGTATGGTGGTCTACATCTAACCATTTAGCATCATTAACTAAAGGGGAATCTTGTATAAATTTTGGGGCAACTGAAGGAGGTGCAGTATGCAACATATCATAATGAATACCATATCGATTTCCTACTACAGTAACTTTTACATCTTTATAATTGTATTGAAATTTTTCATCAATATATTTACCATTATCTACGCCAGACATTACAACACAACCTCCAGCAGTAATATCTTTTGCTAATTCATACCAAGCAATCTGTTTCTCAGCATCTATCGATACTAATTTATGATGAAAACGTAAATTTATATCTTTTCTATCTACAACCTCCATTAGTGTTTTGGCAATAGGTTTTACACCAAAAATTACTGAACCTCCGGTAGCAAACACAATATCAGTTTTACTTTTTACGCCACTATTTCGAAAATGGTTTTCGGCTAAATACATTATTTTTTGAGGTGCGCCACCACATTTAATTGGAGTTGTAGGTTGCGTGAATAGAGCGGTTCCTCCTTTAAAATTATTTATAACCTTCCAGGTGTGTTCTGGGTCTGTATAATTACTACAAACAACACCTTTATCTATTGCATCACCTAAACCTGGAACTAATGAAAAATCGTAAGCCAGACCTGGGGCTACAACAAGATAATCATAGGTAATATCACCATTTGATTTTGTGGTAACAGAATTTATAACAGGGTCAAAAGATATTGCAAAGTCTTTTATCCAATTAGCTCCTTTGGGAATAACTGATGCCATAGGTTTTGCGGTCTTATTATAATCGTATGTACCTGCACCAACTAGTGTCCAAGCAGGTTGGTAATAATGGATGTCTGCAGGCTCTATGATTGCTATATCAAGTTTTTTGTTCTTTTTTAGAAGTTGTGCAGCAGTCATTATACCTGCTGTCCCACCTCCTATAACTAATATTTGATAATGTTTACTCATAAGTATAGATAATTTGTTATTAAATATTTTCTAAATATATATTATTACACTTTTTTTTTTGTAACAAATGTTACATAAACTATTTAATTTTGATGATTTACGCAAGAAAACTGTTAATAACAAAAAGTGATATTAAAATTTCTTTTTAATTTTAGAGGTGTTCAGGCCAATTAAAGTGTATAAAGAACAAAAACATATAAAACTTGTTAATACAAAAACACCTACAAGTGCAAGTAAAATATAACCTAATGTACCTACTAATTATATCTTGCCAAAATAACACCACTATTAACAGATGCTAATACTAATCTAATTATTTGGACTGCACCATCCATACTTTTTTATTTTAAATATATTATGTCGGTTTATTTGTGAGAAAATAAAAACAAGTAAACAATACTAAACACAGCAGATATACCATTAATAATTCTGACCTTTTTTCGATATTTTCTTTTTAATTTATTGGAAAATTAAAATATTCAGACATAAATTTTTGTGACTAATGCTATAGGCTGTAAAAAAGAAAATGAGTTACACTCAAACTGAAGATATATTAGGAAAAGTAGATATTTATTTAATTGACTAAATTTTAAAAATACATATGAATATAAAGGCTCTATTGTTGATGCTAGATGTGCAGAAGGAAGAAATTTAAAGTGGTTTTATGCAAATAAATTTGATATTTATTTACCCAATAATTACTATCTAAATTCATTTAGCTATGATATTTTATTTATTTCACAGGTTACAAAAAATTAAGCTTTAGCTGTTAATGGCTTATCTAATACTATTGGTGGATAACCCAATTGTATTGGTTTATTTTCTGCAAGTACAAGATTATTAGTTGATGTGTAATTAAAGTTGACTTTAGATGTTTCAACATTAATACTCACCTCAGTTATTGTATCCATAACCTCTAGCTTTGTAATAATAGTATTTGCACAACCGCCACATTTTAAATTCTATACTTCTATGGTCTTCTTCATCTCTTATTTTTTTCGATTTTTTTTAAACGCTCTTCAACCTGTGTTTATTTTTGAAGAATAAGACTATGAGTTTTCTTGGCATCTATACCAACAGGACTCGGATCATTATGTATTTCTTTTGCTATTGCTTCGTACTATTCTTTATCTGTCATTATTCTATTGTTTACTCCAAGTTTTCCGACCACCAGAGAAATCATAGATTTCTCTGAAGTCAGCAGTTACTGTTCATTACTCGCTCTATTACTGCTTCCTCCTATTATGAAAATAAATATAAATAGGCTTAATATTAACTGGCTTACTTATTTATTTTAAAAGAATTTAAACACGTTTTGGACTATTTTATCATTGTTTTGGATTTGTACTAGAATGATGTTCTAAAATTAAACCATTCTTAATTATAAAGGTAAATCTAGCAGGTAATTCTTGTAGAATATCATCGTAATCTAAATATTTAAAAACATATGTACCGGAATCTACTTTTAGATCTCCGTTGTACATACTTTGAATATAAAGTTGCTTTATTTCTGCTTTTAAATCTTTTTTTGCTAAAAAATGTTCAAAATAATTACGTATTTCTATTTTATTTTTTCTGATTTTATTAGATAATGTAGGTAAAAGTATCGCTCGTTTATCATACAATTTTAGTAATTCTTCTATGTTATTTTCATTAACTAATTGTATCCATTTATTTAAAATTATTGCCTTCATTATTATTTATTTTGACTAGATATACCCTCTATAATTTTAAACCAACTCCTAAACCAATATTCCAACTGTTATAACCATCAAATCGCTGGTCTATAAACAAAGTAGGAAGTAGATAAAAAGAATCAGTTATGTGTTTTTCGAACTCAATTCCTAATCGGATAAGGTAAAAGGATTCTTCTTTTTCTAATTCTATACCTGGACCTACTGTTACAACAAAACCACCACCAAATTGATACAATGCATCTATTGTAAAAACAAGAGGATTTACTCTTTCTATTTCTTTATTATTAGAATTACGGATAATAAAAGTCTCTATTTCTACATCATTATGTAGTCCAAGTCCCCATTTGTAATTAAACCAATACTCAAAATCTAGCCCCCAAGAAGGCACAAATACGTTGTCGACACCTTCTGTATTGATAAGTGTATGACCGATAATTCCTACTATTCTAAATCCACGACCATCATCGTGTTTTTCAATATGTTCTGTATGCTCTTGTGCGTTAATTTGAAACGCCGTAGCGAAGATTAGTATTAATGTAATCTTAATTTTACTCATTTTATATTTTGTAAGTTAATATGGTTTCCCAAACTTGATTATTAATAAATAGATCACCTCTTTTTGCATAAATATCGTGATAGCCTGTACGAATTATTATATGCTCGCTTGCGCGAAAACTAAGACCTAAAAACATCCAATTTTGATCTAGTTTTTCTGGTCTAAGTCCATTGCCAAAATCTAGGTGTGCTTCGTCATATAACACTATGCTTAAAGCCCGATTAGATGTAATTTTTTTTAAGGGTACGGTTATCTGAAATTTATACCTAAAACGATTTCTATACTTTACTCCATCTATGGTATAGGAATTAGTTTCAGTTTCAATAACGTTTTGTTGAAAGCGCTCTTCAAATCGTAATCTATGATCAAATGAAAATCTGGAGAATTTATGCTTTATGGTAAGTTGTTGAAAGATGTTGTTCTCAATAGCATCGATAGGAGTACTATAATCTGCATAATTATAATTTTTTATGTAGCTATATCCTATAGCGATGTCAAGATTATTCTCAAAGGTATAGTGCACAAATGGCCTAATGATAAACTGCTCCCAATCTCTAAAAAAATTAGTGCGTCTAAAATTAAACTCGTTATTTACAGACCACTTATCATTCAGTTTTTTATTAATATTAATAGTATTCCAACTACTGTAATGTGTCTCTCTTTCTTGAGCACTGACACTAAAAAAGGGGATTACTGTAAACAAAGCAATAATAAATTGTTTCATCTTATTGCTTATGAGTGATACTCCATATACCACGTACTTTATTAACATTATAACCTATTGCTTTATCTTCAGGATAAAGATTTGTGAGCGCTGTAAGCACTTTAGGCTCAATATTTTTTTCAGGACTACCGTGACATTGTAAACACATTGAGTTTGTTGTTATTGGGGCATAAAATTTTACCATACTTTTTTCTATTTCAGTTACAGGTTGGTATTTCTCATTGCTTGCTATTGGTTTTTTAAATCGGTCTATAATACCCTGCTCTTTAGCGTTTACTTGGTTTTCAGGATTACGAGGTTTATCAGACATAAGTCTTATAGTTGCGTTTTGTGTTACCGCCATATTATCTGCAATAGAATAGGCTTGTTTATTACAAAAAGTAACTGCCTCAAGAATTCTTTTTTTTTGAATGGTACCCATTAGATTTTTACCTAGTTCTTTTTTAGTATTCAAAGCATATTCTTGACCACGTTCTGTTGGTGTGTTCGCTTTAACGCTTTGCTATCCCTCTGGTCGTGAATCTCGAAAACTCGATTTAGCGGAAGCGGAACTATCATCTTTCTTACCACTATTTCTGTGCTTCATTTTACCATTACTCTCTTCTTCAATGTGTTCTTTAAACCACTCTAGATTATCAATTTCAAAATCATACATATAATCAGAAATGAGCTTAATATCTTCTTCTGAAAATGGTTGGTAAGGCATTACTCCAAAACGTTTTACAGCACCTCTAATCTTTGTCTTATCCTTAGAAGGTTGCTTGACAAAGTTCCATACAGCATTGGTAAACTCTTTTTTAGACGTATCGTCATTGAGATAGTGCGATTTAATTGCAACCATAGGTGGTGCAATTCTATTATTGTAATCTGTAGATGGATTATGACAAACGTAGCACTTCGTTTCCAAAAGGTTTTTCCCAGGATTATTAGTTGCAGTTTTGTAGTTTTTTTATAATTGTTTTTTGTAATTATATTTTTTATGATTACAGCTTAGTAAGAATGATATTGAAATAAATAACAATAAAGTAAGCACTATTTTATTGGACGTTATAATTAATCAGGTGACACTTTTTCTGCATTCCACTCATTCATACCACCAATAAGATTAATAGTTTTACTAAAACCTAAATCATCCATTATTTGACAAGCTTGACCACTTCTATTACCACTTCTACAATAGACAAAATAAGACTTAGATTTATCTAATTTTTTAATTTCTTCTAAAAATAAATCCGGTTGTAAAAAATCAATCATCATTGCATTTTCTACAATACCTGTTTCACATTCTAAGGCTGTTCTTGCATCAATAATAACCGCATTTTCTTCTTTAGAAAACTGTGCTCTCCATTCTTCTTGAGATAAGTTTTTCATAAAATTTTATAATGTTGATGGACAAACGTATGCAGAAACTTCGATACCTGCTTTTTTTATTGCTGCAAAACCTCCTTGAACATCAATAAAATTATGAATACCTCTACTTTTTAAAATTGATGAAGCAATCATACTTCTGTAACCTCCTGCACAATGAATGTAGAAGGTTTCTTCACTTGGGTATTCTGCAAGGTGATTGTTTATATAATTTAAAGGAGTGTTACTTGCATCTAATAAATGTTCTGATAAAAATTCACCTTCTTTTCGCACATCAAAAACAGAAATCGCATCACGTTCTCTATCTTCTTTGAAAGTTGAAACGGGTATAGAGCTAACAGTATCGTATTCTTTTGAAGCATTTTTCCAAGCGTTAAAACCACCTTTTAAATAGCCTAAAGTTTGATCAAAACCAACACGCGACAATCGTTTTATTGCTTCTTCTTCTCTACCTTGCTCTGTAATAAGTAGTATAGGTTGTTTAACATCTGCAATTAAGGCGCCAACCCAAGGTGCAAAACCACCATCTAAACCAATAAAAATAGATCGTGGAATATGTCCTTTTGCAAAGTCATTTTGATGTCTAACATCTAACACTACAGCTTCAGTTTCGTTTGCTGCTAATTCAAAAGCATCTGGAGATAATGCTTGAGCACTTCGTTTTAATACATCTTGAAAATCGTCATAACCCTCTTTGTTCATTTTTACATTTAAAGGAAAATATTGAGGTGGTGGTGTTAAACCATCTGTTACTTCTTTTATAAATTCTTCTTTGGTCATATCTGATCGCAAAGCATAGTTTGTTTGCTTTTGATTACCCAAGGTATCAATAGTTTCTTTACTTAAATTTTTCCCACAAGAAGAACCAGCTCCATGAGCAGGGTATACAATAATATCATCTGCTAAAGGCATTACTTTATTGCGTAAACTATCAAAAAGAAAACCAGCTAAATCTTTTTCTGTGATACTTCCTGACTTTTGTGCTAAATCTGGACGTCCAACATCACCTAAAAATAAAGTATCACCACTAAATATTGCATGGTCTTTTCCTTTTTCATCTTTTAAAAGATATACAGAACTTTCCATTGTATGTCCTGGTGTATGCAAAACAGTAATTGTAATGTTACCTAATTTAAAAACTTGATTGTCTTCTGCAATAATAGCATCAAAACTTGTTTCTGCATTTGGTCCAAAAACAATTGGCGCTCCAGTTTTTTTAGATAAAGTAACGTGACCACTAACAAAATCTGCGTGAAAATGTGTTTCAAAAATATATTTAATTTTTGAATTATTTTCATTTGCTTTTTCTATATATGGTTTCACTTCTCGTAAAGGATCTATAATCGCAACCTCTCCATTACTTTCTATGTAGTAAGCACCTTGTGCTAAACAACCTGTATATATTTGTTCTATTTTCATTTTTATAATTTTATGTATTTCAAAAATATAATTTTACTCACTCACTCACAGTAACATCGGTTACACAACTATATTTTCTGTCTGTTCTACAATCTTTTTAGAAATATCTGTTTTATTGTATTTACCATCATAATAATCTTCTGCTTCGTGAGATCTTAAGAATAAATTTTCCTTGCCAAGAATATCTACAACACCACTTTTATATAATATATCTCTTGTTGGTCCAGAAGTACCTGAAAACATAATTTTAATATTTTTAGATTTTAAATCGTTAATAATTTTTTTTAGAATATGAATTCCACTGCTATCTATATAATTAATTGCTTCTGTATTTATAATAACTAATTTTAAAGAAGCTCCTTTATTTTCTATATGTTTATATAATTGTTTCTTAAAGAAGTCTTTATTGCCAAAAAATAATTGCGAATCTATTCTAACAGCTAAAATATCTTCTCTTCTTTGAACAGATTCTCTAAACCTTAAAATATTCTTGTAATAATTAGTACTGTTAACTCTTGCAATTACTGCTATATGAGGTACAGATATTCTATATACCGTTATTAGTAATGACAGTAATACGCCAATTATAATCCCTTCTTTTATACCTACTGTTAACGTTATTATGAAAGTGATAATTAATAATACAAATTCATCTTTTCTATTTTTTAACAATTCTAAAGGATAAGACAAATCTATCAAGCCAAAAACAGCAACCATAATTATAGCTGCTAATACTGCATTAGGTAAATAATAAAATAAAGGTGTTAAAAAAAGTAGCGTTAAACCTACTACCAAAGCACTAATTAAAGGTGCAACACCTGTTTTTGCTCCAGCTTGATCATTAACTGCTGTTCTAGAAAAACCACCAGTTGTTGGATACGATTGAAATACTGAACCCATAATATTTGAAGCACCTAAAGCGATTAATTCTTGATTAGCATCGATTTCATAGTCGTTATGATTTTCTTCAACAGCTTTAGAAACTGATATTGCCTCCATAAAAGCAATTAATGATAATGTTAATGCGATTGGAGCTAATTCTGAAATACGCTCTACAGGAATTTCTGGAGCTTGAAAAGAGGGAAGACCACTAGGAACACTACCCACAATTTTAAGTCCGAAATTATACAAATCAAAAAAGTAAACAACACAAACACCTATTATTACTAATAGTAGTGCTGCTGGAACTCTCTTTTTGTATTTACTATTTAACTTTTTTATTACTTTGATTAAAATAATTGATAGTATACCAATTGATAATGCATAGATATTTGTTAAACTTATATTTTCAAAAGCGTTTATGATTAATTTATGTACTTGGTTGCTTCTAGTAATTTCTATACCTAATAAATGTTTTAATTGACTTAGACCGATTATTATTGCTGCACCAGAAGTGAAACCACTTATCACAGGTTTTGATAGAAAATTTACTAAAAAACCCATTCTTAAAACTCCTAACAGCAATTGAATTACTCCCATAAATAACGATAAAAATATAGCCATAGCAATATACTCATCTATGCCAGATAAAGATAAAGCACCCAAACCTGCTGCTACTAAAAGAGAATCCATAGCAACTGGCCCAACAGCCAATTGTCTAGAAGTACCCATTATTGAATAAATTATTTGAGGAATTAAAGAGGCATACAAACCAAATACTGGTGGTAAACCTGCTATCATTGCGTAGGCCATTCCTTGAGGAATAAGCATAATACCAACTGTTAAGCCAGCTGTTAAATCACCAACAAAATAAGTTTTTTTATAGTTTGGAAGCCATTGGAAAATTGGCAGTATTTTTTTCAACATACTTTTGTTTTTGTCAAAAATAGTTTTAATGCCCTATGTTTACAGTAACATAAGTTACATTAGTCCTAAAGATTTTTAATAAGAATATGATTTCTATGTAATTCTATTTTACCTAGATTCTCTAGTTTTTTCAATAATCGAGAAATAACCACTCTAGAAGTATGTAATTCATAAGCAATCTCCTGATGTGTGTTGTAGATAATATTTGTTTCAGAAATTCTTGATTTTTCCTTTAGATATTTTAGCAACCTTTCATCCATCTTAAAAAAAGCAATGGTATCAATAGTTGTGAACATTTCATTAAGCCTATTATGATAGCTTTCAAAAACAAATTTTCTCCAACTTTTATATTTCTCTGACCATTGTTCCATTTTCTCTATTGGCACCATAATTAAAGTAGTATCTGTTTCAGCAATTGCTCTAATTTCACTTTTTGTTTTTCCAATACAACACGTTAATGTCATCGCACAAGTATCTCCTTTTTCTAAAAAATAAAGTAATAACTCATCTCCATCATTATCTTCTCTTAAAATCTTTATTGCGCCAGATACCAACAATGGCATAGAACGAACATAATCTCCAATTTCCATCATTTTAAACCCTTCTGGCACATCTTTGTAAGTACCTACTTGATTTATCTCATTCAATAGAGCATCTTCAAAAAGGTGACCAAAATTATTTTTTAAATCTTGAATCATAATTATTGATTTTTGTTTGTGAAAGTTTCATTATAGCTCACAAAAAAATTAATATAAATAATTTTAGATAATGCATATAATAATGGTGATAAGACTATTAAAACTGATACTATCAGAATAATGGTTTGAATGTAGGTTAAGCTAGGTAAAAACAACAGTTTAAATAATAAAACCGCTACTGAAAGTGCTACACCTAAAGCATATGAAACATAATAAGAACCCTGAAAAAAACCAGGCTCTATTGAGTATTTTAAATGGCAGTTTTCACATTTTTCTTTTACTTCACCCATCGTAGAAAACTTGTATGGACTTCCTTTAAAAAAACACCCTTTGTTGCATCTAGGACACTTCATTTTAACAATACTATACAATTTTGTTCCTTTCTTTAACATTCGTTTAAATATTTGTAACAAATTTAAATTAATAAACTTGCAATAACTGTAACAATTGTTACTCACAAAATAATTAGCTTTTGTAAGTTGCTTGATATATAATTACTCATCAATTATTGATTACTATTATGTTACTTACTGATTGTTTTGATACAGTATTAGTTAAAGTTACTGTTGTTGCAAACGTATGATATGCTAAATGAGTGGTTATATTTTTGTTGATACTACAAAAGTATGCATTTAGTTCTCGTATATTCTCTGTTCTTCCAATAGCTTTATTGACCTTAACGCTCCATTTCTCATTGACAATGGTACACTTTGCACTAATCTCTACTTGGTATCTATGGGTATGCGAAAGTAAATAGCGCATTTGCTCTATAGATCTAAGTTGCTTCTTTTTAAGTAAAATAATAATCCATATGTATTGTTCATTAAGAATGGTATTGAACACCTATTTTGATATTTTGGGTAAAACAAAGAGTCTCATTAACATCGAGTTTACAGGACTTTTGTCGATTTTGAATATATATTCTGTTCAGTAGTTGAAATTCTAATATACTTTGCTTTCATAAGCTGTCTTTTTAATACACAACAAATACATGTATTATTTTTAGAGTGTATTAATAAAATATAGTTAAATGTAATAAATTGGCTTTAATTGTTGTACTATATAAAGGTATATCCTAAAATTGATACACATAAATACTATGTTAATTGAAAACAAAAAAAGGTATTACGTAACCAATTAAAAAAAACAATGCAAATAAAAAATCCTATTCAACTGACTAACAGGTACTTAACCTGAATTTCAATTACTTGGTATAATAATCGTAATAGCCAGATAGACATCTTGTGTTCATTTTTTATTAAATAATGACAGAATAAACAACTTTACGAGGTTTAGAAATAGCAGAACTGAAGGAGGAGGATATGCCTATGGTTTAGTTTAAATCTCCTAAAGCTAAAGCTGAAGCAGCAAGCAAAACACCTATTGCTGGAAGGCTAATAAGGCTAACTCCCGCCGTTTTGAAGAATGAAAACTTTCTAACTTTGACTTCGTAAATTTCGCTCATAGGAATTTTTTGGAGTTGACCGCTATTTTCTAAAGTCAATATTTGCTCATTTTTAAAAACTAAGGTTCCTTTAATATATGTTCCTCCAATCTCTTTTACCTCAACCTTTTGTTTTTTATCAAGTGTAATATTATTAATATTTACAGTCTTGTAACTAAAGCAACTTTGAAACAAAATTAAAAATGAAAGTAATAAAGAAATTTTTTTCATCCTCTAATATACGAAATTTAAGTCTAACCTATTTAACAAGTATAGGAATAGCTGAATTGAACTAAGAAGATATGCCAAACATAAAAACCCTCACATTTCTGCAAGGGCTTCTTAAATTATTTTAAGTATGATTTAGTTCTTTATAAACTTTTTATTGGTTTGACGTACACCATCTGATATTCTAATCGTATACACTCCACTTGGCAATGCTTCTACATTGATACTGTCTGTATTGTTTACAGAAAGTACTTTTTTACCTAATGCATTGTAAATTGAAATTGTTAGCGGGCTTTCAATGCCCGATATAAACAATGTATTGTTTGTTGGATTAGGATAGAATGAAATGTTTAGTTGGTTTTGGTCATCTATACTTGCAGTTGCACAAGTACCCCAAACAGGTTTATTACTTTCTATTAATGGTGAATTAATACTGAAATCAACTGGTTCTGAATCAATATTTGTAACGCACCAATTTGTTATATTTTG
>Ga0209555_10002354_pt1 | contig 13342 bp, 13 predicted proteins | sample SaaInl85LU_5_DNA_FD_184643 | JGI IMG/M metagenome (GOLD analysis project Ga0209555, IMG submission 184643) | Marine microbial communities from expanding oxygen minimum zones in the Saanich Inlet - ESP_85LU_5_DNA (SPAdes) (version 2) | ecosystem: Environmental > Aquatic > Marine > Intertidal... | reverse complement strand
AACAATAAGGTACGAGAACTGATTATCTTCACATCAGTAGAAGGAACTGATAAACAAGCCGAATATACTCGTTTTGGATTGAATTACGAAACCTTTTGGACTAATGTGGATACATTCCTTACTGAACTACCAAAGATGACTATAAACATCATGGCAACCTTTAATGCATTATCAGTATTCACTTATAGTGATTTAATTGATAGAGTTTTTGAGATGAAAAAGAAACATCAAAACAATGAAAGATATTGGGTATCTGCAATTCAGTTAGACACTTCGTATTTAAGATGGCCATCTCATTTATCTGTTAAAATTTTAGATGACGAACATAAAGAACTTATTTTAGAGTCTGCAGAAAAGGCATTATATTATGGTATTAAGGAATTCAAACACGATAATTATGGATTCTCTAATGTAGAAATTCAAAAGATAAAAAGAATATATGATTACGCAATTGGTAAAAGTATGTTTTCAACTGAAAAGTTTAGACAGGATTTTATTAAATTTGTAGATGAATATGATACTCGCAGAGGTACTAATTTTACAGAAACATTTCCACAATTAAAAGAATTTTATGTTAGAAATAAGAAAGGGTAATCCGTGGATATTTTGGCCAAGTAGTATATGTGATACATTTCCAACTGACCCAGCCAATAAGAAATTAAATGGTAAGTATTCATTTAAATTAGAATTTGATTTTACTTTATTGGATGATTCTAATGAGAAAAAAACTATATTTTCAATGTTACCCATGTATTCGGGGTTTGATGTTGATAATGGGTGTGATATTTTTTTATATAATATTGGAGAAACTCAAACAAAAGTTTTACCAAAACTTGTAAAGGTTGGCGAAAATACAAATATAAAATTTGAGTATATATATGGTAAACGAATTACTTTATATATAAATGATAAAGAATATTCAGTTGAATTAAATGAAGAAGAATTGGGTTTTGATGAATCTCCTCATATTGTATTTGGAGCAGGTAACTTTCCAAAAAATGGGTTCAATCTAAACTATACTGATTTTAATTTACATAATTTTAAACTAGAAGTAAATGATGAACTTATATCTCATCATGAATTTAAAAAATTTATACACGATAAATCGTATGATTTGACAGGAAACTGTAATTTTATACACAAACTATAAAGATATGTCAAACGAACTAGCAGAGTGGAGAGATGAGCACTTAAATACGGTAAGTAACTCATTTTGTGCAGCAAAATGGTATAATGCATCATTACACTTAGGTCATGGGTTTACCAATTCATGTCACTTACCACTTCCTCATCCAATTGATTTAGAAGAAATAAAGACTAACCCATCTGCACTCCATAATACAGACCACAAAAAGATTGCAAGGAAGATGATGCTAGAAGGAATCCGTCCAGCAGAGTGTTCTTATTGTTGGAAGGTTGAAGATATTGGTAGAGATTCTATTGCTGATAGAATTTATAAATCAAGAATTTATACACCAGAGGAACTATCTGCATTAAAAGATGTTCCATGGGATGCTGATGTAAATCTAAAAACAGTAGAGGTTTCGTTTGATAGAACTTGTAACTTTGCTTGTTCTTACTGTAATAGTGGTTATTCAACTGCATGGGGTAAAGACATCGAAGATAATGGTGCATATCAAAAATTTAAAACTTCTTCAGCTGGAGCATATTACGCTGATGGAAGTTGGGCAGAGCCATTTGGTAAAAATAGTAAAGATAATCCATATGTAGATGCATTTATAGAATGGTGGCCAGAACTTTCACAAGAGTTACAAGAACTTAGAATTACAGGTGGAGAACCATCTGCGTCTTTCAACTTTTGGAATTTCTTGGAACAAGTAAAGAAATATCCATCTCCAAATCTTAGATTAGCAGTAAACTCTAATTTAGGTGTACCTGATAAGTTAATTGACAGATTGATAAAAACTACTCATGAGATTGATGTAAAAGAGTTTGATTTATATACATCAAATGAATCTATGGATGGTCATGCTGAGTATATTAGAGATGGGTTGATTTATCCAACATGGAGAAAAAATTTAGTTCGTATAATTGAAGAAGGAAAAGTAAATCAAGTTATCGTTATGATGACAATCAATTCATTATGTTTAGTATCAATTACTGAATTTATGGATGATATGTTAGAACTTAAAGCAAAATACGGTTGGAATAAACCACTTATTGATTTAAATATTCTGAGGTGGCCAGCATTTATGTCTCCATTAAACTTACCAGATGATATTAAAGCAAGATTGCATAAAAAACTTTTTGATTGGTTTGAAATTAATAAAAACAATGACTTACTTGCAATCCATGAAAAGGCTCAGATTCAGAGATTAATTGATTATATTGAGGTAGTAGACCAAGGTCATGTTAACACCGAAGATGAAAAGGAATTACACTTTCATGATTTTAAATCATTCTACGAACAATATGATAAAAGACGAAATAAAAACTTTGTAGAAACGTTTCCAGAACTTGCTGATTGGTATGAATCACTAGAGGTTGATTATACTATTTCAGATGTTGAAGTAACTTCAGGTCATATAACTCACTTTGAGGTAGAAGAATACGAACCAGATATTATTCGTAAAAAGAAAGAAGGTCTACCATCTTGGAAAGATTTGCAAGATAGAAAAGGTGAAAATTGGAAAAAAGTAAAGTTACCTAAATAATTATATAATGATAACATTATACTTTGACGATTTGCAAGAAATTCGTAACTGTTTTGATGAAAACGAAGTTTATGATAGTGGTATGCCACGTATTACTACTTCACCATATGCAAATGAACTAAAACATTTAATGGTATATTATCAATCAATAACTCGTATTGATTCTACTATGATGTTTGACGATGTTGTTTATGACATCAACTTAACTGATGATATACAATCTATTAAGGGTAAGTATATAGCCCCAATTGGAGTTAATCAATCAACAAAAGAGTGGATTGGTGGTGAACTTGCAGAGAATGAGACCTGTAAATCCTTTATAAATATTTTTGATAAAATATCTCATGAATTATTATATGATTTAAGAGTTGGTAAAGCATTTTTAATGATTGATAATTCACTTGAAGGGTATCATGATGATAATGTATTTGATTTCTTAACACATAATGCATTAGCAAGAGATATACCACCACATCAGATAATTTATGTAACTGGTAATTTAAATATTGAAAATAGATTAAAGCTATGGACCTTAAAAAACCCAAGAACCGAAAGTATTCATGTAATACCATATTCTCATTTTGAATTTGATATTGGAAATAAGAAAAGAATAATGTTGGAAAACGGGGATAATACTTTATTAAATTTTAAACAGTATTATGAATATAAGAGAGATAATATAGATGATATAAAAATATATAATTATTTAAATAAAAAACCAAGAAATCATAGATTGTTTTTTTATGATGCTTTGATACAATGGGATTTAATTGACTCTGGTTTAATTAGTATGAATAAAGCAAATGAGCAAGAAGATGTTTTATTAGATTATAATGTAAAAACAAAACAAGAAATAGAAGTTTTAAATAGAGGCCTACCTACATATGCATATGGAATTAGTAATGAAGTGGAAGCATTTAGTCACTATATGTATAATTTTAGTATAAAGGAAACTTTAAATTCGTGGATAAGTGTGGTTAGTGAAACACACTTTGGTGATAATCAGAGAACTATATTTTTGAGTGAAAAAACGTTTAAAGCTATAGCAAATGAACAACCATTTGTTATTCTTGGTAATAAGGGTAGTTTAAAAGAATTACATAAATATGGTTATAAAACATTTCATCCAATGATAGATGAAACATACGATGAGTTGAGTACTATTGATAGATTAAATGCAATTATAAAGTTATTAATGGATTTTGAAAACAGAGATAATAAACTAGAATGGTTACATTGGTTAGGTCCATTGCTAAAACATAATTCTCATACCTTAATGTTTAATACCTTATTTAAACCACCTACGAGTTTTCATAAAATACATGAACTATTAAATTAAAATGAAAAAAGTATTAAATTTTTTATATAATTACCAAACTCCATATGGAATTTTACCAAATGGGCTACATTATGACGATGTCTATCAAATAATGAAAGAATCGGTCAATGAATATATTCCAAAATATTATGTTTCTGATTTTAAAAACTATTTGGAATCACATGATAGTTTAGTTTATGATGTTAACTTAATGTCTCCAGTTTATTTTCGGTCTGATAGATATGAAAAAGGAACTTATAATTTTTTTGTGATTGAGGATTTTAATAATAAGTTTATTGATATTTCTGATAATACATTAGCTACTTTAAAACAATGGAATGATTTTTATATAATTTTAATTAATTTTGAAACACCAGAAGTTGGATTAGAAAACCTTGAAGAACTTAAAAAATTTAAATCAAAACATTATCTTAATAAGAATAAAATAATATACGTATCGGATATTAAACCAAAATCGAATATTCAATGGAGATATATAAATGCATCTAAATTGGATTTAACTAAGGATACTATCTTAAAAAAGATAGATAAAAAAATACAAGATATAAACGAAAATAAATTCATATGAAAATACTAATAACCGGTGGGGCTGGTTTCTTAGGTTCCGTAATTACAGAAAAACTTCTAAATTCAAATCACGAAGTTACAGTTTTAGACAACATGCTGTATAATCAAACATCATCAATAGTTTATTCTCATAATAAATTATTTAACTTTGTATTTGGTGATGTAAGAGATACGGAATTATTACAAAAATTAGTTTTAGAAAACGATTTAATAATTCCACTTGCAGCAATCGTTGGATTTCCTGCATGTGAGAGAGATAAAGAATTAGCAACTCAAATAAACTTTGACCATGTAAAGTTTGTTTGTGATTTAGCAAAAGAAAATAATAAAAGGGTGGTTTATCCGAACACTAATAGTGGGTATGGGATAGGAGAGAATGGGGAGTGTACTGAAGAAAGTCCACTCAACCCCATTTCACATTATGGAGTTACAAAAGTAATGGCAGAGAAAGAGGTTCTTGGGATAGGAGGGATTTCTCTACGCCTTGCAACTGTTTTTGGAACATCACCGAGAATGAGAATGGATTTATTAGTAAACGAATTCGTTTATAAAGCCCTAACTGATAAATCCATAGTTCTCTTTGAGAAAAAGTTTGTAAGAAACTTCATTCACATTAGAGATGTAGCATTGGTATTTGAAAAGATGATAAACGAATATGAAACTCATAGTAGTAAAGTATTTAATGTAGGATTATCATCTGCAAATCTCACCAAACAACAATTGTGTGAAAAGATACAAGAACAGATACCTGCATTTGAGATTTTTTACAACGAAAACTACGAGGACCCTGATAAACGAGATTATATTGTATCAAACAAACTTTTAGAATCTCAAGGTTGGGAACCCCAATACTCTTTAGAAGATGGTATTGAGGAATTGATTAAAACTTATACAATACTTATAAGTAATTTAAGTTCAGGTTATAGAAATGATTTCCCATTAGGTTATGGCATTAAATAGAAGTATATTTTACAAAGAAAGACCTTGGAATGATTTCCATTATTACAATGGTTCGGTTCTTCACGAAGTAAAGGTGGTTCAACCATCGGTTTACCATGAATATCGTGGTTCTATTTCAACTACTTATCATTCTGATTACTACGATAGATTACTACCAGCGAACGAACGTAACGAAGGTTTGGAATTTAAACATGATAGGTATTCAAAATCTAAATTAGGAGTTCTACGAGGATTACACTACGATGAAAAGACATGGAAGTTAGTTTCATGTTTACATGGTAAGATTTATTTAGTAGTATTGGATGTGAGGGAACATTCCACTACCTATGGTAAATGGGAATCCTTTATAATATCACCAGAAACTCAAACACAAGTTTTAATTCCACCAATGTTCGCAAACGGGCATTACATTATGGAAGATGATTCACTATTCCATTATAAAATGGCATACCAAGGTGAGTATAATGATGAAACAAGACAAAAAACAATAGTATTTAACGATAACCGATTTGGAATTGAATGGCCAGTTCAATCACCAATCTTATCAAACAGAGATAGAAATGGAAATTAAAAATTTAGATTACCACGAAGATAGGTGGTTAGATGGAAATTGGACAACTGCTGACTTAATTAAATTTGAAGATGATATTATATCACACTGGGAGGGTGGTGAAATACGAGGCCCTATTCACTTATCAAATGGAAATGAAAAAGAACTTATTGAGGTTTTTAAAAAGATAGGAGTTAATGATTGGGTATTTTCAACTTGGAGGTCTCATTATCATGCACTCTTACACGGCATGGAACCTGAAGTTTTAAAACAAAAAATACTTGATGGTAAATCTATTACTATTGTAGATAAGCAAACAAATTTTTATGCGTCTGCAATTGTAACTGGTACCTTACCAATTGCACTTGGGGTTGCCAAATCATTAAAAATGAGTGGTAGTGATGATAAAGTTTGGGTATTCTTGGGAGATATGGCATTTGAAAGTGGAATCTTCTACGAAGTTCACAAATATGCACGAAACTACGATTTACCTTTACATTTTGTAGTCGAAGATAACGGTGTAAGTACGAATACACCTACATTAGATACATGGAATGGTATTCAGAGAGAAATACCAGAAGATGTAATATACTATAAGTACGAATCAAAGTACCCACATTATGGGACAGGAAAATGGGTAGTATTTTAAATTTTATTTATTCAGATTCTAAAAAGATAAATGGTTACGAATCCTCTAATGATTATTGTAGATTTACACGGGGTCCTCTCAACCAATTTATACAAAAAAGTTCTAAAATTAGTAATACAATTGACTATGAGATATTACCAGATTACAAAAACTTTTTTTTAATAGAATTAGACCATATTGAAAAGATATTAAAAACTAATGTCTTTGATTCAATCCCTTTATCATTTTTAGAAAAAATATCTAATAATAGTGTAACTTTACTAATCGTATCTATTGGTGAAACTTCCGATTTTAGCAATAATGTATTTGATAATTTAGAAAAACTATTATTAACTTATAATATAGATGCATCTAATGTCCATTTGATTGATAGTAACTTTGATGTATGTAAGTATGATAGCAAATTCAAAAGATATAATTCATTACATTACTTACTAACTGATAACTTATCAGATGCTGGTATGAATGAGCTGAACTATATTAGTGAAGTGCCAACAATTGATAAAGCTAAAACACATAAAATTCGTACTAAGCATTTTTTATCATTAAATAGACAAAATAAACCACATAGGTATTTACTTTTACATCATGTGCATAATAATAAATTATATGATAAGTTTTATATATCATATTTAACAACTGCTTCTTCTTTTGGTATTGATAATGATTATGATTTTTCTAAATTTGAAAATGATATAAATAAAACAATCCCAATAGAATTGGATACACATACATGTGATGATAAAGGAGGATTTTTTCCAGGAAACACAATGTCTCATCACTATTTAGATTCATACTTTAATATAGTAACAGAAACATTTTTTTCAAAACCAATATCAACTTTTACGGAAAAAATAGTGAAACCAATTATTGGGTTACAACCATTCATTGTAATTTCAACTCCATATTATTTAAGAAATCTAAAATCACTAGGTTTTAAAACGTTTGATAGTATTTGGGATGAATCGTATGATTTAATTGAAAACGATGATAGTAGGATTGGTAAAATATTCAATTTAATTGATGAAATTTCATCTTGGGATATTGAATATTGTGATAAAGTATATAAATCTGTTTTAGATATATGTATATATAATAGAAATCATCTTTATAATTTATATGATGATGGTGAATTTGAAAAAATTTTAAATAAAATAGTAAATGAGTGTTAAAAAAGTACTTGTTACTGGTTGTAGTGGATTAGTAGGAACCCATTTGGTTCACAAGTTATTGGAAAAGGGTTATGGTGTAATTGGTGTGGATATAAAATATTCAAAGGCCTTGCCAGATAATGATAGATTTCAATTTTTAGATTTAGATTTACGAGATAGTGATACTGTCAGTGCATTGTATGATGAATTTGAATTTGATGGAGTCGTAAATGCATTTGGTATAAAGGGGTCTCCTATCCGAGCTAAAGAATCGCCATTAGACTTCTTAGAACCATCAATTAAAGTAAACACAAATATCATAGAAAACTCACACAAACATAATTGTTGGTTAGTATTCATGAGTTCAGTAGGAGTTTACGAACCAGCAGAAGAATTTGTAGAAGATACTGTATGGAAAACACTTCCATCACCAAATGATTGGTTCCCATCGTGGAGTAAGAGAATACCTGAGTTGTATTTAGAAGCACATAAAGTACAACATGGATATGATAGATGGACAATTGTAAGACCTGCTAATATTTTTGGTGAGTATGATAACTTTGGTGAAGGTGCAACTGTAATTGGTGCAACTTGTAGAAAAGTTTATGATGCAACTGATGAAATTGAGGCATGGGGAGATGGTACACCAACTCGTGATTTTATTTACGCCGGTGATGTTGCAGATGGGTGTATAGATTGTTTCGAAAAAGAATTACACATAACAACTAATTTAGGAAGCGGTGAAGAAATCTCAATTAAGAGAATGATTGAAACTGTTGCCAAGGTTAGTGGTAAGGATATAAAAATAAATTGGGATACTTCTAAACCTAATGGTGATATGAGAAGAAGAATGTCAACCAAGATACAAGAGCAATATGGTTTATTACCAAAATTAGGATTCGAACAAGGAATAGAAAAAACATACAAGTATTATGAAAAAAACAGATAAAGTATTAGTTACGGGAGCAAGTGGATTTATAGGTTCACGATTAATCAAAATGTTATGGGAAAATGGTTATACCAATTTACGTTCCACATCGTGGAGTAGAGGTTTGCGAGAAGATTTCGAAGGGTGGTCTGAAGTAGAACACCTAAATGGAGATTTAAGAGACGCGGGGTTCTGTCAAAAAGTTTCGGAGGGAGTTGATGTTGTATTTCATGCCGCAGCAAACACTTCGAATGCATTAGATACAAAAGTAAATCCACTACTCCATGTAACACCTAACGTAGAAATGAATACAAACCTTATGGAACAAAGTTGGAGAAATCAAGTTCGTAAGTTTATGTTTATTTCTTCTAACACAACTTATCCAGATGTGGGTGATGAGTATTGTACCGAAGATATGAATGTACAAACTCCAAACATCTATCCTGCTTACAAAGCAGTTGGTTGGATGAAAAGATATGGAGAAACTCTGTGTGAGTTCTTCTCTAATCAGATTCACGACCCAATGCAGTGTGTAATCATCAGACCTTCCAATTCATTTGGACCGAATGATAAATATGATTTTGAAAAATGTCATGTTACACCTGCAAACATTAGAAAAGTAGCAGATGGGTTAAATCCAATACCTGTATGGGGGGATGGTACTGAAGTTCGTGATGTAATTCACGTAGATGATATGGTAAGTGGATTTATCACAGTTGCTGAAAAAGTTGATACCTATGATATCTATAACGTATGTTATGGAAGTGGTCATACAGTAACGGAAGTATTAGACCTTATCAAAGAAATTGAGGGGAACACTAATCCAGTAGAATTTGTGAACAACAAAGCACCGATGATTCCTACGAGATTATTATCAAACGAAAAATTATTGAAACTTGGTTGGAAACCTAAGTACGATTTAAGAAGTGGATTAGAAGATGCACTAAAATGGTACAAAGCTAACAAAGACCAGTTTGACCCAAATTCAAAACCATAATATATCGTGAGTAAAGGTATTTTAGGAATTGGATGTTCATTTACGTGGGGGGAATCACTATATTATTATTCTGATTTAGAGAATCTTCCTGTGACAGAATACCATGCTTTTGATAATAGTAAAGTAAATCTTTCGATGAGAGCTTATAAAGATAAGCATAGATTCTTGCGAATGGTTTCTAACCATTACGATACTTGGGAACTTGTATTATCACAAAATGGTGGTAATAATCAAGATACCTTTATACACACAGTTTGGAATAATATATTACATGGTGAAGTTGATATTACTGATTTTAAATTAGTTATTTGGCAGATAACTCAATGGGAACGTGAGGTTGGAAAATCGGGAATATGTCTATCATCTCATAACCACTTCTTACAAAAAAGTGGAATTGATAATTCAAAATGGGAAGAGTATTTTGATTGGAGAGATAATCTTGAAGATTATGAAATACGAGCTCAATTAACATTTATTGATGAAATGTGTAAAGAGTTTGAAAAACATAATATAAAAGTTATTACCATTGTCTGGCCAGAACAGTTTTCAAATCACCCACTTTATTTTTCTAAATTTAAAGAAAGACATGTACCTATTTACTATGAGGGTATTGAATATGAATCTTTTGATAAATTACTTTATGATGAAGACAATGGTTTAACAATTAGAAGTGATTTTAAATCCCAAGGAGTACATAAAAACGATATTCATTTTGGATTGAAAGGTCAGACTCTCTTAAAAGAATCAATAATAAAAAAATTAGAACAAGATAATTTCAAAATATAATGGCACAACCAGAATATACACCTTACTTAGATGCTTTAACTGAAGCAATGAAATTAACAATGGAAAATGAAAAGACAATTTTCATTGGCCAACAAATAGTTTATTATGGAAATCCAATGTCTAAAACCATTGACGGATTACCAAAAGATAGAATGATAGAAACCCCAGTCATGGAAGAAACTCAAATGGGAATGACAATGGGTCTTGCAATGACTGGTCATCAAGTTGTTACTTTTTATCCTCGTTGGGATTTCTTAATTCTTGCAGTAAACCAATTAGTAAATCATTTGGATAAGTTAGAAGCAATGTCTGATGGTGAATGGAGACCAAATGTAATTGTTAGAGTTGGTAAAGGTTCAGATAAACCACTTGACCCTGGTCATCAACATAAAGCAGATTATACTGATGCATTTAGAGATATAGTTACAAATTGTACTATTGAGAAGTTAGATAAAATTGAAAAAATAGTTCCTGCATATCAAAATGCATTATCTAAAGGTGGAGTACATATACTTGTAGAATATCCAGAATTATATTATGAGAAATAAATTAAAGAAAGAAATTTATTTAGTTTCTGATTTTGTAGCAAGATGTAATACTATACCCAATTGTTTAAACCATGAAAGGACTAAACCTTTATTTGATAGTGGTGGGTATATCGATGATACTGTTATGAATTATTATTTTGAAAACTTTATTCAAATACCTAATATTGTTGGCACCTTAAATGTAGATTCTAGATTACTTACCCCAATAACTACTTTTGAGTATTTTTCAAAATATAAAAATAATAATGAAATATTCCTATATTCAGTAGAACCCTATGCAAATATAGTACATGCTACTGGTGCAGAGGCATCGGTTGACGGGGTATTTTGTTTAGAATTTGCATCTAAGATAGCATTAGAAGAGTTACAGAAAACTGATAATAATTTTTATTTTATGTTTTCATTTCCAAATGAAGGAACTATTCAAGAAAGTACTTTTTCTAACATATATGCTGCATTAGAAAAATATAATATACCCCCATATAAGTTTATATTTATAATAGCTTCTGCAGATATTAAATACCATCATCAAGAATTTTGCACGGAAAACAATATCCCTACAAGTAAACAGATAATGGTAGAATATTGGACTTGGTCACTTCGTGAAAAGGCCCGAGAAGCAATAGAAATAGAAGAAAATCCTACATTAACTAATATAGATGGAACTCATTCAACTATTGTAACTCCTTCTGATATTGATTTAGATAGAAAACGACCACATAGGTTTATGATATTTAATAGAAGAATGCGAGTTCATAGGATATTATTACTTTCATTGGTTGGTTTAGATTTTATAAATGACAACTTAGTTTCATATGATTTTGGCCAAACTGTTGATAGAGCACAACCACAGTTTTTCCATGATAGAATTATAAATAAATACAAAGACCATTGTTTAGAAAATTTAGATGAGATAATAACGAAAAAACCATTATCTTATATTGATTTTAAAGATGTAGATTCTACTATGGGATTTGGGTGTGAGAATAAAACACCATATTTGGATTCATATATTCATGTTACAACTGAGACTAACTTTGATGAACCCGGTGCATACTTTTCAGAAAAAACGTGGAAACCTATAATAAATCTACAGCCCTTTATTATGGTAAACTATTATCAGGGGTTAAAATATCTTAAAGAAATTGGATTTAAAACATTTCATCCATTTATAGATGAATCATATGATGAAATAAAACATCCAAAAATACGTATAGCTAAGATATACGAAGAAATTGATAGATTAAGTAAATTATCTATTGACGAAATACATGAATGGTATAGGAGTATTTATGATATTTTAATTTATAATAGAGAATTGTTATATAAACATCAAGGAGATTATATGTATAATAAGGAAGCGGAATATTTAACAAAAATAATAGATTATGTGGAATCCAATTAAAGCAATCAAAAACTATTTTCATAAAAGAAAACAAGAAAAACTCTACAAAAAGAAATTAGAAGAACTTCGTAAGAGAGACCCGTTCATCTATAAAAATCACTAAACTTTTTAGTGGTTATATTTATATACTGAAAAGGTATATACCAATATGAGTGAACTTTCTAAATATCTCGTAGAGCAAATTCTACTCGAGGATGAGAATCCTATTAAAAAGACCGTAGTAATATATGTGGGTAGGTTTCAACCATTCCACAAAGGTCATTATGCAACTTACCAACATCTTGTAAAGAAATTTGGTAAAGATAGTGTGTACATAGGAACTTCAGATAAAGTTCAAAAACCTAAATCTCCTTTTAACTTCGGCGAAAAGAAAAAGATAATGAACACGATGTTTGGAATACCAACATCAAAGATTCATCAGGTTAAAAACCCATACCAACCAACAGAAATACTTAAAAAGTTCGATGAGAAATCAACGGCATTCGTAACCGTAGTTGGTGAAAAAGATAAATCTCGTCTAGGTGGTAAATACTTTACTCCATTAAAAGGAGAAATCAACGAACCATATAGAGATAGAGGATATGTTTATGTATCACCGTCTCAATCCAATCCAATAAGTGGCACCGATGTTCGTAATGGATTATCATTGGGTTCAGATGAACAAAAACAAAACTTCTTTACAGATAGAGCATATCCAAAATTCAACAAAACTATATTCAACTTAATTACTTCAAAATTAAATGAAGGAATATTCATTTCTAAAGAAAGAATTGAAGAGTGGTTGATA
>Ga0209555_10002345_pt1 | contig 13375 bp, 13 predicted proteins | sample SaaInl85LU_5_DNA_FD_184643 | JGI IMG/M metagenome (GOLD analysis project Ga0209555, IMG submission 184643) | Marine microbial communities from expanding oxygen minimum zones in the Saanich Inlet - ESP_85LU_5_DNA (SPAdes) (version 2) | ecosystem: Environmental > Aquatic > Marine > Intertidal... | reverse complement strand
ATACGACGCCGTTCGAGATGGTAGAATTTAAATTTCACATCAAGATGCCCATCTACATCGCTAGGCAGCACATGAGACATCGCACAGCGAGTATCAATGAATTGTCAGCCAGATACTCTGTGGTCCCCAAGGAATACTATGAACCTGAAATCCTTAGGGGTCAATCCCAAGTGAATCACCAAGGTTCTGAGGGTGTTGTGGATGTTGATACAGGTTTAACTGATAGGGTTTCGGATCATCTTAGTGATGTATTCAATACATATGAGGATATGTTGGAACAGGGGTGCTGTCGTGAGCAGAGTCGTGGAATTCTCCCACAGTCCACATACACAGAGTTTTATTGGAAAATTAACCTCCATAATCTCCTTCATTATCTTCAGTTGAGGATGGATAGCCACGCTCAAAAAGAAATTCAGGAGTATGCCAATGCAATTTTTAAATTGGTAAAACCCCTAGTACCTATTACTATGGAGGCATTTAGGGATTATAGGGTGAATGGGATGCACCTAACATCCCTAGAGATTGAAGCTATCAGAACTGGTATCCAAATTGAGTCACCTGGGGAGAGGAGGGAGTTTGAGGAAAAATTGAAACGCCTAAAAATAAAAAATTGATTATTGTAAATGACCAAAGTAGCGAGTATTTTTGGACCTATTAGTTCACCAATTGAAAATATCATAAAAGCCCAACCTATCCTATTTTCATTAATTATTTTGTATCAAGGTATATTTTCTGGTAATGCTGTTAAAATTCCCAAAAGACTTGAACAATTATTTTCATATCCCGCGTTTCGCTTAATGTCTATAATGTTGATCGCTTTCAGTGCCACCCAAGACATTGAATATGCTATGATATCAACCCTCATTTTCGTTGGTATACTATATGCGTTAAAGACTCCAGAGGAGCGTAAAAAAACTGGATTTGTTTAAAATCTCTGGTAAAAGTAGAATGAAGATTCATATAGTTGGTGCGGGACCTGGGGGTATGTCCCTAGCTTGGGAAATACTCAAGTCTGGGGATCACGATATAACGATTTATGATAGAAAAATATCAGCTGGTGGATCTTGGTGGGAGCCCGATGTGGATACGAGAGATCTCCATGCACACAGAATAGTTTTTGACCGCGCTTTTATAAACACACAATCCCTCTTTAGTGAGATGGGTATCAAGTGGCACGACATTTTTGAGGAGGTGTCTAAAGAAGATACATACATGTTTGCATTTAATTCTCTATCTGTACAGGATTATGGTACCCTTATTTCTTTATTTACTAGGGTTCTCATGAAACCTGAAGAGTACAAGTCTATTTCTCTCAGTGATACTGTCGGTAGTTTATCTGACAAGGGTAGGGCCCTCCTAGAACACCTCCCCCTAGTGATGGATGGTGTGACTTGGAACGTTATGACTGCATATGAGTTTGTACAAAATATTAATCACACTGCACTTTCAAAAATGTACACCCAAAGGGTTTCGGGTAAGGTGATGTGTGATGCTATGGAGGAGGTACTTTTAAACGCTGGTGTTAATTTTGTATTTGGTACAGAATTGAAGGATATCAAATATTTGGATGATGGCTTTGAGGCTACATTTTCGGATGAGAGAATTATAAACGATGGATATTTATTTCTATGTCTAGATAATAGTCCAGCTCTAAACTTTTTGGGTGACAATTGGGGTCCAGATGCTGATGAGAAAGTGCGTGGTAGTACCTACGGTGCCATAAATATTCTTTTAGATTACGAAGAGCCCCAAGTTTTAAAATCTGACATTGAATTTACAGCCACTACAAAATGGAATTTACAACCCAAGGTATTATCAGATGGTAAAACAATTTCTTGTGTCATCTGTGATTTGAATAAAGAGATTTTATCTCAAAATCCAGCTTCACTCACATTGGGGGTCATAGAACAATTGGGGGTACAGCAACCTGTGGATTCTAGGATTGGTTGGGGTGCTGAATGGGAAAATGATACTTGGGTATTCACTCAGTCTTCAGGGGTTCTCAGTTTACATGGACAACTTCCATATTTTGGAAAATGTCCTCAAGTTGCCCTATGTGGCATGATGTCACCTAGATATACACCATATTCTAGTATAGAGGCAGCCATAGAGGTATCTCGGTCCCTCAGTCATGAAGTATTTGGGACGAGGGAGCCATTGAGGCCCATCAAATTGACACAAGTGATTACGATCACCCTAGTTATACTTATAGTTTTAATTCTCATATATCGTAATAGGAATCAATGAAGTTCCTAGCTAGGGTATATGAGCCAATGTATGAATTCAATAATAAAAAGTATATTCGTTTTATAATTCCAGAAAAGTGTATGGAAATTATACAACGGATCCATGCCTCCAAGGCTCATTTATTAACCAATCCCAAAGTGGATGATGTCCTAGATGGTAGGATTCTCAAAGTCAAAGTGCCATTCCGTTATAGGAGAGTCATGTGTAGGGTTAAGGGATGTCCTATACAGTCTCTTATAAGGGATAACGAGGTTGAAATAGAGGTGGAATTTAAGGGTTTTTGGAATGTTGGTGATTATTCGGGATTCTCTTGGGTACTGACCTCATCCTCCTTTTGATTTGGATCTCTTGGTAGCTCAATAGTAGTCAGACCACCATTTTTGAAATCCATCATCATCTGTAGACTACCTTGGAGACGGAAAATGTCCTGGTTTAGAGTAATGATCTTCTCTTGTATCTGTTTGATATTCTCCTCAATATCAACTGTAGGCATTATATCCATTTAAAGTTTAAATTCTTTAAATATCTAAATGATAACTACCCTCACTAGAACTGGATACCTAGTGAGTGAGTGTTCTTTACAGGAAAATAAAAAAGAACTTACGGTAAGACCTCTCGTAAACGGGGACTATGGATTTCCTCCACCACCTTTTAAAGTATTCAGACCAACTAAGAATGGAATCTGCGTTCCAAGATTCTATGGAACTTCTCTATTTGGAGAGCCCCAGCAAGATAAGAGACCCGAGCCCCAAAAAATTAAAACAAAATTTACAGGACAGCTCAGAGATGCTACACACCAAAATGAAGCTCTCTCAGCAGCAATTAAAGCAGGGCATGGGGTCCTTTCTCTACCATGTGGTTATGGTAAGACGACGGTATCCCTGGCTATAGCATGTAAGTTGGGGTATCGCACGATGATTGTTGTGCACAAGCAGTTCCTAGCTGATCAGTGGAAGGAGAGGATTCAACAGTTTTGTCCAGGTGCCACCATTGGGGTTGTTCAACAGGATAAAAAGGATGTGGAGTGTGATTTTGTCATTGCGATGCTCCAATCCCTCTCCCTAAAAGAGTATAGTTTTTCGGATTTTGAGAGTATTGGTACCCTCATAGTGGATGAGGCGCATCATATATGTGCAAAAGTGTTCAGTCAGAGTTTATTCAAATTGTGTCCTAGACATATTTTTGGTCTTTCAGCAACCCCAGAGAGGAAGGATGGTCTCACCAAGGTTTTACACTGGTTCATGGGTCCCACATTTTTTGCAGTGGAGAGGAAGAACCAGGAACAGGTGGAGGTGTTCCCAATTGTGTTTGATTCTATGAATTATAAGAATCCCCCACCATCTATGAGAAATGGTAAAATTTCAATGCCCAATATGATTACCCAGGTTGTTGAGGATAGGGAAAGGAATAAAATGCTCGTGGAACTCGTAAAGAAAGCTTCTAGTGGTACGAGGCAGCTCCTAGTCCTAAGTGATAGACGACTACATTGTGAGTTACTCCACAATTGTTTTCCCAAAACTTCTGGACTTTACATGGGTGGTATGAAGGAGAGTGATCTCAAAGAGTCCTCTGAAAAGAAGATTATTTTTGCTACATTTAGTCAAGCCCATGAGGGTCTAGATATTCCAACCCTAGATACAGTCATCCTAGCTTCACCCAAATCAGATATTACCCAAAGTATTGGTCGTATCATGAGGGAGACTAAAGGTAAGAAGAATAACCCGCATATTTATGATGTCCATGACCCATGGTGTATTTTTACAGCGATGTACTTCAAGAGGCTCAAGGTGTATCGCCAAGGTGGGTTTAATATTCATGGTAAACAGGTAGAAGAGACTACCAACGACTTTCCTCAGGGAAAGTGTTTATTTTTATAATCTGATTACATATTAAATATCTGGTGCATTGATACAACTCGTATCTAAGGGTGCTCAAGATATGTATATCATTAGTGAGGAGGGGTATTCATTTTTTCGTAAGAAGTTTACTAGACATACAAACTTTTCCCAAGCCCCCAAATATATTAAGACTATCACTACGGATGATTCATCAATAACTATTCCAGTTTTAGGTGATATCATAAATGGTATATGGTTAGAGGCTGTTGGTAGCTATGGGGGGCAGGTTATTAATATTTCATCAAACCCCTTTTACAATTCCACGATTGATCTTATAATAGGTGGTCAGAAGGTAGATTCTCAACATTTTGACTATTAAATTTACTATGAGGGTTTTTATGGCCCCAATATAGATTTAATTAAAATACTTACGCCTTGATGGAATCAGATACGGCTAATAATACTACGCCGACTATAAAAGCCATGACGACGTAATTTAATTCAGTCTCCTCGCGACCAACCTGGGGCTCCTCAGGTTTGATCTTCTCAACAGCTTTTTGTTTTTTAATTGGTGGTTCAACTTCATCCAATGGACAATATGCTATCATTTATATATTATTTAGAGATTAATTTCAGTCTTCTTTTTTCGTCTCGTTTTTTTACCCTTTGAGGAATCCACATTCACTTGCTTAATATCACCACCGGTAGATTCTCCTGAGATGGAAATAATATCCGAAAGGTCATCATCCTCATCCTGTTGTGGGGGTGGGGTGTAGGTATTCATTGGTGGTGGGGGTGGCATCATGATACCACCCATGAGGCTTGAGATATCAACTCCAGGCCCTTGCATCTCATACTGACCACCGGTTCCACCCACGGGAGCATCGGAGGCGGCAGACTGTTGTGGTGAACGATTCGTGTTTTGCACAGCGCTCATCATACTCTTAATGAGATCTGGGTTCTGTTTCATGACATCATTCATATTTGGCATCACAGACTTGAACATACTATTCGTCAAGTGAAACATCATAGCTGATCCACCCAACATCATAATCAGCTTGACCTCAGGGGCGACATTCACCTTGGAACGATACTTTACATAAAGCTCCTCAAATACACCATCATAATCATCAACATTCTCCATCACCGACTCGGACCAACCCTCCAACTGAACCTCGAAGGGGTTATACCTCTTATTGAGAAACTCAAGACCAGTCACACAGGCGATCAACATTCGCCTTGAGAAACGAACAGATTGGTCAACATCAATGCTATATGTTATTCGCTTAACCTCGGACCTCAGATCCTCGAGACTGGAGTATGCATTGAGGCGCTTATTCACAGCGAAGCCCTTCTTTTCCAGGCGCCCAAGCTTATTAATGAGATCAGCCTTCTCCTCATCAATTGAGGTGTACCCCTTAGATGGCTGCTCCTCTCGCCCACCTACACTCACACCAGCATCGTCATCATCTTCATACATTGGTTCATCCTCACCATAATCAATTTCCTCATCCTCCTGGGGTTGAACTGGAGCAGACTGTTTATTGGGATTCACAAAAGCATCCATAGCCTCCTGGTGATCGTGGGAGGGGACTGGGGGCCTAGAAGAAGGCTTGGGTCTAGGAACAGGTTTTTGGCGTGGTACAGAAATGTGAATCTCATCCATTAGGGCCTGTTCATCAGCGTCCAACTTCATAATGTTTGTGTGTCCTCTATCTAAAACGATTTCTTCGTCCATCTACTCTCTATGTAGAAACTAAAAAAAATATCTTTAACGCACTTTAAAAAAATGTATACTTATAGTAAATGTTTGCTCTCAATAAAACTGATATCAAGGCTCTCACCTACATGGCTATCCTAACCTTCATGATCTGCTTCCTAGTCATGGTGGAGGGTTTCACTTCCAGTAAGTACCAACCCAGGCCAATCGTTATTACACCAGTGTCCGAGAAATCCCTATTCGAACTCGAGAATTCTTTGGATTGTGTGCCAGGTGCTGAGAAGGGTAGCCCCTACACTAAGGGTCTAACCCCAGGTGGCATCTGCGGTGCCCAGAAGCTTGTAGATGACCTAGCCAGTTATGAGATTTCGGATGGAATTGGTGGATCTTTAATCTAATGTAATTATATATGGCTCTCATTACTTCCCAAACAGAGACAATACCAGATCTCAATTACGAGTATCACACAATCACGATTGATTCAGTTGATCAGTCTAGTGCGAATGCTTTTACTTGTTATCTCCCCCAGCCCCTAAAAAATGTTGTTCAGGCCCGTCTTATCGCCACACAAATTAATTCCACCGCTTCTACGGAACACTGCTACATATCCATCAGTGAATTGGACACAAACTTTTCTGATAGAGCTTCAAATGTACAAGACGGTCAGGGGCATCTGAGCATTCTTCGTAATTCGTTTGCTAGTCTCATAAAGGATACTGACACTACTGTCGTCTTCAAGGATAACTATCCAATCGTGACGCAATATATCAATCCTATCCGCCGCATTGATAGATTTACAGTAGTCATCCGAGATCAAGATGGAAATCCAATCGTCCCATCAGACCCCACACCCAAGAATAATTTTTTAATCATTCGTTTTGTCTGTAGAAAACCAAACCTGTAATTATCTAAACTAATATAAATGGATTCAGATTCCAAAAATTATAAATATCACACCGTCACATTAGATACAGTTGGTCAGACCAGTTCTAATACCTTTACGTGCTATCTCGCACAACCCATTCGTAACATTGTTGAGGCGAAACTCATATCAGCCCATATCAAAACTACAGAAGTCACTGAACACTGTTACATATCAATAGAAGAATTAGACTCTCATTTCATGGAGCGCACATCAAATGTATATGAAGGACAACCAGGTATGACACAAATTAGAAATTCGTTCGCGAGTCTCATATCCGAGACAGTATCCCTCAACCCAGGTGGGAACGATTCTATTATCGTCTATAAAGGTCAGTATCCAGTTGAGACAAAATATACTTCACCAATTGGAAGTATAGATCGCTTTAGAGTAAAGATTTGGGATCAGTCTGGTCAGACAATTAGGAATCCAGTTATAGCCAATGGACATAATTTTATAGTGATCCGTCTCAAGTGTGAAGTGAACACACAGAGTGTGGCTGTTATGGAACCCCCAGTAGAGAAGATAAAGGAATTAAGGACCCTACTAGAATGTAAAGAAATAGATAAAGAGACCTTTGAGGATATAAAACAAAAACTGTTGGATGATTATCTAAAGTAGTACTATATGTCATACTACACAGCGAATCATACAGTCCCAGATCTAAACTATGAATATTCTATCATCACGGTAGATTCAATTGGACAGTCCAGTGCAAATAATTTTCAGGTATATTTTCAAACCCCCCTAAACAACGTAGTCCAAGCTAAACTTATAGGTTCTCACATCCACACAACAGTTTCAACTGATCATATATACATTGATATTGATGAACTTCAAGTCGACCCAATTTTAAATCAGAGAACATCAAATGTTCCTGGTGGTCAACCCGCATTAAGTAATGTCACGGGTGTATTCGCAACACTCATTTCCAAAGCTGTTGTATCACAGGGACAGGGACACTCTAGTGATACCTATGTTCATATATTTGAAAATCAATATCCAATTGTGTCTCAATATTTAGAACCTCTCCAAAATCTCAGTACCTTAAGTGTTAAAATATATAACCAAAATGGTATTCTTATACCACCAAACGATGATAACGACCCTAATCATTTAATTTTGAGTTTCATCACCCGCAGACGAATAGCCTCTCAATTTTCTTAAATTAGTATAGTATAGTATACCATGTCTGCTGGTATTGTTCAATTGATCGCAATCGGAGCTCAGGATAAATATATCATGGGTGATCCCGAAATTTCGTTCTTTAGTTCAACGTTCAAGAGGCATGCTAATTTTTCACAATCCATTGAAAAGCAAACAATCCATGGAGCGGTGAAAAACAATTCAATGTCAAGTGTCCAATTTGAAAGATCTGGTGACCTTCTCGGTTATGTCTACTTTACCCTAGACGACACAATCCAAGCCCTAGATGTGCAGCGTTGGGATACCATCATAGATAAAGTAGAACTTTTGATTGGTGGATCCGTTGTTGATACACAAGATTCTATATTCACCGAGAAGATAGCTATAGATACTTTTGCCCAAAATATTTCAATGAGTGCCCTAGGAACGCATCCAGGTGTGAGCTCACGCTCTTATTTTTATCCCCTCCGTTTTTTCTTTTGTGAGGGTCCCAAATGTGCTATACCCCTCGTGGCGCTCAATTATCATAATGTGGAGATTAGGATTTATTGGGGTTCTAGTGCTGCTGACTACAATGTTGAGTGTTTCGCAAACTATTACTATTTGGATAATGATGAGAGGGGAAATATCGCATCTAGGAAGCATGACCTCCTCATCACCCAAGTTCAAAAATGTTTACCATCTAGGAGTCTTGTTCAAGAACTCTCATTTAATCATCCCGTGAAATATCTAGCATCCTCGGATACCACTACAGATGGTGCCCTCACGTCAACAAACAATAAGGTTAAATTAAATATAAATGGTATTGATGTCAGTAACTATAGATGGGGAAAACCCCATTTCATAGATGTGACTAATTATTATCACACTAATTTCGTGACTTCCCCAGATTTTTTCCTCTATTGTTTCTGTCTATCCACGAGTTCACTCCAACCCACTGGCACCCTAAACTTTAGTCGGCTCAATTCTGCTAAGATTATGAGTGAGACTATGCCTATAAACGATCCTATTTACGCCGTTAATTACAATATACTCCGTATAGAGAATGGTATTGCGGGTCTTCTTTATGCAAATTAAAATACCAGGCTATATTATATGGTCAAGAACTTACCGACAATAGAACGGTCAAAGAAGATTAGGTTTGGTAAAAACTGTACCGATGACCAGGGAGAAAATACTATCGTTTTCAACGCTACCGATGCACCATTTGACACTACTAGACCAAATGCTATATATATGGCACCACTACGCGTAAATACAGACACATCCGATAGAAGTATTGCATTTTTGTCATATAATAGAGATACTAAAGAAATTATGGATTCTGGTGCAATAGCTGATGATATTATATCACTAAATCTACAAAATGTTTCTAATAATGGAAATGTCACTTCTAACACACTTCAATTTACAAATGCACACGTTGGTTTTATCACGACTGCTAATGTTGGTATAGCAAATGCCCAAGCCCTACACACTCTAGATGTGGGTTCAAATTTATTTATAGATGACACCGGTTCAAATGTTCTTGTCGTGAATGGAAATGTGGAAATTAAAAGGGATCTTTTTGTTGAAGGAAATGCACATTTTAAGGGTACTGTAACTGTCATAGACTCTGAAAATCTTAGTGTTAAGGATGCCATTGTGGAGCTGGGCAGTAATAATGATATCATTGACACGAATTTAGATTTAGGTTTACTGATGAAAAGACCAAATGCTAATGTTATTTTGGGTTTCAAGGAATCTAATGATGAAATTATTTTTGCTTACACCCAAAGTAGTGCTGAAAATTTTCAAGTTACACCCCTCACGACCCAACATGTAAATGTTCATGTGTACGGTAGATTATATACAGAGTCCAATGTTGGTGTGATGAACAAAAACCCAATGCATACCCTAGATGTTGGTTCAAATCTTTACGTGGATGATTATGGTTCTAATATCCTAGTCGTATCCGGAAATACAATGATTTCTGGAAGTTTAGATGTGAATGATTCTACATTGGTAGTTGATTCTGCATCTGATAGGGTTGGTATTGGTACTACACAACCCGGGTACACCCTAGATGTTCTAGGTACCTCAAATGTTGGTGGTTTAATTGTTGATACAGATACACTTTATGTTGATACCCAAAATGAGAGTATTGGAATTAATACAACCACACCTGGAGCCAATCTGCATGTTGAGGGTAATACATACATATCATCTAATTTAACTGTGTCTAACGGTATATTACATGTTGACATACCTAGGGCTTCTGTTGGTATTGGAACATTGGTACCAAGATATAATCTTGATGTAAATGGTAGTTCAAATGTTGGACAACTTAATTCAACATCTTTAAATGTTAAATCTAATAGTCTCTATGTGAATGACCGTGTGGGTATTCAAACGGGAACACCTGGGGCCAACCTTCATGTTGTTGGTAATGTTTATGTCTCTTCCAACTTGACTGTGGATACTGATACCCTCCATGTGGATGTTGGAACTGATAGGGTTGGTATTGGTACTACACAACCCCAATATACTCTAGATGTTCTAGGTACCTCAAATGTTGGTGGTCTAATTGTTGATACAGATACATTATATGTTTATACCCAAAATGAGAGTGTTGGAATTAATACAACCACACCTGGGTCTAACCTAGAAGTTGTCGGTAATGCCTATATTTCATCTAATATAACTATTGATGGTGGTGCCTATATAACAACTATATCTGTTGATACAGATACTCTCCACGTGGGTGCAGTGAAGGATAGTGTTGGTATAAATACGGCTACACCCAAAGCTAATTTACATGTTGAGGGTAATGTCTATATATCTTCAAACTTGACTGTGGATACAGATACCTTCCATGTGGATACTCAAGGTGATAAGGTGGGTATAAACACCAAAACACCTGGGGCGGACCTTCATGTTGAAGGTAATGTTTATATCTCTTCAAATCTAACAGTGGATACTAACACCCTACATGTGGATGCTGGAACTGATAGAGTTGGTGTTGGTACTACAAAACCTCAATACACTCTAGATGTCCTAGGTACATCAAATGTTGGTGGTCTAATTGTTGATACAGATACACTATATGTTAATACTCAAAATGATAGAGTTGGTATAAATACAACAGTACCTAGAGCTGAATTAGATGTTCAAGGAAATGTCTATATTGTATCTAACTTGAGTGTAAATGAAACAACATTCCATGTGGATACTGGACTTAATAATGTTGGTATTGGAACTAGCCAACCCAAATACAAATTGGATGTTTTTGGTAATGCGTATATTTCATCAAACTTGACTGTGGATACAGACACTCTCCACGTCAACTCACAATTGGAAAGAGTCGGTATTGGAACTACCATACCTCAATATAAGCTAGATGTTCATGGAACCTCAAATGTTGGTGCCCTCACATCAACTACTATAGATGTAAACTCCGCTACACTCCATGTGGACCAACGCGTTGGTATAAATACGGATGCACCATCAGTTGATTTTGATGTTGTAGGTAATGTAAATATATCTTCAAATCTGAATGTAGATACTACCACTTTTCATATTGATTCTATTAATAATAATGTTGGTATAGGAACAACAGTACCACACTATAAATTAGAAGTTGTTGGTAATGCCTACGTCAGTTCTAATCTTACGGTGCATAATCAGACTTTTCATGTAGATTCTTCAAATGAACGAGTTGGTATTGGTACAACCCAACCTGTGTATGATTTGGATGTACATGGTACCTCAAATGTTGGAACCCTAACGGCTACAAGTCTAAATGTGGACTCTGATACTTTCTTTGTAAATGACCGAGTCGGCATTCAAACTACTACACCTGGGGCAAACCTTCATGTTGTTGGTAATGTTTATGTTTCTTCAAACTTGACTGTGGATACAGATACCTTACACGTGGATGTAGGAATGGATAGTGTTGGTATAAATACAGCCACACCCAAAGCTAATTTACACGTGGAGGGTAATGTATATGTATCTTCAAACTTGACTGTGGATACAGATACCCTCCATGTGGATACCCAGAGTGATAAGGTGGGTATAAACACTAAAACACCCGGGGCAAACCTTCACGTTGTAGGTAATGTATATGTATCTTCAAACTTGACTGTTGATACAGATACCCTCCATGTGGATACCCAGAGTGATAAGGTGGGTATAAACACTAAAACACCCGGGGCAAACCTTCACGTTGTAGGTAATGTATATGTTTCCTCTAATTTGACTGTTGATACAAACACCCTTCATGTAGACACTGGAACTGATAGAGTTGGTATTGGTACTACAAAACCTCAATACACTCTAGATGTCCTAGGTACATCAAATGTTGGTGGTCTAATTGTTGATACAGATACACTATATGTTAATACTCAAAATGATAGTATTGGAATCAATACAATAACACCTGGAGCCAATCTGCATGTTGAGGGTAATGCTTATATTTCTTCAAATTTGACTGTGGACACTAACACCCTCCATGTAGATGCTGGAACTGATAGAGTTGGTGTTGGTACTACACAACCTCAATACATGCTAGATGTCCACGGTACATCAAATGTTGGATCCTTAACGACTACAAGTCTAAATGTAGACTTGGATACTCTTTTTGTGAATGATAGAGTAGGTATTCAAACAACAACACCTGGTGCAAACCTTCATGTTGTTGGTAATGTTTATATCTCTTCCAATCTGACCGTGGATACCAACACCCTACACGTGGACGCAGGAACTGATAGGGTTGGTATCGGTACTACCCTACCTGAGTACAACCTAGATGTCCATGGTACCTCAAATCTTGGGAGCTTGAATATCACGAGCCTCTCGGTTGATACAGATACTCTATATGTGAACCAGGGAACTGGTAGGGTTGGTATTGAAACCACAACACCTGGGGCAAACCTTCACGTTGAGGGTAATGTATATGTATCCTCAAACTTGACTGTGGATACAAATACTCTCCATGTGGATGCTGGATCTGATAGAGTTGGTATTGGTACAAACCAACCTCAATATATCCTAGATGTCCTAGGTACCTCAAATATTGGTGGTCTACTTGTTGACACAGATACCCTCTATGTGAGCCAAGGAACTGGTAGGGTTGGTATTGAAACTACAACACCTGGGGCAAACCTTCATGTTGAGGGTAATGCTTATGTTTCTTCAAACCTGACTGTGGATACAAACACCCTCCATGTGGATGTTGGAACTGATAGGGTTGGTATTGGTACAAACCAACCCCAATATACCCTAGATGTCCTAGGTACCTCAAATGTTGGAACCCTAACGGCCACAAGTCTAAATGTGGACTCTGATACTCTCTTTGTGAATGACAGAGTTGGTATTCAAACTACAACACCTGGTGCAAACCTTCATGTTGTTGGTAATGTTTATATCTCTTCCAACTTGACTGTGGATACTGATACCCTCCATGTGGATGCAGAAACTAATAGGGTTGGTATTGGCAAGACGAACCCCTCGGTTCTCCTA
>Ga0209555_10002339_pt1 | contig 13402 bp, 7 predicted proteins | sample SaaInl85LU_5_DNA_FD_184643 | JGI IMG/M metagenome (GOLD analysis project Ga0209555, IMG submission 184643) | Marine microbial communities from expanding oxygen minimum zones in the Saanich Inlet - ESP_85LU_5_DNA (SPAdes) (version 2) | ecosystem: Environmental > Aquatic > Marine > Intertidal zone... | reverse complement strand
GCTCATTGGTGCTATATACTTAGACAAGGGATATAATGCTTGTAAAAAATTTATTTACAGAAGAGTAATAGTGCCTTATGTAGATATAGAAAAATTAGAAGGTAAAATTACGAGTTACAAAGGTTTAATTATAGAATGGTGCCAAAAACAAAAGAAAAAATACACCTTTGACACTTATGAAGATACAGGTAATGACGCTGTAAAACACTTTAGTGTTCGAATTAGTATAGATGGCCAACAAATAGCTAAAGGCAGAGCAACTTCTAAAAAGAAAGCCGAAGAACAAGCTTCTAAAAGAGTTTTTTATACTTTTCAAAAACAAATACCTGTCAACTAAAGGTAACGAAATCGTTATCGTGAAAATTAACAAAAAAACCCTTTAACAATCCGTTTCTATTCTTACATTAGCAAGTAATTATAATTAATTATATGCAGATTCATGCTTTAGATTTTGATATTTCTTTTGAAGAAATATTTTCTTTAATTGGTATCCATACTGTGTTAGAAGATTATAAACTAGCGTATTTGTTAAATAAAAATTTACAAACACGTTTTTCAAAAACAGCAGAAGAATTAAAATTTGAGAATGAAAAAAATGAAGCTTGTTTCTCTTTATACCAGTATAAAGAAACAAATTGTGAATATGACTGGCATTTAATTTCGAATAGTGTTAGAACTGAAAATAGTAATAATACATCAGAGTTATTATTATCATCAGAAATTACAACATACTTAATTCCTGAAAAAAAGAAAGTTGATTATTTCATAAAAATTTCTGGAGATACAAATTACAACTATGTAGCAGAAGTGATTGAAAAAATAAAAAAAATAGATCAAGTAGTTACAGCTTATAGAATTGATAAAAACTCATTAAAGTCTAAAGACTTTTTAACTTTTTAAGAATGAAAGATTATAAAAAAACAAAAATTGTTGCTACCCTTGGCCCAGCAACTGACTCTAAAGATATTTTACTCTCTTTAGCAAAAGAAGGTGTTAATGTTTTTAGAATAAACTTTTCTCACGCAGACTACGAAGTTGTAAAGACTCAAGTAGAGCGTATTAGAGCAATAAATCAAGAGTATGATTTTAATGTAGCAATATTAGCAGATTTACAAGGTCCTAAGTTGCGCGTTGGAGTCATGGAAGAAGATGTTGAGTTAGCTGAAGGAGACACTTTTGTTTTTACAACAGAAGAATGTATCGGAACAAAAGAAAAAGCATTTATGACTTACCAACGTTTTCCTAAAGATGTAAAAGCTGGAGAACATATTTTAGTAGATGATGGAAAGTTACTTTTTAAGGTTATCGAAACAGACAATGAAAAAAACGTTAAAACTAAAGTAATTGTAGGTGGTTCATTGAAATCTAAGAAAGGGGTTAACCTACCTAATACAGCAATTTCTTTACCAGCACTTACTGAAAAGGATAAAAAAGATGCCATCTTTGCCTTATCTCAACAAGTAGATTGGATTGCCCTTTCTTTTGTTAGAACTAGAGAAGATTTAAAAAGTTTACGTGATTTAATTGATGAACACTCAGCATATAGAGTACCTGTTATCTCTAAAATTGAAAAACCTGAAGCTGTAGAAAATATAGATGAAATTATTTCTCTCTCTGATGGGTTAATGGTGGCTCGTGGAGATTTAGGTGTAGAAATTCCGATGCAGGAAGTTCCTTTAATTCAGAAGAAATTAGTAAGGCGTGCAAAAAGAGCTAGAATTCCTGTAATTATTGCTACTCAAATGATGGAAACAATGATTGAAAACTCTGTTCCTACAAGAGCTGAAGTAAATGATGTTGCCAACTCAATTATGGATGGTGCTGATGCTGTAATGTTATCTGGAGAGACTTCTGTAGGAAAACACCCTGTTCGAGTTATTAAAAAGATGACAGAAATTATTCATGCAACAGAAAATTCTAAAATGATTAAAGTTCCACTAGAAGCTCCTCATATTAGAACCAATAGATTTATAACAAAATCGATATGCCATCATGCTGCTTTAATGTCTAATAACATTGGTGCTTCTGCAATTACAACGTTAACATTAAGTGGTTATACTGCTTTTCAAATTTCTGCTTGGAGACCACAAGCTAATATTTTTGTATTTACTTCAGAGAGGAGAATTTTAGGAAAATTAAACTTGCTTTGGGGTGTAAAAGCGTTCTACTACGATAAGAATTTAACTACAGATGAAACCGTAGTAACTATTAATAAAATAGTAAAAGAAAAAAACTTTGTTCAAAAAGGAGATTTTATGATTAACCTAACTTCTATGCCAGTTGAGGTTAAAGGAATGGTAAACACCTTACGAGTTTCTGAAGTAGAATAAATTAAATTATGATCACGAATTCATGCTTATAATTTAAGCTAGAAAATCCTTTAAAGCAGATCTGTTTTAAAGGATTTTTTTTCGAGTGGAAATTTGCATAATTCTAAAAATCCTGTAATTTTATAAGGAATAAAAAAATTAGAATATGGCAATCAAGAGCTTTCAAGGAAAACGAACTTCAACGTCAAAAAAAGAAGCACCAAAAATTTTAGTGTCAGATTACATGACAACCAAGTTAATTACGTTTAAAGCAGAAGACTCCTTAGACCATGTCATTCAACAACTAATTACATATAAAATTTCTGGAGGACCTGTAATTAACGATAAAAATGAATTAATTGGTATCATTTCAGAAACGGATTGTATCAAACATATATCAGAAAGTAAGTACTACAACATGCCCGCAGACACCAATAATATTGTTAGTAAATATATGGTTACAGACGTGGATACTATAGACAAAGACATGAATATTTTTGATGCAGCCTTTAAATTTATTTCATCGAGAAGAAGACGTTTTCCAGTAATTGAAAAAGGAAAGTTAATTGGGCAATTAAGTCAAAGAGATGTTTTAAATGCAGCTATAAAAGTGAAGGGAAATACTTGGAATTTATAAGCTAATCTCTTTTTATCAATAAAAAGGTTTCATGCTCTAGAGGTAAATATCCTTGATCATATAAGTAATAATAGGTGTTACCTGTTTTAGTAGTATAAATCGAAGTAAAGAAATTGAAATCGAATCCTTTATCATACAGTTTTGTTCGAGATACCTTTGTTTTTCCTGTCGTATTGAGTTCTGATAAAATTTTATAGTTTTTACGAAGTCTATTGTTAATATTTCGTATTAAGTTTTTACTTTCTTTATTTACTTTGTTGTTATGAGCATTTCTGCAGTAATCGGAACAGAATTTTTTATCAATTCTTCCTTTAACAGATTCTCCACATTCTAAACATTTTCTATTTTCCATAGGTTTATTTTATAAGTACTAAGATATTAATTTGAAAATAATAGCTACTTTTTAAAGTTGTGTATTCTTATTTATAGAAATCATTTTACTGATAACTTTTCCTCTTTTTTCTCTTTCTAAAGAGTACTGAGCACCACCTAAAGAGATTAAGTACTCACCTGGTAATATTACTTTTTTGCCTTCTTTAGTTACAGAAGTTAATTGGTCTTTGTCAATCGTAAAACGGACTTGTTTTTTTTCTCCAGAGTTAAAGAATATTCTTTCGAAGCCTGCTAATGTTTTATGAGGGTTAAATTCGTCAGCATTTAAATGATGCACATAAACTTGTATTACTTCTTCACCATCAAAGTCTCCTGTATTTTCAACATCTACAGAAATGGTAAAATCTTCATTAGCATTTATGGTTTCTGGCATTTTTAGGTTATTGTAATTAAAGTTTGTAAAACTTAAACCATAACCGAATTCATACAAAGGATCTCCTTTAAAATATCTATATGTTTTTCCTTTCATTTTATAGTCACTAAACTCAGGAATATCATTGATGTCTTTGTAAAATGTAACTGGGAGTCTACCTGCAGGGTTGTAATCACCAAAAATCACATCTGCAATAGCAGTACCACCAGCTTGACCTGGATACCAGGCTTCTATAATAGCGGGAATATTTTCATCTTCCCAATTGATAGACAATGCACTTCCATTTAATAAAACTAATACCGTCGGTTTTCCTAGGCGGCTTATTTTTTTAATTAGGTCAGCTTGAGTTTTTGGCAATTTTGTATGTACACGATCTCCTCCGCTAAAACCATCTACTTTCACTTTCATTTCTTCACCCTCCAGTAGAGGGCTAATTCCCATGCACAAAACAATAGCATCTGCATCTTTACCAATAGCTTTTGCTTCATCAGATAAGTTCTCTTTAGGAGATTCCCACAATAACCTCATTATGGAGTGTTCTGTATTATTCTGAACACATTCAAAGCGAATTTTATATTTTTTTCCAGCTTCTAGTTTTACATATTCATATACTTTTTTAGGGTGGTGTGGATTGTGATAAATAATAAGGGGTTTATCACCTAAATACAATTTCATTGTAGAAAACGCCTCTCCACCTAATGCATAATTACCCGTTTTACTTACAGATAATATTCCAGTCCACCTTACTGAATAGGCATCGTAATTCATGTCCTTAAAAGGAGGTGTTGTACGCCAAGTAAAATCGACAACTTCGTCAATACGAGTATGTTTAGGTTTTCCTTCAAAAGAAATATTATCAAAGTATTCTCCTTTTAATCCATTTGTTGTTAAAGAATTATCTGTAAATAGTACAGATGTTGGGATTGCTTCAAATACTGGTAAACCTTCAGCTAGTTTACTACCAACCGCATAAGATATGTTAGCATTTGGTAATTTACGTTTTAAACCTTCTAACGGAGTGACAGGTGCTGTTGGATAGCCGTTGTAGTTTCCTAAAAGTACTTCTAAATCATCTGCATTAGCGCCAATAACTGCTAAGTTTTTGATGTTGTTTTTATTGAGAGGTAATACGTTTTTTTCATTTTTTAATAAAACCATAGATTTTCTAGCAGTTTCTAAAGCAGCTAACCTATGTTTTTCAGAGTCCACTACGTCATAAGGAATGGTTTCATATTTTACATCACCTTCGGGAGCAAACAAACCTAATCGTAAACGCGCTACAAATAATCTTACTAAAGAAACATCCAATTCTTTTTCTGTAATTAATCCGTCTTTTACAGCCTGTACTAATGCAGGATATGAATTTCCACAATTTAAATCAGTACCAGCTTTTACAGCCATTGCAGCAGCCTCTTTTTTAGTTTCAACAATTTCATGTGCCCCTTTATCGTAAAAGTCTCTAACTGCCCAACAGTCGGATACAATATATCCATCAAAGCCCCATTCATCACGAAGTAAACCGCTCAAATCTTTATTTCCACAACAAGGTTTTCCGTAATAACTATTGTAGGCACACATAATAGAATATACACCAGCCTTTTTTACTACTTTTTCAAAATGCGGGCTATAGGTATTTAAAAAATCTTGAGGACTCGGAGTAGCATTAAAACGATGGCGATCTATTTCTGGACCACTATGAACCGCAAAGTGTTTTGCAGTAGCAACCAATTTAAAGTAATTTGGATCGTCTCCTTGTAAACCTTTAATAAATCGTACCGCTAATTCTCCTGCTAAATAAGGATCTTCTCCGTAAGTTTCCATTCCTCTTCCCCATCTTGGATCTCTAAATATATTAATGTTAGGGGTCCAATAGGTCAATCCTTGATAAATACCTCGTTTTCCTCTAGAAGCAAATTCATGATGTTTTGCACGAGCTTCATCAGAAATAATTATAGCAATTTTAGACATTTGATCCCTATCAAACATCGCAGCCAAACCAATTGCTTGAGGAAAAACAGTAGCTTTACCAGCTCTTCCTACACCGTGCAAACACTCATTCCACCAGTTGTATTCTGGTATGTTTAATCTTTCTATCGCAGGAGACTCATGACTCATTTGAGAAACTTTTTCTTCTAATGTCATTTGAGCAACCAGCTTCTTTGCTTTGTTTTCAAAATCAATTAAAGCTTTATTATTTTCTTCCACAGTATTGCTTTTACAAGTAAATAGAAGTATTGAAAAGAAACTTAAAAGAAACATCTTGCCAAGAATTGTCTTTTTCATGTTATGTAAAGTAGAAAATAAGTTTTTGTAATAGAATATCTTTTCTTGTTGTTTTCTCAAAATATTTATTTTAATAACGTAAATGTCTTTTTTAATTCTGCATTAGAATTTCCACCAACAAAGACTTTAAATTCACCTTCTTCAACTAGAAATTCTCCTTTATTATTATAAAAACCTAATTGGTCTTTGGTAAGTTCAAAAGTTATTGTTTTAGTTTCTCCTTTTTTCAAAGCAACTAATTCGAAGCCCTTTAATTCTCTTACAGGTCTTACAACACTAGCAAATTTATCTCTAATATAAAGTTGTACTACTTCTTTACCATCTAAACTACCTGTATTAATGAGCTCTATAGAAACTTGTACTGCTTCTTCTTTAGTAAATTCAGAGTGGTTGAGTCTTAAATTTTTGTATTCAAAAGAAGTGTAGCTTAATCCGTATCCAAATGGATACAAAGGAGTATTTGCTACATCAGAATAATGAGACCAGAAAACATTATTTTCTCTATTTGAGGCTCTTCCTGTATTCTTATAATTGTAGTAAATTGGTATTTGACCAACATTTCTAGGAAACGTCATTGGTAATTTTCCACTTGGATTATAATCTCCATACAATACTTGAGCAATTGCGTTGCCTGTTTGAGTACCTAACTGCCAACCCATTACAATAGCAGGAATGTTTTCTTTAGCCCAATTGATTGTCAAAGGTCTACCAGCTTGTAATACCAAAACAATGTTTGAATTTACTTTGTAAACTGCTTCTAGTAATTCTTGTTGCAAACCGGGTAAATCTAAATTAGTTCTTGTTCTACCTTCTCCACTTTGAAAACCATGTTCTCCTAGAACCATTACTACAACATCAGCATTTTTAGCAGCTTCAACGGCTTCTTTTATTCCTTTTCTATTGGTGTTATTAACATTTACTTTAGTTACAAAAGTAGGGTTGCCAGTATACAATTCTACACCTTTTTCATAAGTTAACGTATTGCCTTTATAAGCTTTCATACCCTCTAAAATTGTCACTGCTGAATGATCATCAGAGGCTAATCTCCAACTACCTAAAGGGCTATTATTATCATCAGCTAAATGACCAATTAAAGCTATTTTCTTTCCTTCTTTTTTTAGTGGTAATAATTGTTTTTCATTTTTTAATAACACAATCGATTTTTTAGCCATATCTAATACAGCATCATGGTGAGACTGCTGACCGATTATTTTTTGTTCTCTTTTTTCATTACAATATTTATAAGGATCGTCAAAAAGACCTAATTCAAATTTTACTCTTAAGATTCTTCTGACTGCATCGTCTAAAATGGCTTCTTTCACCTTTCCATTTTTTACAAGATTAGCAAGTTCTTTTATATAAACATAACCCTCCATATCCATATCAGATCCAGCTTTAGAAGCTAGGTAAGCAGCTTCTTTTTTATCTTTAGCCTGGCCCCAAAAAATAGCTTCGTTTATAGAAGCCCAATCTGAAACAACAAAGCCTTTAAAATCCCATTTTCCTTTTAAAATATCACGTTGTAAAAATGTATTTGTACTTGCTGGGATTCCATTTAAATCGTTAAAAGCATTCATAAAAGATCGAACTCCTGCATCTTTAGCGGCTTTAAATGGAGGTAGCACTGTGTTATATAATGTTGAATTACCTATACTTACCGTGTTGTATTCTTTACCTGCTTCTATAAAACCGTAGGCAGCAAAATGTTTTGCAGTAGCAATAATTGTGTTATTTGCTGACAAATCATTCCCTTGAAAACCATGAACTCTAGCAATAGCAATCTTACTTCCAAGATATGGATCTTCGCCTCCACCTTCCATAACACGTCCCCAACGTGCATCTCTAGAGATATCTACCATCGGAGCAAACGTCCAGTTTATGCCAGCTGCAGAAGCTTCTGTAGCAGCAATTCTTGCAGATTTCTCTATCGCTTGTAAGTCCCAACTTGCAGATTCTGCAAGTGGTATTGGGCTAAGTGTTTTGTAGCCATGTATTACATCAAAACCAAATAATAATGGAATACCCAATCTAGTTTCTTCCACTACAAATTTTTGCAATTCTCTTGTTTTATCAGCGCCTTTAACGTTTAGCATCGCTCCAACCCAGCCTTTTTTTAGATGTTCATATTTTGTTTTAGAACTTCCTTCTTCTGGTACTGGACCTGTTGCATCCCAAAAACCGTTGTATAAATTCATCTGACCAACCTTTTCTTCTATGGTCATTTTAGCAATTAATTCTTCAATTTTCTTTTGATAAGGATCAGTTGTTTTTGGTACTTCTTGACTTTTTGAATTTTTGGTTAAGAAGAGTAAAACAAGAAAAGTAAATAGGTTTATTTTAAAATTTTTCATGGAAATTGAATTTAGCTTAATGTTTTGCAAGTTGCTTTGGCTGTCTAAAATACTGATACTTTTATTTTAGAAACGAGATAAATAAAAAAAATGAGAGTGATGCAACATTAAGAATGACTAAATGCAACATTTTAACCATTACTTCTATAAATAAGAACTAATCCAAAACACAAAACCAAGAAACCATTGAAGAGTTATAGTTCGTTTTAGTGACAAGAAAACTATTTTTTACGTTAATTATTATAAAGCATTTCAAAAGGTAAAGTAACTTTATTCAATTAATTTTATAAAAAAACATACTGATAAACTTTAGTTTATAAATTTGTTTTTTTGTAGATTTTTGTTGTTTTCTTCTATTTGCAAATACTTCAAAATGAAACTAACAAATTCTTACCACTCTAAGTTTTAGTAAGTTTCCTAATTTTTCAATCTTATCGGCAATATGCCCTACTCCAATTGCACAATGGTGTGACGGTCCTTGTTTAGACCATTCGTTCATAAAAGCTCTTGCTCCAATAGAAAAACGATAACGGCTATTGGTGTTTCCTATATGCAATACCGGACCTTCTTCAGATTCTGCTTCTGCAACTAGCAAAAACACATCGTCTTTACCTTCTACCACAGAAAGTAAGGTAACAGGACCATGTTGTACCGTCATTTGGATGGATAATCCTTTTCCTGGTTTTCCATGATACACAGGCAAAGGTACTAGCTGTACTTTTCCTTCGGCTATTGCAAAATGTGCAGGTCCATCATGTCCTAGCATAACGATATCATCATTAAAATCCATTGCATAAAATTCTGAAAACGAACCACCCACACCAAAAGCATCCATAATTTTCATGGCTTGAGCATTTTTTACTTCATACTCTCCTGCAACAGGAATATTTTTTCCTGTTAATAAAGTATTTCCAGGAATTACAGAGGTAACGATATTTTCGTATTCGTTGGCAGTTTCCCCTTCATAATAATACGCCATAGATCCTAGGTTGTAATTTTTTACCAACTTATCTAAAGCTATTGAAGTTTTAGCAGCTCTAACCAATTCTTCTTGCTTGCAAGTATCAATAACTTCAAATGTATTTCTAAATTCAGTAATTTTTGCTTCTATTTCAGCTTTAGTTACAGCATCTCTGTACTTTTTAACTTCACACATTTCTAAAATTTCTATGTGCGTACCAAAAGCAGCGGCTTGTTTTGTTAAATCAGTATAAACATCTAACATTCCACAATAATAATGCCCTAAAACTCCCAATCGATTATTATTCATCACCTTAGCAACATTGGCAGCATCTACCCAATCTTGTATTTCTTTCCAAACTGCTGGTTCGTCTAAATAACCAGTTACGAATTCGTAGTCAATACCTGAACGATTAAAAACATTTGCCAATTCTGGAACTGAACAGGCTTGACAATGGGCCAGCCATTCTCCTGTCATTACACCTCTATCTCCTAGTTTATTAAAGCTTTCATAGTCGATTGCTGCTACAGGTTGAATGTTTAGTATGATGGTAGGACATTTTAATTTTTGGACGACAGGTAAAACCGTTGATGATAACGCATAAGTAGACACATATAAAAATAAGATATCGACATCTTCTGTTTTTAACACTTGTGCTTTTTTTCTAGCCACTTGTGGGTTATCCACCAAACCAACGTTTACCACCTGTGCTCCAAACCCTTCGATTTTATTAGCGATCTGCTGTTGATACCCTTCTAAACGATCTAATAATCCCTCAAATTGTGGCCAATACGTATCTAAACCAATACCTAATAATCCTACTTTCATCATTTTAACTCGTTTTAGTTGTATTGAAAAATTTTAAATTCTGTTATTGATGGCGGAGCTTTGGCTTTTTCAATAAAAATTCGACATTTATCAGATGTAACTGCATCAAACAAATGTGTTTTATTATTTCCACAAAATGTATCATTTACAATGTCTACCCAATTGTTATTCTTCCAATATTGTACTTTATAAGAAGAAATATTGTTCCCAAATTCATCGATTACTACTTTACGGAATGTTTGAGATTTTACCCACTCTATCTCTACATATTGATTGTTTGTTTCTTTAGCTAACCATCGTGTTTCTGGATCTTCATCATTGGTTCTAAAAGCCTCAAAAACGGGTAGTTTTTCTGACTTAATAAACATGGATGAAGCATTTACTCTTCCTATTGTAGCTAAGTTTTCTGGAAGATGAATTGGATCTGGAATTGTAGTTTCCGGTAGTTTATCAACACTAAAATCATACACTCCAGAAGTAACACTGTAAATTACATAATTACCAACAGCTGCACTTTTTTCAGAGCTCAGATATGTAATACCTTCAGCATTTTCTGCTAATATATCTCCTTCTTTTACATCAGCTTTATCAATTGCTGGTAAGTATACTTTCGCAGTTGTATTTACAGGAATTTCAATATGAAATGTTGCTCCTTTATCTTCTTTTTTCCAATTGACAACAACTTTTCCATACATAGATTCGTATGAAGTATCTGCATACGTTAAGTCGCCAACTATGGATGGTTTAATATACATTTGTTGCATTCCTGGTTGTGTTTCATCTGGCTTTATTCCTCCAAATCCATTAATAAAATATCCACCTATACCAGTATAACAGGTATGTATTTGGCTATTTCCTATTGCAGACCAGCGTTCTGGCCAGACGGTTTTACCTTGTTCTAAAAAATACCCATAACTTGGGTGGTGTGTATCATTTAATAGCTCATAAATCAAGTCCATTCGTTCTCCAGATTCTAGAAAATATCTAGTATACAAGGCCTGACCAGAACTTCCTGTATCGTAATAAGGAAAGTCGTATAGCATATTATTTACTAATTGTGCTTCTACTTTCTCTTTTTCTTCTGGAGGGGTTACTCCAGTAAGCAATGCAAATGCTTGGTTTACCTGAATACCATCTAAATATTTACCAGTTGAAGCATCATAAAAAGCATTATGAGTAGCTTGTTGTTGTATTTTTAATCGATTATTGTACAAGCTTTTATCTTCAGTTTTACCTAGCGCTTTTGCAGTATTTGTAGCACATTGCAACATGAATGCATAAGCACAATTGTTAAAATGAAGTGCTTCTGGGGAGTTGCTACTCGTCCAAAAATTACCTCTTGGTGTACACCAATCTCCTAATCCTGGGAATTGTCTTAAACCTCGTTCTCCAGCTTTTAAAGGACCTCCATTATCTGCGTCTGAATTTTTGTACAACCAATCCATCCATTTTTGCATGGATTCGTAGTTGTCTTGCAATACTTTTTTATCTCCCAACATTCTATAGGTTTCCCAAACCGTAATTGGATTGTTGGCTTTCCACATTAAAAACGGACGATCTTCTTCATTAATTACAGCACGAATTTTTCCATCAGCAGATTGAGCATCTCTTGTATATTGTAGGTATTGATCCATATAGGCTCCACTTTCAAAATTTGGGAGTGCATCACCATACATGGCAGCGACGGTAACTTCTCCCCAACCACGACGTTCACGATGAGGACAATCTACCAAAATACCATCCATAGTATTTGCCAAATAGGTATTTAGATTCACCTGATAAATTCGATTTAATAAAGAATTAGACGATTCAAATTGACTAATTTGTTTTCTGTTATTGGTTACTACATACCCTTTTGCATCTTCTATTTTAGGCTGATATTTTAATCCGTGAACTGTTACCCAACGTCCACCAGCAACATTAAAACGATTGGTAAACTTACCTTTACCTGATTTGCCAAAAATATATTTACTCTTTTGACTCCAACTAGATGTCTGTCCTAATTGATCACTAATTTCGAAAAGAATAGAATCACCTTCTTTTCCTTTGTACAAATCCATTTCAAAAAACCCAGTGTAATTTTCTCCAAGGTCAATTAAGTGAGTTCCATCTTTATTTCTTTTTACAGAAACTGCTTTTAATTCTTTAAACTTTACTTGAGGCTCAACTATTTGTGCACTTAATTCTGCTTTAATAGGTGCATACAAACCTCTAACTTCTCTATTTTTTCTGCTATTTAAAGCAAAACTGATGTTATTTCCTTCGGGGATCTTTGCATTTAATTCTTCATGGTTGTAAACTACAGCATTTGCCCAACCACTATCATCGTAATCTGAGGCACTCCAAGTATCTTCTCGTTTGCTATCATCAATCGTTTCGCCTCCAAAACGTAAGATATCCCAATCTCCATAATATTCGGTATGGCTTTTTTTTGTTTTCCAAGATGTGTCTGTTTTTAAGGTGATGTGTTTTTCACCTGATATAATTTCTGCTTGTGCTTTAAATACAAAAGGCACCATTCTATATTCTCGAATACGTTTCCAGCGCGACCAACCAGCGGCATGCCAAATGGCAATAACATTATCTCCCTTTTTTAATTTATCTGCGATATCGTAGGTTAAATATGGAATTCTTTTTTTCATATAAGAGGACACTGGGTTTACCACATTATCAGTAATTTTTTCTCCGTTTACATACAATTCGTGGTAACCAAAAGATCCCACAAATACGAAAGCTGATGAAGCAACTTCTGTAAGTGTTAGGTTTTTCCTATACCAGTTGTGGTCGGTTTTTTTTTGGTCAGATTTTAGAATCCAATCACCTTTCCAATCCGAGGGTTTTAATAATCCCATTGAAAATTTTGCAGGTTCACTCCATTTTGAAGTTCCCCCATCTTTATCCCAAACTTTTACTTTCCAGAAATATTGTTTTGCAGAAGCTAAATCAGCTCCATTGTAGGTAACATTTACAGATTGATTGGAGGCAACTCTATCTGAGTCCCAAACATCTCCATTATCCTTTTTTAAATTTTCTAAACTACTAGCTACTAAAATTTGGTAGGCTATTTGTTTTTGACCTCTTACTTGATTTTCTTGAGTCAATTTCCAACTTAATCTTGGTGCTGTATTATCAATACCAAGTGGATTTGTTTTGTATTCACATTTTAAATCGTTAGTACAAATGGTTGTATTCGTCTTTAAGTTACAATTGGACAAAATACATAAGACTAAAAAAACTATGATATACTTTACTATTTTTGATGCCCCA
>Ga0209555_10002336_pt1 | contig 13410 bp, 7 predicted proteins | sample SaaInl85LU_5_DNA_FD_184643 | JGI IMG/M metagenome (GOLD analysis project Ga0209555, IMG submission 184643) | Marine microbial communities from expanding oxygen minimum zones in the Saanich Inlet - ESP_85LU_5_DNA (SPAdes) (version 2) | ecosystem: Environmental > Aquatic > Marine > Intertidal zone... | reverse complement strand
CCAAGTGGGACAGACGGGTGGCATCATAGAAATGGCTACCAGCACGCTCCTAAGGCTGTTGAGGGATTCATTCATGACAAGAACCATGGACAGGTTGCAAGACTAACACACCTATTTTAATATGAGAAGCACAGAAATACACTACGATAACGGGAAGGAGTATGACGTTATCGACTTCATTCAGGACTATGAATTAAATTTTAATCGAGGTAACATCATCAAGTATGTTGCTAGAGCCTCAAGAAAAGGTGCTGAGCTGCGAGATCTTCGTAAGGCCAAGGATTATATCGAACGAGAGATAGAGTTCCTTGAGAACAAACGAGACGAGCAGTGGAAGCAAGACTCCACATTGTAAATTAAGGGGCATTTAGCCCCTTTTTTTATGGATTGATGTCAGGTACTTCTCCGTAGATTAATCCTTTCATTATATACTTAGGTATTCCCCAATCCATCATTCTCTGTTGAACCTCTTTTGGGTCAGCCCCGAAGAATATAGCACCCTGATAGATCTCTATAGCCTCCTCATATACCTTTTTCTTCTTAGCATTCGCCTTATCGTATTCTTCTCTTAACTCCTCTATAGTTATTCCTCCCTTATCATATTCTTTTTTAGCCTTGCTGTAGTCGTTGATCTCAACAACTCTTCTTTGAATGTCGCTTGACTTATAACCTATAGTCTCGATAATATCTACCTTCTGCTCCTTAAATCCAGTAAACTGACCTACAATCTCATTAACAGGATTATCAGAAGCGAATATTTTTCTTACAGAGGTTACTGTCCCTGGCTCAGCAATCTTCCATAACCTTTCGGTGATCTTGATCGCTTTCTCTTCTACAGTATCTCCCTCCTTAAATATAGATCTTCCTTTACTGTCTCTATTGGACAAAAGCTCACTTACTACAGAGAAGGTCATATCTGGATTTAACCATGGCTGATAAGCTTCTACAAGTGCGTTAACAAGACCCTCGTCATAATTATCTGCATTCATGTATGCGTTAAACACTTTTGTTATATATCCGTGTGGGTCAGACGCACTAATACTTCTGTATCTAAACTCTCCATCACCAATTTTAGTCGGTGCAATACTAGAGTTTGTGTCCCAGAAAGGTAAAAGTTTTCTAGCCTTCTTCATTGACTCGTCCTCGTCGTCCTCAGAATCCATACCCCAAAGAGCTAACAGACCTGCTTTTAGTGCAGCTAGCTGCATAATACCACTAAGTCTCTTGATACCTATAGCTCTAGTCTTAGGGTCAGCGATCTCTTTAATTGTTAGATCTACAGTATTATAAGATGTACGAACAGATTCAGAGGTGAACGAGATAAAGGTACCAGCCACAGGTAGTGCCTTTAATAGTTTAACGTATCCACCTACTCTAGAATAGTTTGGAAGCACGTTCTTAACTACCTCAGCGGCTCTTTCGCTAACCTCTTTTAGCTGCGCCTCATTCAGTTCGCTAACATCTTTCTTAAACACTGCCTTAGCATACTTAGATTTCTCTGACTCATAGGCTGCGATCTTAAAGAAGTCATCCTCTACCTGATATGATTTTTGCGAGAATCTGAAGAATCCTTTGACTCTTCTTTTTACTCTGCTATATCCTTTATCTGCAAATCTGTTTAGCATCAGATCCTCAAATGTTTCTCCTTTAGCTAACAGATCTTTAATCTCGTTAAGAGTTGCACTTTGGTTTATGATACCTAACCTAGTATATTCGTCCATCTTGGCAAGCAACTCCTTCTTACCATTCTTACTATACTCAGCTCTTAATACCTGAACTGCATTATTTAATGCCTTGAAGTCTAGGTTGCCAGTCATTATCATGAACGGTATGTTACCTATGACGTTCTTAGCGTGTGTTCCTAACGATAAAATTGTTTTGGTATACTTAACAGCACCAACAGCTTTTAGATAGAAATCATATATGGGCTGGAATGCTCCTAGATCTATGTTTACTACATTACCGTTGGTCATTGCCTCGGCTATTTCTTTGGTGGTATACATACCAGCTAGAATATCCATTGACTCTGAACCATCTCCAGCGATCTTAACCCTATACTCTCCCTTAGGTTCTTTAAATAGATACACGCCCTCACCAGCTTCTCTTAATTCTTTTTGGAACTTTTGATTTGCTATAATAGATGCTACCTTCTGTATACTTCGAACATAGTTCATAGCTGGATCTCCATACTCACCCATAAGGGCTCTGATCTCCGCAGGTATCTCTTTACGCTGTTCTAAAGGTGTTAGGTTTTTAGAACCAAGTTTAGACCTCATGATGAATTCGTTAGCCTCATCCTGATTTAGTATCTCATCGATAGCTCTGTCTACTCTTCTTTCTAGAATTATATCTACTGGAACTCCTGTTCTTAAAGACTCTTCCTCTGCGTAGATTCTATGAATCTCTCTAAGCTTGTTTTTAGCAGCCTGCTTAACCTCTTCAGATACTTTTTTGGCATAGTTCTTATTATCGTAAACCTCATAAGACCTGTTAAGATATGATCCTAGGTTATTTATTATGTTTTGTGCAGATTCTTCTGATTTTACAGCTCCAGATTCTACAAGAAGTTTAGATAATGTATCAAGATGTTGTCTCATATCAGATACCATACCTAACATTAACGTAGGGACACCGTGATCTTTCTCTCCCCTCATGAACCTGTCTATAGACTCGATTACCTGTTTGGCATCTTTTCTGTTCTTTACAGCGTTCTCGATTCTCTTTACATTTCTTCTGGCTATATTAATCTGCTCCTCTATAAGACCTTCTCTGAAGTCAGAAAGCGCCTGCATAGATCTAGCCTTAAATCCTCTGCCAGACATATATTTCTTATGTATCCTGTCCAAGAATCTAGTTACTACTGGAGCGTCAGGGTTAAATAGACCCTCAAGTCTTTGATCAGACTTCATCTGTCTTTGGTTGATGTCCTCAATAACTTTCAAACCTTCTTTTACATCGTAACCATTATCTTTAAGGTACTTAAGTATAGTTGCATCAGATATACCATTCTTCTTAGCTGTACGAACAACACTTGCAACCTCGGAAACCTGATCTCTTACATCTAGCTTAAGACCAGCCATAGAAATACCTGCTGTTGGTGGGAATATTTGCATCTCCCTTTCTTTCGACACTATATTTTCGGTCTCTGAGTCTTGGAATACTTCATTCCAGTTCAGTCTATCCTTTAGGATATGTAGGATAGGTTTAGCATTTCCAACAGCTTTTACAGCCTTTGGATACGACTCGTGACCATCGAAATCAACAGACTCAACACGGCCGTTTAACTCTATAACGGCGTATACTTGACCTCCAGAATTTCTGTCTACACCCTCCTTTAATATAGGCTCGGTAAGCATCTCAGACATAGCCTGAATCATATTAGCCTTTGATATTTTGATCTTACCTGTCTTGGTTATACCCTTAAAGTATTTGTTCTGTATACCTACACTAAATATCTCTCCGAACTGTTTATTAGTTACCTCGTTAGCCTTAATAATATTAGCCATCTCACCAATAAGCGTCTCTGAGAATAGCTTTCTTCCAGGAAAGTTGCTGTTGTCTGGACCTAGCTTTTCTTTTACCTGAGACAGAATATCATTAAGAGATGCAGATTTCTTTATAGACATATTTAGTCCTATATCTTTTCCACCTCTTACAATAACTGCGTTTGCAGCTGCAATAACAGCATTCTTTACCTGACCTTTAGTTATCTTGAACTTAGAGTCAACAGCCTTAGAGGTAAAGAAGTCTAAGACTGCGTTAGACATTGTAGTGCTAGATAGTAGTTTGTGGTGTGCAGCAGATGTTAATGCCATAAGTATACGTCCACCGTTCTGGTCATATACTGCGTTAAGCATCTCAGCCATTTTAGTGGCTGCATTAGCCGTGCTTGCCCAAAACATACCGTCATCATGGAACTTAATAGGGAAGAATATACCTCCCTTACCTTCGACAAGAATCTCACCGTCTTTAAGTATGGTTCCAGAGAACGCGGCGTCAGGCTGGTGAAGTAACATAAAGTCACCATTAAAGTTGGCTAGCTTATTGTCTCTTCTGATAAAACCATCATTTTCTAGCTGTTCGAATCTTTGTCCATTAACATCATAAGAGAAAGTCATACCACTTTCTCTGTCAGAGAAGTCAGCCTGAAATCTTTTAGACATCTTACCACCAACAGTGTTAGGGTCTCCAAGAACATCAATATCCTCGAACGCGATCTGCTCACCCTCACCTATTTTTCCTGCTATAGTATTAAGGACATCAATAACCTCAGCGTCTGTAAATGGTTTAAGACCTAGTCGTTTAGCTATGGCATCAAGCCATCTTTTTATAGTACTCTGTGTACTGTTAGAAAGGTTATCATACTCTGTGGCAAGATATCCTACAAGCTCAGCTAGTTTTTCTTCAGACTGTATATTATTGTCATATCCAGCAGCAAAATCATTTAGGTATTGCTTGAGCTCAAACGGAGCGTTTCTAGATACCGCCTTAATCATTCTTTTGGTAAGAGCTCTGGCCTCAGCATCACTCTTAACCATGTTAGTTATTATAGCATGGAATGTTTCGTGAGCTACAGTTCTTTGGTTAGCCTTGGATGCGTTGATGCTGATAACCCTTGTATCTGGATCGTATGACCCTGCAGATCTTCTTCCTGTAGCCTTCTCGTACTCTTCCTGTGTCTCATAAATTTTATATGTCACATCAGGAGCTATCTTAGATAAGGCCTTGACAGCATTAGCCACCTGCTCAACCAAGTTTCCTGCCTTGAAAAGACTTGCCATCTTCTGAAGCTCAGAATCTTCTTTTGTCTCTTCTCTTGTGGTCTCTTCCTCAAAAACAAATTCGTCTGGCAGAAGACCTATCTTCTGGTCAGCGAACTTCATCATCTTGTATGCCTCGTCAACCTTCTTCTCAGCTTTCTTTAGAAGCTCTATTTTTTTATTTACGTCTGTCTCTTCCTCAGCCTGCTTTCTTAATGCTCTAGCCTCATCTCTTTTAGCAAACGCTTTATCATTAACTCCAGAGAAGTTAACCCATGAGTTTTGCCCCCTGGTCTCTGTAGTCATTGCTCTCCTTGCCTTTGGAGAAAACATTTTAGAGTGTACTCTCCAGGCTATCTCTTCTCCTTTAGGACCAAAAGAATTACCCTCCTTGGCATGGCCAAAGAAGTCGTGAACAGCTCTGAACACGTCATTTATTAATAGCGTCTGACCATTAGCATCCTTGAAGCCACTATCACGTAGCATAGGGTTATCTTGTCTTTGTTGGTCAGTAATCTGCTCGCTTCCGAAACCAGCCTCTGTAGAGAATATTTTAATTCTCTTGTTCTTACGAAGATCTTCAATCATCTCCGCAGAGTTTTTGTAAGGCTCTCCGTTATCTATCTCTATAGAATAACCAGCATCAATAAGTTCTTGGTACTGTTCTACGGTCTCCTCTGCCAAGGCTTCGTAAGATTCTTTTACCTGAGGGTCGTTAGGGTTAGACTCTAGTTTATCAAACTCTTCGGCTATACGTGTAGACTTTTCTTCGTCTAACTCTCTAGAGACCTCAGTTGCTGGCTGATCAATTCCTTTTCTTTTTGTAAATCGATCGCTAATTGTTGTCGCGTCCTGTAAAGGCTCGTTGATGAGTCTGTTCCCCCTAGCAGTCTGTTGAGTATCTGTATCTGCTGCTTCTTGGGTAGGCTCTTGAGCTTCTCTAAGGATGTTTTGGAATTCTTCATCTTTATCTAATTCTTCTGTTATACGTTGTTTTTGTTCAGGGCTCTCTGCCTTGCTTAATAATACTTGATATGCAATATCTTCAGCAAGAGTTCCTTTGAACATAACAGGCTTACCTGTCTCATCCTTAACGCTAGCCTCTGTAACATTACCGTCTTCATCGAAAACTAATCCACCCGTTGGAAGATCTTCTTGGATAGTGTAGTTCTTATTATCTATAGTTAGCGATCCGTCATTGTTTACGGACACCTGAGATGTTTCGTACTCAATACCAAGGTCAGTTGCCTTGGTGTCGGCTATATCGTCAAAGTTTCCGACCTCTGTGATATTACCATCTGCGTCTTCAACAACTACCTGTTGTCCATCTAAGTATAGATCTCCTGTTATAGGAGTGTCTAGTGGTGAACCTCCAAGAGATGTAAGCGTAACTGGTCTGTTTACAATATCACCAACTGTTTCAACTGTAACTTCTTCGGTTACAGGAGTTTCTTCTACAACAGTTTCTTGTTCTGCAGGGGTTTCCTCTACAGGGGCTTCTTCTACCGTCTCATTTAATACATTCTGTATATCCCCATCTATTTGCTTAAACCTTAATATATCGCTACCCACAAGAGCTGGATCTTTTCCAGAAATCTTAGCCTTAAGATCTCTTTTCTCCAACAACAGTCTGGCTATCTCTGGTCTTTTATCTGCAGGGATATCAATACCATTAAACTCTCCCTTGATATATACAGCATCCTCAAAATTCTTTAGAATACCATCAGCCTCGTCCTGAGAAATCTCTCCCTCCTCAACCTTTTGTTTTAGATCAAAGTCTAGAAACTTCTTTACATTATCTTCAGCTAGGTTCTCTGTGTCTTGGTTTACCTCAGGGTCTCTGAACATGGATACAAGATCATCGTACTTAGAATTCTCAAGCTGCCTGTTGATAGCTCTTTTTGCCAAGGTCTGTCTTGTCACCTGAGCCCCTTGTGTGGCTCCACTAATTGGTGCTGTAGCAAAACCACCTATAATAAATATATCTGCATAGTGACCTAAAGCCTTGTTAAAGGCCTCCTCATCACCCTGTATCGCATAGTCTGTTAGGTTTTGTAATAACTCTGTACCTAGCTCGGAAGAACCCTCCTTCGCAAAGTCCTTAGAAGTCTCCTTCACAAATTGTTTTATAGACGTTTCTATAAATTCAGATCCTTTCCCAGCCAAAGACTTGAAGAATTTTTTACCTATACCTCTTGTGACTGTCTCCAAAGCGGCTTCAGCAAGACCATATAATGCGGCAGTAGCTGATGTTTTTACTCCTAATTTTTGCCCCTCCTCTTGAAGTTCTTTACTTTTTTCTGCGGCAGCCCCTAGTCCAATAGCAGCTAAACCAACAGGCCCTAAAAAAGCTTGCATTATAGATGGTATAGCACCACCCACCTCAGCAAATATTCTAGATGTAGCTTGACCTAGCTTTGAGGGGTCAAGTTCTTTAACACCTTCTAATATATCTTCAGATATGGTCTGATCGTATTCTTTGAAAGTTTCAGCAATCTGATTTGATTTTTCTTTTAAATCACTAGACACCTCTCGTAATTCTGTTCCTGCTGCTGCTTGTCCTGAAACTTCAGCAAGGGAACCAAAAGCCATTTCTCTTTCTTCGAAAGAAGATTGATCCATAACTTCTTTAAGTTCTGGGTCAAATGCAGAGGTAAGAGTCAGTATCTGTTCCTGTAAGAATGCGGGTATTCTAAGGTCATTAGCTATTGTAGCTAGTCCTGTTGACTTGAATTTCTTTACAAACTCAGAGTCTTGTGAATCCAAAGAACCATCCTCTGAAGGAGATTCCGTATCTTCTTTTTTTTTTGAGAATCCGAGGTCGGTCTTAAACTGATCTAACTCAGGAATATCATAATATTCAGACATGCTTTCTCGAAACTGAGATAACTTTGAGTCATCTTGCATGTCTAAAATGAACTGTTCGTAGTTAGGCATATCAAACACCTCAGAGGCGCTTGAATATAACTGCTTTAGTCTTTCTTCGTTCATTTGTAAGCTTTTCTTTTCTTCTCTGTATCCTGTAAAGGTACGTCTTTTATGGGTTCCATTCCAAACTGAGTCCTAACTTGATTAATCGCAGAAGGCGTGTCTAGTTTAACATCCTCTGTAATTGTAACAGTCTTTTTCTCAGTTCCTTTACCTACTTCAGCAGGAACATCTATTGTTGATGTATAAGATATAGATGCGGTATGGTTGCCATCCTCATCTACTGTATAGTTACCTATAGAACCCTTAGAGAATGACTGTCCTTTTGTTACCAAAGACTCAACCATTATCTTCTTGCCAGCAGGAGGATACACCTCTATACGTTCCTTCTCGTCCTCTCCAGCAATAACATTAACCACTGCTCCTTCATTAGCTTTCTTGTACTCCTCAGCAGCTCTGTACTCTCTCTGAAGCGCTAGACTCATGTTCTTTCCAGCAACCTCATCAATCTTGGTCTGAGCGTTAAATGATTCCTGAGTATATTCCTCTAGATATTTTTTTACGCCTTCTTTTACCTCGTCCTCATTGGCAATTTTAAATACAGAGTTAGGATCCATATCCACCTTTACACCTGCCTGATCAGCTATATCAAAAATATCTTCAGCATCCATAGAGTCAACCAGGTTGCTTATATAAGTCTTTTCAGACTCACCTACACTGCCTTTTGATTCTATAACCTTGCCATCCTGATAAGTCTTCTGTAACTGACCGCGAGTCTCTATAATATTCTTAGCAATACCATCCACATCTACCTTATCTCTGTTCTGAAGAAGTCTCTCCATCTCATCAACAGGGTTATTGGTCATTACGTCACCGTCCTTAGACAGGAAACTAATCTTGCCGTTAGCATCCATTATTGGTGTTGCCTCCTGAAATAATTGATTAGCTCTTTGAGCTAAGAATTCTGTAGCTGCAGAAGAGTTTGCATTCTCCTGTATTTTAGTAAACGAATCTGCAGAAGAGCTTGCAAATGAAGCAATCTTCTTGGACTGAGCGTTTAGTTTCTGCATCTCCTGCATCATCTGTGGTGCAGTAAGAGTTCCTTTCTCGAACATACTGTTAAGTACGTTAGCTCTTGCAACAATAGAATCCTTAATCTTTCCTGTTACAACGTCTACGTCTTTTAGTCCTGTTCCGTCAAAGGCAGAATAAATCTCCTCACCATAGAGTTTGCTCATCTCCATCTGAGTGGCTTCTCTACGTTCCTTATCTTTCTTGGCCTCTAGCCTTTTATCTTCTACGATCTTAGCAAAACCAGTAGCGATCTCACCAAAGTTTACGGGTTGTACGCCCTGATTAGCGTACTGCATTCCCTCAAAATATGCTCCTGTGTTCGATGCCATTACTTTCCTGATGCTTTAAGTGGTTCCGCTACAACTGGTGCAGGTGGGCGAAATTGATTTGCTAACTGCAAAGACTGTGAAGCTGTTGAGGCTGTATTCATTAAGCCTGTCAGATTTGGACCTGCCTTAGCAACTTCTGTTGCTCCTGTGCCTAAGCCTAGTGTTGCGGCTGATAAAGCAGTCTGTCCTAGACCTTGTAGTCCAGCGTTTACCTGTTGTCTTCCTGCAGCAATCTCCGCTCCTATGCCAGCGATCTGAGAGGTTTCTCTCTGCTCCTGCATCTGTCTGATGTTAGCCTCGTCCTGAACTTTCATCTGGTCTATCTGAGCCTGTTGCATGTCAAGACCTGCAGCAATTTGTTGTTGCTGTACCTGTTGTTGTTGTTCTAAAGAACTCAGACCACCAACAAGACCTCTTACGCCTCCTGAACGAAGTGCGTCAACGCCAGTGGCAAATCTTCTCTGAGCCTCCTGCGTCTGTAACTGAGCACCTAAGGTAGACACCTTTAGGTCTTTGGTCACGTTCTTAAGTTCTTGTCTTTGGAATTTTTCTAAAGCCTTCTTAGCTTTCTTGGCTCTAGCCGCACCACTCGCAGCCTGTGCTGCTGACGCTGCTGCTGAAACCCCTAAGGCGATCGCGGTTGCTGTTCCTATTGCCATATCATTTCTATTACGTTGTCGTCAGATACTATATATCCTGACGTCTTATACTTGTTTAACAAACTTTTGTTCTTCAATATTACGTGGGCGTACTTATAACCCATATCCTGTACCATTACTAATATACAGTCTATCAAGAACTGTATGGCCTCTCCTCTGTCAGCGTCCTTATAATCTCTGTCAGATATAACAAACTCTGTTAGTGCTACCTTGGAATTAGTTGTATAAATAAATCCAGCACATATATCTACACCATCCTTATGAACCATAAGACCTCCAGTCCCGTTCTCTGGTAAAAAATCTCTAGGTGGCGCAGGCCATCCCCAAGACTCCCACCACTTGACAAGTAGATTATCGTAATCCTCTTCTACCAATCCTCTAACCTGGAAATCCATTAAGCAAAGATAGTAATATTACGGGAAACTCTTGACTATTTCAGTGTTCACAGCAAAAAGCTCCACAGGATCTGTCTGATCACTTGTTAGTGTGACAGAAGAATAATACCCTTTCAGTCCTGTGCTCTCTGCTATAGGTGACTTACCAGCAAACATAAAAGATCCTGCGGGAGGTGAAACAAGTGGTGTGTCAACCACCACATAGTTAGAACCTACCTCGGTTATGGTTCCTACAAGTGTTGGGGTTCCGCTGCTGTCTACAAATAATTTATCACCTACATTAATATTGTTAGGAACAGAATCAAACTGAAACTGTCCAGACTGGAATATAGACAACTCCCCAATACCCTGTATAGATAATGCCTTAAAGTTTAGGATGTCGTCCTCGTTTCTTTTGATGTACTCATAGAATCTACCCTCCTTGTTTTTAAAAGACTCCTTGAGGATATGACCCTCTTCTAGATCTGTAACAACAGTAACATCCCACTGAGATGAGTCACCCTCTATCTCTATGGTCTTGAACGTCTTGATCTCTGAAGGAGAATCATTAAACACCACCTCTACAGAGGTAGCCGCAGAAGGCTGCCCGTAGAACGAGTTTCTTGTAGACGTCTCCTGATTATGTATATAGAGCTGCCCTCCACTAAAACTAAAAAGGTCATTGTTCAGGTTAACCATCATCTCTGGATAATAAGAGAAGAAGGACACCCAACCGTTTACCTTTTCATCGTAACTAAGTGTGTATGGCATATTAAGGGTTTATAGGACAGTCAGTAAGATCTTCGTATGGTGCGATATAGTCTGGGTCACCAACAGTATTATTCTTGGTCTCAGACGTGGCCACACCATTGACATATTTTCTTAGTGTAAGTACAACTTTTGTTCCTGTATTCATAACTTATTTTTTACAAAGATAATTATTAAGATTGTACAGCATTTACAGTCGCTGTCATCATACCATAGGTAAGAGGACTGTTTATAGTTAACTCACCTGTTAATGTATAAGTGTATGTTCCAGGTTCTATAACCATCTGTGTACTCGTCTCTGACGTGTCTCCAGAAATAGATGTAACAGACACAGAAGGTCCTCCAGATATATCTAATGTGGCGACCGCCGTGTTGGCATAGTTAAATGATTTAGACGCTGTAACCGTTACTGTCAATGGAGATCCTTCTACCGTTAGTAGACCATTAATGCTAGATGTCTTGGGATTTTCTCCAGGAAGTGTGTTGTCTACATAAAGATAAGTACCTGAGCTAAACGTGTATGAAGGTTCTGTACCTTCCTCTAGCTGACACTCATAGGTGTCTTCTCTCCACTCTACAGTACCTTGTTCGCACTCGTAAGTATCTTCTCTCCACTCTATCACATCAGCAATCTCACACTCATAGGTGTCTTCTCTCCACTCTACTACATCTCCTTTGATAGAAAGTACATACTGGTCGTTTCTTGGATCGTAAGATGCTATAGCACTTGAGAACTCAGAAAGGTTGTCGTTGAACCAGTCCTTCATTCCGTATGCTGATACTGGTACAATACCATTACCACCTAGTCTAAGCACATTACCTCTCTTCTCGTCCGCGAAGAATATACCTCCACCCCAACGTATTACAGAGGCAGGGCTGTTAGAAACACCATACTCTCCTTGATAAGGCACGTCTTGTCCAAGAACATTGCTGGACTGTGTGATGGTACCATTTCCATCCGCACTCATTATCACGTTCTTGTTGTAAAGAATTCTTGAGACTCTATTAGACTGAAAAACAGTTATATCACCGTCAGAAGATATCATTCTAGATATTGGTCCAAAGTTGGCGTCTATATCTTTATAGTTACCTGTAGACAGGTTGAACTCGTTCAGTCCATTATAAGATGTGGTAGACTCATATACATTACTATATGTAAGCGACGCGATTCTTTTGATCTGCTTGTAGTCATCGATAGGAACCAATGGCTTGCTATCGTTAAGCATTTTTCTTTGATTGAATGCGTCAGCAATCTTTATAGACTCGTAGCCGTTATACCAACCGAAACAGTTGTAGAAGTCTAGGCTAACAAAACCACTAGTGGTTCCATATACCTGATCAATGTCTCCTAGGTGGTTACCATCAGAATCAATGCTATAGGTTCCAGGAACCTCATAGAATATCTCGTTGGATGCGTTTCTGTAGTCTGTCTCAAAGATTATAGGGTTGTCAAGCTCAAGTATTCGCATGTCTATATCAACCCTAACTCTACCTCCACCAGTATAGTTTGCTGGAGAAAGTATACATAAGAACAGGTCTCCAGATGCACTTATAGTTATCTGTTCTCCACTAGTCTTAAGTAGCGTTCCTCTACGGAACATAACCTGCTCTGCTGTATCTGGATGAGTCATCTGAGATAACACATCATCCTCCCAGAACCATTCCTCTAGGTTGGCATAGTCTGAGCTAGCGATAAACCTTTGATAGGTGTATCCAGCTATGTTGTCTGCGTCTTCAGATCCACTGTCGTCATACTCTAAGGTAATGACCGCTCCAGACTTTATAGATTCTGTAGATGAGGTTTTACACTTAAACAGCATAATGGCTTTTCTACCATATCCACCTACGTCTCCTCCACCATCCCATAGATTGGCTCTTGTCGCAGACTTTGCATTGATAACCCATCTATCATCAACAACGTGACCTGTGGATGACGTGAATCCTACCGACAAGCCATCACCTATAGACGTGGTAGATGACATGCTGTACCCAGCACCTCCGTTATCATTCCACGCATCAACTATATTGGCCTCAAGGTTTATTCTTCTCCACTTTATCTTGTCAGGAGACCCAGTCTCCATAACCTCTACCTCGTATCTGTAATCTGTAGATCCATTAAAGGTGCCACTAACATTAATATCGTTAGAACCTGAACCATAAAACACATCATCCTCTACGTAAGATATATTGTTCGCGAAGTCGTTTGAGGTAGCGTCAGATCTAAATCCGTATCCGCTATAGTTGAATGTAGATATAGAGGTCTCGTTAAGAGAAATCTCCTCTGTGTTAATTCTAATATAAGTACCTGCCTCTTGTTTAGTGTTCTCCTCAAGATCATCCTCAAGGAAGTTTCTATCCTTAGTCTCTGCGTCAAGCACTTTAACTCGTACCTGTGATCTTTTAAGACCAGAGGTGTCGGACTTAAGGAATAAGAAGTCTCCCTTCTTAACCTTATTTATATCATCCCCTTCTAGTTTGATCCAGGCATAGATACCATCCTTATAGAATGATACTGGAG
>Ga0209555_10002335_pt1 | contig 13416 bp, 9 predicted proteins | sample SaaInl85LU_5_DNA_FD_184643 | JGI IMG/M metagenome (GOLD analysis project Ga0209555, IMG submission 184643) | Marine microbial communities from expanding oxygen minimum zones in the Saanich Inlet - ESP_85LU_5_DNA (SPAdes) (version 2) | ecosystem: Environmental > Aquatic > Marine > Intertidal zone... | reverse complement strand
TTTTGAGAAAATAGTAAAAAATGACGAACATCATATAAAATGAATATCCTATAACATAACAATGGGTGGTGGTATGTCATCGGAACGTATGCGAAATCAAGAATCTTTCGTACAACAAAATCTTGCATCTGAAAAAAAAAGAATGTCTCATTTCAAAAACTATGATGGTAGTAATCGATATTCAGATGACCAAATAAGAATGAAAATACGCCAAGAGTATAATAGTGGTGGATACATGAAGTCACGTATTGACAAAGACACTTACATACCTTATTCGCATTGGAATAGTAACAGGTGAGAATAAATAGAATAATTAATTCAAATAAACAAACAAAAAACAAAGACAATTAAAAGTCTTTTTTTGTTTTACTAAAGATTCTCTTATATAAATCTTATATAAATATAAGAACAATCCATTATAAAATGCCTCGTTTGTCATTATTTTCATCAGATAAAGTTGGTAGATATGTATTAATGAACTTATATCAACTGTTGAATCTTGACGATGCTATATATATATCAGCAGAACGAATGCACAATAATGATTATAACTACAAGGGTTCTAAAAAAATATCACATATTCTTTCACCGTTAAATGGTGAATATACTTTTGAAGAAATGAATATTTTTATTGAAGACCTTGTCATAAATGATAAGCAAACTGTTATTAATTGCAGTAACAAAGAATTTGCTATTATTAAAAAAATAACAATTGAATCTAATGATAAACAAAGAATAACACAATTTATTGAAAAATGTTACAATGATATTATTGATAAAATACATAATGATGGTATTTCATCATCAGATAAACTTGTTACAAAAACATATCAGAAATATGGATGGTGTAATCATTCAATGATACCAAAGCGAAGAGAAGACACTGTTTTTTTGAAAAAAGGAGAGCTTGATGACATCACAGCAAAAATCAAAGAATTTATCAATCCTTGTACTTATCACGATTATATCAAACACTGTATTCCCTATAAATTCAATATATTATTACATGGAGAACCTGGTGTTGGAAAAACAACTTTGATTCATTATATGGCAACATTATGTAATGCAAAGATTTGTGTATTAAATATAAATTCTGAATTAAGTGAAAATGAATTTATAGAAGCTTTCAAAACAACGAATGACGATGAAAGTTTGGTTTTTATAGTGATAGAAGATATTGATTGTATATTTACAGACCGTAAGAATAATGATAGTTCAAAAAATCATGTTACAATGCAGGGATTATTGAATTGTATGGATGGTTTTAATAATCCAGAAGGTGCTATATTGATTCTAACAACAAATCATCCTGACAAATTAGATGAAGCTATACTTCGTTCTGGTAGAATTGATTTAAAAATTGAATTGACATCACTTGACAAGTATCAAGCTTGTAAAATGTATGAATCGTTTTTCCCTGATGAAGATTTTGAAATTATTTGGGAAAAAATTAAAATGCATAAAATACAACCTTGTTCCTTCCAAGAATTTCTTTTTAATAATAGGAAAAATGTAAATGATATCATCAACAAAATAGATGATTTAATCAAATCATCCAAATGTAGGAAAACAAATAGTATGTATAATTAATTTATATAATCATATAGTAGATATGAATCTAATTTTACTTCTTATATTATTGATATGGGCCATCGCTGGTTTATCTGCTTTCATAATGTCTTTGGTTTGTTTTGGATATAATGGTTCTATGACAAACAAATTTCTTGGTCTTGTTATTGCTCTTATGTTTGGTCCATTCTATTGGTTTTATTATGTAATGAATCCATCTTATTGCACTTAATTAAACAAGCATTTATTTTTATAAGAATCTTAAAACAAAAAAGATTTGTAGAAAGGATATATATATTCAGATTCTAGATTCATGGAAAAAACAAAAAAATTCTACTTTTAAAAACGTATATATATTCAACATTTGGATCTATGGAATAAAAATAGAAACGCAAACTTTTGAAAGGATATATATATTCAGATTCTAAATTCATGGAAAAAATAAAAAAATTCTACTTTTAAAAACGTATATATATTCAAATTAACAAATGGGTTGACCTTTTCTTCGTTTGGGTTGACCTTTTCTTCATTTGGGTTGACCTTTTCTTCATTTGGGTTGACTTTTTGTCCATTTTTTGTAATTCCATATTATTACGTATATTTTTATTACAGACATATCATTGTGCTAATAAATTTCTTTTTATGATAATATAAATTTAATTTTACAAATAACGCATTTATGCCATTTTTTTGCGTCATATTGCGTCGTTACTATGTACGATGTCTAATTGTATTATTACAGTATAAAAAGCACACCATAAAATAAATTTTACTGCGTCATTTACCCCCTCTCTCCCCCCCCCTCCTCCCATGTAGATGTAAAAACAGTCATTTTTTGGCTTTGTTTTTACCCTCCTTTTCAAGATTGTTTTACTTACATATTCTGATCTATGGAATAAAAATAGAAACGCAAACTTTTGAAAGGATATATATATTTAGATTCTAGATTCATGGAAAAAACAAAAAAATTCTACTTTTAAAAACGTATATATATTCAAATTAACAAATGGGTTGACCTTTTCTTCGTTTGGGTTGACCTTTTCTTCGTTTGGGTTGACCTTTTGTCATTTTGGGTTGACTTTTTGTCCATTTTTCATGATTTTTGTAAAATTGTAATTTATCTATTTTATGTATATATATGACACTATATTGCTAATATCATTATATAAAACATGTTATAAAACAAAAATACAATATTATGAGAAATTTGACAAATTGTTGAGCAATACTCATTCTATCATATTATGGTAACAATAAGCGCAATATAAATACTCGGCACCTTACCATAAAAACGCTCATTTTACCCCCTCTCTCCCCCCCCATCCTCCCATGTAGATGTAAAAACAGTTATTTTTTGGCTTTGTTTTTACCCTCCTTTTCAAGATTGTAATAAATGTTTTATAAAGGTATTGATGAACTTAAAAAAGTACATATCACACATTCTCATGACAATTTTATAATTTTTCATGAAAATTTTAAGAATAATATTGATATGTACTTTTTTTATTCATGAATTTTTAATCAAATCTTTTATTTTTGATAAAACTTCATTATACTTTTGATTATCAGATTTGTTATATATAACAATGAGTTTATTCCTAATATGATCAAACTTTTCACTATCTTTTATTTCGTTTAATAATTTTACCTCATTGTTATCATAATACATAAGTAATACTTCTGTATTATCTTTCATAAGATTTGTTGATAACAATCCTATATCTTTTTCCTTCCATGAATTATCTTCTAAAACTTGACATTTATTATCATTTGTATACTTGATATTTTGATTTTCTGGAAAATTATTATCAAAATGTTTCTTCTCTATGTATAAAGGAACTGTATTTATACCTGATTGTAATATCTTTTTCATATCATCATCTGATATATGGTCTAATCTTTCTGAACCAAAGTTATTGATAATAATATTATTATTTATATTTTGTATAGTCTCAGCATTTTGAATAGTGGTAACATTATTATGTCCTGTTATATTCTGAACATTAGGAGTCCGTGCGTGTATAATACTTCTTGCTTTACATTTATCTGCTTTAATATGTCTTGATTTAGCTTGTTTTTTTGTAAAAGAAATCATACATCTTGGGCAAGTCAATTCATCAACACCTTTACATGTCTTTTCATGTATTAACAGATGTTTATTTGTTTTGTATATTTTATTACATTTTTTGCAAATATGTATATTATCTTCGCATAGGTTGACCTTTTCTTCATTTGGGTTGACCTTTTCTTCATTTGGGTTGACCTTTTCTTCGTTTGGGTTGACCTTTTCTTCGTTTTTTATAATTATATTTTTGTGCGATAATTCAAATTTATGTTTTGCATTTTGATGTCTTTTCAAATCGTATTTACGTTTTGTTTCATATTTACAAAAAACGCATTTATGCCATTTTATTGCGTCATATTGCGTCATTACTATAAATGATGTATATATTTATTCTTTAAATAAAAAACGACAGCATAAAAAATATTTTACTGCGTCATTGACCCCCTCTCTCCCCCCCCTCCTCCCATGTAGATGTAAAAACAGTCGTTTTTTTTGGCTTTGTTTTTACTATCCTTTTCAAATTATTAACAAGGTCTGGAGGGACTTGCCGAAGGCACATACTGAAGGAAATCATACTTAAGGAAATTAAAAAAAGTACATTTCACACATTTTCATGAAAAAATAAAAAATTGTCATGAGAATTATAAAAAACCATGGATATGTACTTTTTTGAGTTCCTTAAGTCCCTTCAAGATGGCTAAAAGACTGTTTGCATTTGTTATCAAGGTCTTAACAAGGTCTGGAGGGACTTAAGGAAATCATACTTAAGGAATGAAAAAAAGTACATTTCACACATTTTCATAAAAAAATAAAAAAATGTCATGAGAATTATAAAAAACCATGGATATGTACTTTTTTTGAATTCCTTAAGTCCCTCCGAGATGGCTGAAAGACTGTTTGTATTTGTTATCAAGGTCTTAACAAGGTCTGGAGGGACTTAAGGAATGTAATAAGATTTATTATTTGTTAGTAATTCCTCTATTATTACTTTCATGTGAATTAAATCAAGTAATCTATTAGGACTGTGAATACCTAGACATTTATTTCTATAAAATGCAGTATTATTTTTTGATAAAGATATTGCTTTTTTAACTTTTTCTATATTATGTCTATTATCATTATCTATACAGTGAGGAATATCTTTGAATAAACCATTTTTTATCATTTGTGGTGGATATGACGATGGTATATGTTCTTTTGCAAAAATAGCAAAAGCAACATCATCAATAAACTCCGTGTGAAATTTATCTTTTTGCGAATACATTAATTTGACAGCCTCTTTTGACAAAATAATTGAAGTTCCTTGTACAAAGACTGTACCAAACCAACTTTCATCTTCCATTCCACACGCTTTCCAATTAAGAACCATTGCCCTTCCTCCTCCATAATATTCTATCGGATTTTTTAACAACTCAGCCTCTAAAATATCATAATTTACAATTGTACTTATATTAGTTCTTATACAGTAATCATAGTCATCTAACATATTTTCTGATATGATATAATCAAATGTATCTAATGTTTTATTAAGAATACCTGGAATATAACTTTCTTTTCCATTTATGATAAGGTCGTCATTGATTTGTTGTATTTGTTTTCCATGTTTCCTATTCGTCAATTCATCTTCTAATTCGTTTGTTTCATCTAATTCATCATATCTGACATACAATGTTTTTACTTTTTCTCCAAAACTTTTATAATATAATGATGTCATTTTCTTCATACTGTCATAATGATTGTTTTGACTCGAATTAGAATACAAAACAATATTCAAAAATTTCATTTTATTTTTATTTATAATTATTAAACTCTCTTTATATCACGTAAAGAAGAGGTAAAGAGTCAAAAATAATTTATCTCTTTTATAAATAGCATATGTCATCATATTATAAAACAATTGATGGCATAGATTACGATAAAAAAATATTGGATGTTGCATGCGATAGAATAGAAGGTCGTGGAGATGGAAGAATATCTGTAGAAGATGTTAAAGAAATAGCAAAGGCAATAAAAGATAAAAATAAAATAACTAAAACAGAATATCTTACACTTTTTTATATCATCAAAAATTTCAATCTTACAACACAAGCATATAATACTCTCGCTGAAGAATTATCTCTACTTTAGTTTGACGTATTATTATCGTATCATTAACCTATTTGCTTTTTCGTGTGCTTGTGCGATTGCTGCATTTTGCATTTTGATTCTTTCAAGACGATTGAATTCTTCTTTTTCTTCCTGTAATTTCTTTTTCTCAAGTAATTGTTTTTCCTTGCTAGTCAGTTCTTTCTTAGATTTTGTTTCTCTATATTTTTGATATTCTTTTACAGATTTGAACTCTTTTCTATTCTTTATATCATCTGGATTTGCAAGACGTTCTCCACTATATGCAACCATATAATCAGTATATCTTAACGATGATTTTTCAGTTCCACTACTATAATCATCTGGCCTTTTTGAACCAATTTCTGTGAATTGTAGGTTTTTTGCCATAGGTAATGCTTCCGGTTCTTTATACTTTATTACAGATTTGCTGACTGGCGTGTTCTTGTTAAAAACCTCGTTAAAAGTTGTATTATTTACTTTTTGACTATTAAAAACATTAGTTATAGAAATTTCCTCACGTTTATCAGTAGAATTTGCCATCATTCCACCATATCCATATTCAACTTCTTCATCGCGATATTTGCAATCATCAAAAACTTTGTTAAAACGCTGGTTAAAAGGTTCGTTTTGATCAACTAATGTAGATGGATGAGGAACATCATTATTGACCATTTTGTCAAAATAATTTTTTGACTCATTTTTTAAATCAGTATGTTTTTTATTTGATACTCTTAAATTGTATTCCTCTGCCAATGTTTCAAAACAAGATGTTACAAAATCAAAAATTACTTTATTTCCTCCTTCTTTATCTGGATGTGTTTTCAATGCAGCATTTTTATATCCTTTTTTTAATTGTTCCCATGTAAAATTTTTAGGAACATTTAATACTTTATATGGGTCAAGACCAGATAATTCAATATCATTACTCTGATTATTATTCATAGATTCATAGTATTGTTGATATGATTGTTGTTTTCCTGTAGTATTGCCCATTTAATATTCTAAAATTTTATTTATTTACATACATTTACGTAAATATATAAAGAATCATTATATTTATATTTTCAAGGCTTTGATAATGAATAGTAATCAAGCTATCACTTTACAATCGTTTTGGTCAATTTATGAAAATGAAGGAACTGTTCAAGCATTGTCTTGGCTAGAATCTCTTAAGTATTTTGAAGAATATTGTCAAGATGATATTACCAATCTCACAAATCGTTTCTCAACAATGTAATCTAATATAATCATTATAATTATTTTTTACGTCAATATGTTGTTATCAATATGGTGTCGTCGTAGATTCATATGTGTCAATATTGAAACAAAAAAAGTATATAAATATAACACGTGTTATGTAATCATAAAGTGTACGAGACCTGTAGTATGCTGGTAACAAAGAGAGACAATACTATAGAGGAATATGATATCAAAAAAATTGAAAATGTTCTCAACCTTGCATTCCAGAACTCGGACACCACGTGTAACAACAACATGGATGAACTCGTAAATGAAATTACAGATTCTGTATCAAAGCATGATGCTGTAAAGATTCACATTGAAAATATTCAAAATATTGTTGAGAAGACTCTTATGAAATTTGGATATTTTGATACTGCGAAACATTATATCGAGTACAGACACACTCGTCAGGAAAACAGGAATACCGAAGGATATATCTCAAAAATTCCTGACGATGTTGTTACCCCTTGGGGTATGTTGGGTTACATTACTTATAAAAGGACGTATGCCAGACTTCTTAGCGAAGATGGTACTACTGAAGAATATCGCGACACCATCCTTCGTATTTTGAAGGCAGCTCAGATGCAACTTGGTGTTGGATTTACAAACGACGAGCTCAAGAAGGCGTACAAATATTTGATGTCTCTCAAGTGCAGTGTCGCAGGTCGTTTTGCTTGGCAACTTGGCACAAAGACTGTTGATAATCTTGGTATCATGAGTCTTCAAAACTGTGCTTTTGTAAAGATTGACGAACCTATCAAACCTTTCCTTTGGATTTTTGATGTTCTTATGTTGGGTACTGGAGTTGGCTTCAGTATTGAGAAGAAGTATGTTGATAAGCTTCCGCCTATCATTGACGCAGATATCAAAGTTACTAGAATTGATACCAAAGATGCTGACTTTATTGTCCCTGACTCTCGTGAAGGTTGGGTTTCTCTTTTGGAAAAAGTTCTTGAAGCATATTTTTATAAAGGAAAGTCCTTTAGTTATTCTACCGTTCTTATCAGAAGTGCTGGTTCCAAAATCAATGGATTTGGTGGTGTAGCTAGTGGCCCAGAAGACCTTGTAAAGGGTCTGAAGAATATTCAAACAATTCTTTCCGCAAGAAAAGGACAAAAGCTTTCAACTGTTGATTGTTTGGATATCGTAAATATCATTGCTACTGTCGTAGTTGCCGGTAATGTAAGGAGATGCCTTCCTGGTGACTCTCTTGTCCATACCAAAAATGGTTTGAAGAAAATCAAAGATGTAAATGTCGGCGATGAAGTAATGACTGCCAGTGGATATCAAAATGTCAAGCGTCGTTTTGTCCAAGGAAAACAAGATGTAATCACTATATACACGCGCGATGGTGAATTCAAATGCACTCCTAATCACAAAATGGCAGTCGTAAAATCGCCTTCACAATATGAATGGAAAATGGCAAAAGACCTGAAATACAATGATTTGCTTATGACTTCTAGGAAATCTATCAAGGGTACAGCAACGAAACTTCCTGAAAGTGATGACATTATTGTTCCTGACCTTGATGAATATATGGCTTGGCTCATTGGCATTCTTCAATCGAAGAAACCTTGTGAAAATAATAATACTATGTCAAGACTATCCTATAAATTTAGTAAAAATAGCTATGATTACAAGACTATGTATCGTATGAAGAATATTCTTCGTAGATTTTTCAATGAATGTTCTGATTTTGAGATTCATATTTCAGAATACCCTACCTCATATGTTATCAAATTTGAGTCAGAAGAATTGTATGAATATCTTTCTCAACACGTCTTCGGTGATGGTATTTCCGACTATATCAAATGTGCTGTGCATGATATTCGCATGGGATATATCGCAGGTGTAATTGATGGGAATGAACATTTCTATACCCTCAAAAAAGCACGTACTCCTATGAATATTGTCACGACAAATGATGCACAATATGTAGAAGAACTTCAAGTACTTTGTTATTCATGTGGATTTGAGACAAAAAGAAAAAATGACTATGAAATTAACGAATATCAGCTCAACGTTATTACGAATCACGGTCTTTCTACTATTCTTGACGCAACAATCCTTCATAAAATCAATCTTGTGGATAGTTATTACAATATGCCGATGCAAAATGTCAATGGATTTCCGGTTGATATGTTGAAAAAGGAACGCAAATATTCTGTTGTAACTGATTCTGAATATCAGAAAAATGTTTCTATGAATATTTACGACGAACACTTTGACAATCTTGTGTATTGTCCTGTTAGTGTCGTCAGAGTTGGATGCGACACAGAAAATGTTGATACTTATGATATTGAAGTCAATAATATTCACGAGTTTTTCTGTAATGGATATCTTACTCACAATTCTGCACTTATCGCACTTGGCGATTGTGATGACATCCCCTATCTTAAAGCCAAAGATTGGAGCTCTGGTAATATTCCTAATTGGCGTTGTATGTCAAATAATTCAGTTGTATGTGGAGACCCAAGCAAGCTTTCTCCAGAATTTTGGGAAGGATACAACGGAACAAGTGAGCCATATGGTCTCGTAAATCTTGCCCTATCTAGAAAGATTGGTCGTATCAAAGATGGAGAGAAATATCCAGACCCAGGTGTTGTAGGATATAATCCTTGCTTTGCTGCGGAGACTCTCATCGCTGTTGCGGATGGTCGTGGTGCGGTTCCTATCAAACAATTGGCTGAAGAAGGGAAAGATGTCCCTGTATATTCAGTAAATGAGGAGGGAATCGTAGAAATCAAATGGGGTAGAAATCCTCGTATTACTGGAGTAAATCAAAAAATGGTCAAAGTAACACTTGATGATGGCACAAGCGTCAAGACAACTCTTAACCACAAATTCAGATTGAAGGATGGCACTCGTGTTGAAGCCAAAGATTTGAAGCCAAGAATGTCTCTTACGAGATTTACGAAGTCACATATTAAAGTGAAAAATGAAGATGAGATGACATATATAATGGTAAATACAAATATTGTCAATCCTGTCAAGGGTAGAAAATTTGAACATAGACTTATTGCATCTTTCCACAATCCTGACAAATTTAATAGCATGTATGACGAAAAAACAAAAAATGGTATTATCAAAGGTGGTGTCGTAGTTCATCACAAAGATTATAATGGATTGAATAATAATCCTGATAATCTTCAAATCATGTCTTTCAGCGAGCATTCCAAATTTCACGGAGACCACGACCAATCTGGAGAAAATAATGGGATGTACGGAAAGAACCATTCTGATGAGACAAAAGTACTCATTGGAGCTAAAACAAAAGAGAGAGCTGCTGACCCAGTCTATATGAAGAAAATGTCAGATGCTCAGAAAAAAGCACACGAAAACAATCCAGAACTCAAAAATAATCTCAAAAAAGTTCAAGAAGAAAATTATAAGAAATGGTGTGAGGAAATGATGAAAACATCAGACTTGGATACGTATATGGAAGATGGTATCCTACACGCCAAGAAAACTTGCGAGAATTGTAAGAACAGTTTCTCAGTTCCTTTCACAAAACGCGAATTCGCATATTGTTCTCTTAATTGTAGCAATACTTCAACGAAAGCAATTGAGAATAGGAGATTGGCAAGAAATGTAGGAGTCAAAGAAAAGCAAAAGGAAGTTCTTCATAACCAAATTATGGCTTATAAGGATTTGCAAGAAAAACTTGGAAGAGACCCTATGAAAAAAGAATGGGAAACCGAGTGTAAAAATCGCAAAGTTTCATTCAGAATCAGACATGATAATTCTGGTAATGAATTCCTTCTTAGGTCTTATCAAGACCTCAAAGACAAGGCAATTGATTACAATCATCGTGTAAAATCTGTTGAATTCTTGGAGGACACCGAAACAGTCTATAATATTACCGTTGATGACAATCACACAGTCGGTCTTTTCACAACCTATCGCAATGGCGCTGGTAATGGAATATTCGTATCGAATTGTGGTGAGCAGTCTTTATGCAATTACGAAACGTGTTGCTTGGCAGAGATTTATTTGTCGAACGTAACTTCATACGATGAATTGAAGGAAATTGCGGTGACAGTATATAGAATTTGCAAACATTCTTTGCTACTGAAATGCCATCAAGAAAAGACGGAAGAAATTGTCCATAAAAATCTGAGAATGGGTATTGGAATTACTGGATATATGCAAGCAAGTGATGAACAAAAGAGTTGGCTTGAACCTCTTTATGAATATTTGCGTGAATATGATAATGAATATTCTGATAAACACGGATTCCCTCGCTCAATCAAATTGACTACAGTAAAACCAAGTGGAACACTATCACTTCTTGCTGGCGTTACATCAGGTTGCCATCCAGCAATTTATCAATATTTTATCAGAAGAATTCGCATTGCTTCTAATAATCCACTTATTCAATTGTGTAAATCCAAAGGATATTTTGTGGAATACCAGAAAAACTTTGATGGCACTGATGATAAAAATACAATGATTATTGAATTTCCTTGTTGTTATCCAATTGGATCTCAACTTGCAAATGAGATGACCGCTATTGACCAGTTGGAAGTTGTGAAACATCTTCAGACAGTATGGAGTGATAATTCTGTGTCTTGTACGGTTTATTATAGACTCAATGAGATTGATGATATCAAGGAATGGTTTGCGAAAAATTATTCTGAAGGTGTAAAATCCTGTTCATTCCTTCTTCATAATGACCATGGATTCCAACAAGCACCTTTTGAGGAAATTACTAAAGAAAAATATGAGGAAATGATTAAAAAAGTACAACCAATTACTAATGCTTCAATTAATATTGAACAAACTCCTGACTATTCTTCAGAATGTGTTGGTGGAGTATGTCCAATCAGATAAAATTCAATAAATTTGATTATTCTATTCTTATTTTTAAACTTTTTTTCAATTTTATTAAAAAAAATAATAATTTCCAGAAATAGGGCAATAATATGTCTTTTGTTCCAGAACCTGTTAAATTATCCGTTAAGACATCAAATTATTCTTCTGTTGCGCGTTTTGCATCTACTCTTGACGAAGCATATTTATTAATTGTTGCAAATAGTAATAATAATTATTTCTATAACGATTCTAATAATGCTGGTATAGTTGGTGCAAATTCATCATTTGTTGATAATGCAACTAGATATGAAACATATATCGGAACAAAAGAAAACGATGTGATTAGCAAAATTGCAAGATTTAATGCAAGTAACATTAATTTAGAAAGAAATACTATCGTTGCTGGTAATATTATACCAGCTATTGATACAGAATATGATTTGGGTTCTACGCAAGAAAGATGGAGAGACTTATTCTTATCAGGTAATTCTATTTATTTGAATAATACTGTAATGTCAAGTGACCCAGTAAATGGTTCTCTAAAATTAGAAGGTCTTGATAATCAACGTTTGCCTATAATTGCAGGAGAACTTGTAATACAAAAAAGTCCTAATGAACAACAAGTCAAAATTGTAAATCAAAATAATAAAGTGACATTTAATGCTGTAGATGAAGAAGGCAATGAAAATACGGTCGTCGATTTATCAGCTATTAAATCTTCTCTTATTATTGAAGATGATAGTGTTGGCGAAGATGGTGTAAAAAATATTTTCTATAGACCTGACCGTGTAGCACCAATCATAATATCATCCAATATTGAAACATCAAATTATGTTGATTTAATTGACTCTAATATGTCCAACTATATGGACAACAGAACCGAATATACCAATCTTCTTAATACCAATATGTCCAACTATATGGACAACAGAACCGAATATACCAATCTTCTGAACACCAATATGTCCAACTATATGGACAACAGAACCGAATATACCAATCTTCTTAACACCAATATGTCAAATTACATGGATAACAGAACAGAATATACCAATCTTCTTAATACCAATATGTCCAACTACATGGACAACAGAACACAATATACCAATCTTCTTAACACCAATATGTCCAACTATATGGACAACAGAACACAATATACCAATCTTCTCAATACCAATATGTCCAACTATATGGACAACAGAACCGAATATACCAATCTTCTGAATACCAATATGTCCAACTATATGGATAACAGAACACAATATACCAATCTTCTTGACTCTAATATGTCCAACTATTTGAACGAAACTTCCAATGTAATCAGCGACCGTGTAACAAACCTTGATACAGATGATATCGCTCAAGGTGTTCATCAAAAATTCATAGTAGATAACGTATGGGGCGACGACCTTGCCATTGGTGGAACTCTATATGCAAGCAATATTAGAGCAGTCGGTTCTAATACTATCATATTCACTGATATTTACACTACAGAGTCTCTTGGTGTTGTATCCACTGCCGAAGATAGTGATGCTTTTGTTATTTCCCACTCTGGAGAAGGTCTATACAATGTAATGACCGCTACTGTTGCTAATGAACCAGCTCTTACCATTACTCGT
>Ga0209555_10002334_pt1 | contig 13421 bp, 22 predicted proteins | sample SaaInl85LU_5_DNA_FD_184643 | JGI IMG/M metagenome (GOLD analysis project Ga0209555, IMG submission 184643) | Marine microbial communities from expanding oxygen minimum zones in the Saanich Inlet - ESP_85LU_5_DNA (SPAdes) (version 2) | ecosystem: Environmental > Aquatic > Marine > Intertidal... | reverse complement strand
CTGATGGTGATTTTATTCCAGACGTAGTCGAAGATAAAGTAGACGAAGTTAAAGGAAAAGTTCAGAAAAAAGTAAAAGCAGTTAAAACAAGAGTTAAAAATGTCAAAGATGAAATCGAAGATGTAGTAGAAGAAATCGAAGATATTTTTCAGGCAATCAAAGGTAAAGTTACTAAATCAAAACTGAATTCTCTTACAAAACAACAATTAGTAGATGCTGCAAAAAAAGACCATGGTACTGATTTAGATATTTCAGTAAAAAAATCAACATTGGTTAATAAGGTTTATTCACTTTATAATAAGAAATAAAAGGAGTACCATAAATGAGTTTAAAGAGATTACTTACCGAAGCAATAGTTGTGGATTCAATGTATGATATTGAAGAACAACTAATGAACATAAAAGAAACTATTATCGAACAGATGATTATTGAGGGTGTTGATGACCCTGGTATACTCAAATGTGTTTTCATGGCAGGAGGACCTGGTTCAGGTAAATCCTTTACTGCCATGGAAATATTCGGTATAGATAAAAGACTTAAACAATCATTTTCAGCTTCAGGTTTAAAATCAGTTAATTCAGATTCAGCATTTGAAAAAGGATTAAAAGATAATGGTATAGACCCAAAGAAATTAGCAGATATAGAAAAGAATGATGCTGAACTTTGGAATAAAATAGCTAATAACGATGATTCAATCAGAAACAAAGCAAAACAACTAACCGCAAAACAGAAACAATTCTATGAAGCAGGTAGATTGGGTATGATTATCGATGGAACTGGTCATGTATATGGTAAGATTGCAAAGAATAAGAAATACGCAGAATCATTAGGTTACGATACTTATATGGTATTCGTTAATACTTCACTCGAAGTGGCAAAAGAACGAAACAAAAATAGAGATAGAGTTTTATCAGATAAATTGTTAGAAAAATCTTGGAAAGATGTTCAAAACAATTTAGGTAAATTCCAAAACTTATTCGGTGGTAACTTTAGAATTGTAGATAATACAGTTTATAAACCTATTTCTGGTCAAGTTCAGAAGGCAGTAAACCAATTTGTAAAAAAACCAGTTTATAATCAAATTGGTAAAAAATGGATTGAAACCGCGAGAGCTTTAAAAAAATCAAATCTCATCAAGAAATAATAAATACTTAAATGAATAAAGGTTTTATATTTTCAGGAGACTCTTTCGTTTGGGGAGAGGGATTGGAACTATTTTCAAACCTACCATCCACTTACAAATATTTTAGACAACGAAAATACTCTATGGAAAGTGAGGATGGTCATAATAGAGCATGGAATCCTGAATATAAGAATTCCATGAGAATGTTCCAACAGAAAAATAGATTTGCTAGATTAGTTGCAAATCACTTTGATACTTGGGAAGATGTTTATGATAGAAATGGTGGATGTCCATATACTATAATAGATGAACTTTTTACTCAAATAAATAGAACTCCTTTAACAGATGTTGCTTCTATAATTATACACCCTTCAGACCCATGGAGGAGTGTTGATATTTATTTTAATCCTAATTATAACGGAATTAAAAGTATAAAAGGATATCATCCTTCATCAAAATACTTTCAATCTTTTAGAGACCTTCCTCCTGGTAATTTATCTCAGTTTTCTTTAAGTAAACCCATTCCTTACTTTGGAACAAATAGAGGATTTGATAAGTATAAGGATATAATTACTGAAAACTATTTTTCTTTAGTTGAAAATAATTTTTTAAGGTTACTTACTTTTTGTGTAAGTTATGATGAATACAAAAAAGGAAATAGAACTTTAGAAACGGCTATCGAAGATTGTTATCTACCAATAGATACATCAGATGATGCTATAAAAAAATATGATATTTATTATGATTTTTGTAAATTAGAATTATCTCAGTATGGGAATACATTTGAAAAAATAATTAATGAATTAGAAATAAAACTTTGTAGAGATTTTATACAATTTATTGAAAAACATATAAAACCGAATGCTGATAAATATGGAGTAAATATTTCATTTTTACCTGTTTGGAACGAAAGATGGCCATCTTATAAAAATGCTAAATGTAGTTTTTATAATGATAATATCATAGAAATATATAAAGATGGTAAGTATTATCCATCATTTTCTTTTTTCTGGCAAGAATACATGATAGAAAAAACTAAAGGATATGAGTGGACAAATAATATGCATCCAAATTTAGAAGGACATAAATTAATTGCTAATTCTATTATAAATTATTTTAAAAGAAAAAATATACTTGAAGGTATTGATTCTTCAAACAATATATTTGAAACAGAATTTTCAATAATTTAAAAAATAAATTACGGTTTATTAGATTTCTTTATATTTAATCACATATAAAGTATTACTTTATACTAAATTTATATTTGATTATATATAATATTATGACACAATTATCTGAAGAAGTAGGAAGAATCGTAAATATATTGGAAGATTCAATTGAAGAACAAGATTGGAATCTTGTAAAAAAAATGATTAATGAGCTTGATGATATCTATGAAAGATTAGATAAACAAGAAAATGGATTCGATTACGATTACGAATAAATTTAAAATATGATAATACCAATAGATGTAAAATCACCAAAAAGGGTAGAAAAAAATTGGGGTTACGAACTATGGATTCACAATGATGAAGAATATTGTGGAAAATCTTTAGTATTTCCAAAAGAGGGTAGTCATTTCTCAATGCATTATCACTTAAAGAAAAAAGAAACTTGGTACATACAATCAGGTTCGTTCCAATTCAACTGGATAGATGTTGAAGAAGGTCTACACGATAGTAGGATTCTAAAGGTAGGAGATTCTGTTTTAATAGAAAGAGGACTCCCACACCAACTTATTGCATTAGACGATAATTCAATAGTGTTTGAGGTAAGTACTCAACACTTCGATGAAGATTCATACAGAATATACCGAAACACACCAAATGATTTATTATAATTAATTACACTAAAATGAGTATATCAAACAATAATTTTGTAAGGGTTAAAAGAGAATTTTCAAATACTTATAAAAGTAAAGCGATGATATCTATGATGGAAGAACAAGGGTGGATATATCGTGGTAAAACCCAAAATGATAAGGTATTATATGAGTACATTGGATATTGATTTACATAAAAGTAATTTATTTTCAAAAGGATATACATCTTTAACTCTTGATGAATTAATTAGTACAGAGTTTAAAAATAAATTAAGAAACACTGTATATAAGGACGATATGACAGAAATGAATCCTCAGTTTAACAAACTTAGATTCGATTGTCGCTCTACATTAACATCGGAAGAATTTATAGAAATTTGTGAAAAATATAACTTAGTACCAAGAAAATCAGATTTGGATATCTCAAATTTTGATATTAATCATGATAACTATAATCAACCTCCTCTTTTTAGATATCGAACCAATCTTTGGTTTTCAGATACAGAACACCATAACTCAACATTAGATGAAGAACGAATTTCTAAATTCACCAATTTTCTGTTAGAAATTAAAGATAAAGTACTACAAGTTAGTCAATTTTGGTACTATTCTGAAACCCCAGTAAACGATGAAGAAATTGAATTAGTAAATCAAATTTGGAAAAAAGTTTTTGATGTATTTTATTCTGATAAATTATCTATTAAAAACAGCCCACCAAGCGCTCCCATCCAAAAAACAAGATATGGATTAGGGTGTTCATTAGAACCACATGAAGATGGAGCCGAAAATAATAATATATTTGCACTACTAATATATCTAAACAATAGATATGATAAATCAGAAGGTGGTTATTTAACTCTTGGTAAGGGTGAAGATTCTATTGATGTAGAACCTCACATTGGAAATATAGCAATTATAGATTTTACAGAACATGACCCATCACATGCTGTATCAGAAGTTACTTCAGGTGATGGTAGATATGCATTTCTTACCTTTATCCCAAATACAGAAAAAATAATTTACCCCAAAAAATAATTCACTTTTTGCTTGGATTTCTCATTTATTTTTCGTATATTTACTATGTAAATAAGAAAGATATGATAATACAAAAACCACAAACAAACGGAATTGAAATCGATTTGACAGGCCCACAGGGAAATGCATTCTTCCTCCTTGGGACTGCTAAGAAACTTGCAAACCAATTGGGATTGAATGGTACTGAGATTATGGAAGAAATGAAGAGTGGTGATTACGAAAACCTTCTTCAGGTCTTTGATAAAAACTTCGGTTCAGTAGTAACTTTATATAGATAAAAATAAACCTTAAAAGATGAATAAAATGAAAGTACAAAGAGAATCAATAATATCAGGTCAATTGAATACAATGGAGTTAAACGTAACTCCCCAACAAATGGATAGATTCTATGGTGGTCGTGAGTTAACTCAAAACATATTTCCACACTTAAATTCTGAGGAAAGAGAGTTCCTAATTTCTGGTATGATGCCTAATGAATGGGAATCAACATTCAATTAAAAATAAATACGAAAAAGCTTGTTTAATCCAATTATTTTTCGTATATTTACATAGTAAATGTGTGGGAGTTCCCACAGAGTATAAACCTTAAAAAACCTTAAATTATGATTATTACAAAAAGAATTTCTTCAGTAGAGTATCAACAATCAGTATCAAGAGCAATGAATAATCCACAGAATAATGTGAAGTTCAAACCAACATCAGCAAAGTATGTGATGGTAAATGGAGTTCCTCATAAGTGGAATAATGGTTCATTAGTTTCATTAACTAAATTGGTAAAGTAATGAGTAAGTATTCAAATGGGTATTGGCCCAAAATCCAATATTGGACGGGTAAGATGAATGAGGCTATTCAGAATAGTAACTTAGAGATGGTTGATAGAGCTCATCGTAAGTTAGATTATTTCATTCAACAACAATGGGATAAAACGATAGTAGTAAAATAATTGAAATAAAGCTTGGATATGTGAATTAATTTTCGTATATTTACAAAGTAAATGAGTGATAATTAAACCTTAAAACAATGAGTAAATACAATAATTCTTCTTACTGGCTCCAAGATTGGGATGATGATGATATCGTAATCGATACGATGACAGATGTAGAGAAAAAATCCCATGACCTCTATAAACTCGCCTCTTCTAAGAGAGCCATTTCTAACTTCGTAAACATTGTAACCAATGATTCTATCCCTGTGATATTCAACACGAGGGGTAATTCTTATACTGATGGTAAATCGGTAGTTATTGGAGCAAGTATTGTTGAACCAAAAGATTTTGATATTTCAGTTGGGTTAGCACTTCACGAAGGGTCACACATCAAACTTTCCGATTTTAGATTACTTCAAGATATTTACAATTTGATTCCTACTCATATTACTGAGGGGGCTATCAAAAAAGGTATCAACAATTCAACATCTATTATAAAGGATATTTGGAATGTTGTTGAAGATAGGAGAATTGACCGATTCGTATTCGATTCAGCTCCAGGTTATAGAGATTACTATCGAGCTATGTACGATAAGTACTTCAATGATAAGTTGATTGATAAAGCACTTCTTTCAGATGAACATACTGAAGAGTGTGTTGATTCATATATGTTCCGAATCATCAACATTCACAACAAAAATACTGACCTTAACGCTTTGAAGGGTCTTAGAGAGATTTACAAAGTAATTGGGTTGGGTACTATCTCAAGATTAAAAACAACTCAAGATACATTTGATGTGGCTTTGAAAGTTTTCCAAATCATTCTCCAATCACTACCTTCTTTATCAGATGGTGAGGGTAATGGGCCTGGTAATGGTGACCAGAACGAAGATAACCAACCTCAGAATTCTGAAGGTAACGGTGGTGGTTCTGATAGTGGAACTATGAGTGATGAGGAATTTGAAGATTTCTCAAATAATATTCTTAACGGCCAATCACCAATGGGTGGTGGTGATGAGAATCCAACTGGTGGTAATGGAATGAATGTTGAAAATCTACCAGATAATATGGATGGTGGTTCACCAAGTTCATCTGATTCAAAAGAAACTAATAAAGTTCAACTTACTGATAGACAAAAAGAACTTCTTTCAAAAAAGATTGAAAAACAAAAAAAGTTTATGGATGGTGATATCAGAAAGAAAACTGTTTCTAAGAAAGACCAAAAAAATGTTGATGCTCTTAATGAGAGTGGTTCTGAGATGAGAGCAGTTGGACAAAATATTGATAACGGTTGGGGTAATGTTCAAAAAGGTATTGAATGTATTGTAGTTAAGAAACTTACTAAAAACCTTTTCGAATCAGAAATGTTTCCAATGACACATCTTAACTATTGGAATTCAAATGAAGCACCAGTTAGAATGTACCACCAAAAATCTGTTGATAAAGGTATCAAACTTGGAACTATCTTAGGTAAGAAACTTCAAGTTAGAGGTGAAGATAGAAGTACTGTTTTCAATAGACAGAAAGTTGGTAAGATTGATAAGAGAATGATTTCTTCTTTAGGATTTGGTAACGAAAATGTTTTCCAATTTACTGAGTTAGATTCTTACAAAAAAGCTAACCTACATATTTCAGTAGATGCTAGTGGTTCTATGAATGGTTCTAAGTGGGAACAAACAATGACTAATGTGGTTGCTCTTTGTAAGGCAGTTGATATGATTCAAAACCTTACAATCCAAGTTTCATTCAGAGGTTGTTCTCAAGATAAACCTTATATTGTGATGGCTTATGATTCAAGAACCGAAAAGTTTTCTAAAGTAAAACAAATGTTTGGTGGATTGAATACTTTTGGTACAACACCAGAAGGATTATGTTTCGAGGCTATTATGAAAGAATTTTTACCTGTAAACAATGATATGGATTCTTACTTCCTTAATCTTTCAGATGGTGAACCTTACTTTAGTGGACATGGTTTCTACTACTCTGGTCAAACTGCTGTAAACCACACAAGAAAAATGGTTAAGATGATTGAAAGTATGGGAATCAAAACATTATCTTACTTTATCTCAGATAGTTACTATGGTGATACTACCCTGAAACAATTTAAAGATATGTATGGTAACGGTGCTTCGATGATTGATGTTACAAATGTTAATCAAATTACCAAAACAATGAACAAATTATTTTTACAAAAATAAATGAAAAAAAGCTTGTGTATATGAAAAATATTTCGTATATTTACATAGTAAATGAGATAATAATTAATAAACCTTAAAACAGAAAATTATGACAGATTTTAAAACTGGTTACGTTCCGAATGAAGTTTACAAAGTAGAAACCTTTGGTAATACATTCAAATTAATCGATACTCAAGGTAACAAAGTTGGTACTTTGGGTGCAACCACTTCCACAAGGAAGGGTGCTTATAATGAGGGTAAAGCCCTCCAAGCCTATATCAATAAGAATGGTAAGAAAACATTCAGAAAAGTTGATATGGATGTTTACAATTCGTTGGTAATTCCAATGAATACTGATAATGGTGGTGTTCAGTTCGAAGATAATACTGACCACACTGCAATTAAAGATTTTATTCACAAAGGTTCTGTTCAACTTAAACCACAAGAATTGGTGATGACTGAATTGAAGTGGAAATACCTTATCAGAAGTGCTGTAAGAGCTAAAAATATTATGATGACAGGACCAGCTGGTTGTGGTAAAACCATGGCTGCCAAGGCTCTTGTAAATTCATTAGATAGACCTGATTTCTATTTTAACCTTGGGGCAACTCAAGACCCAAGAGCAACTTTGATTGGTAACACTATGTTCGATAAGAACAAAGGTACTTACTTCTCTGAATCATCCTTTGTTCAGGCAATCAAAACTCCAAACGCAGTGATTCTCTTAGATGAGTTATCGAGAGCTCACCCTGATGCTTGGAACATCTTAATGACAGTTCTTGACCAAGGACAAAGATACCTAAGATTGGATGAGGCTGAAGGTTCTCCAATTGTAAAAGTGGCTGATGGTGTAACATTCATCGCTACCGCAAACATTGGTAACGAATATACCTCAACAAGAGTTATCGATAGAGCAATCTTAGATAGATTTGTAACAATCGAAATGGATGTTCTTACAGATGACCAAGAATTTGGATTACTAAAGTATATGTACCCAGAAGTATCTGAAGAAGATTTGAAAGCAGTTGCTGAGATTGCTCATCACACAAGAACTCAGGCTATGAGTGACAGTGGTAAGGTTACTTCAATGGTATCCACAAGAGCCTCTGTTGAGATGGCTGGGTTACTTTACGATGGTTTCAATTTGTTCGAATCGGCTGAGATTTCAATCTTTCCATTTTTCTCACAAGATGGTGGTGTTGATTCTGAAAGAACTTATATCAAACAACTCGTTCAAAAGTATGTAAAGGACGAGACTGGTGAACCACTTTTCAATGAAGTGGATGACCAAGAAAAAGATTCGGATGATATTCCGATGTTTTAGGGTTAATCATTTACACTAAAGGGGAGTGGGTGAAATCTCTCCCCTTTTATTTTATTAAATATTTATTTATAAAGATATCAAAATGAAAAAAATTATCCTAAAATTACTCTACACAATTTGGAATTATTTAGCTTCAAAAAACAAGTTTCCAAAGTTGAGTGAAAAAATTAATTTAATAATTAATAAATTAGAAAATCATTAAAATATGAAAAAGTTACTTTTATTATTTTTAACATTCCCACTATTATCATTTGGTAACGATTGGGTAACCTTTTAAATGAGATATTTGGGGATGAGCAAACTTATAAACCTATTTTGTGGACCTGGTGGTGGCAAATCTTCCATAGCTGCAGGAGTAACATATAAATTAAAAAAGAAACACATTAGTTGTAACAACCCATATGAGTTCCCAAAACTCCTAGCATGGGATAAGAATAACGAAGCAATAAAAGACCAACTCTATGTACTTGCAAATCAACATAGGGGTATAGCACAATCATATGGAAAGGTAGATTATATCGTAATTGATTCACCAATTATGTTTTCACTAATATACAAAACTTTTTATAGTACAGGATATCCTGCTGAGTTTTATGGTGAACACTTTAACAAAATGATTGTAGATTTGCACAATAAATATGACAGTATTAATATTCTTTTAGAAAGAACGGAAGGTAATCATAATGATGATGAGAGATATCAGAATTTAGAAGAATCAATTGCTATCGATAAACATTGTAAAAAGATTTTAGATAATAATAACATTCCTTATCACACTATAAAAGTTGGTAAGAATACAGTAAAACAAATAATAAAACTAATAGGTTACTAAATGGAACTTGCAGTATTAACTGATATAATAAAAGAAACAGAATCAAATTGGAGATTTATATTTGAATCACCACTATATGATGAAATAAAATTCACACCAGGTCAATTGGTTCAATTGGTAGCAAAACCATATGGACCAGCTGATGGAACTGATTCTATACAAAGAAATTACTCAGTTGCATCTTGGCCAAATGGAAGTAATAAATTTGAACTTATTATCACTTATCTAAAGGGTGGTAAAATGAGTGAGTATTTGTTTAACGAAGCAAAGATTGGTGATGAGTTTGCATACAATGGGCCAATGGGAATATTCACATTACCAGAAAAACTAACAGATAGAGATATATTCTTTGTATCAACTGGTTCTGGTGTATCACCATTTCGTTCTATGTTAGGATACATAGCAGAACATAATATTCCAACCAAAAATATAAAGTTATTTTTTGGAACTCGAACTAAAGAAGATATTCCTTACTTTGAGGAAATGAAAAAATACGAAGAGATTATTCCTAATTTTGAATTCGTACCTTGTTTATCTCGTGAAAAATGGGAAGGGTTTAATGGATATGTTCATGGAGCATACCTACCAGAACTTACAATCTTAGATGAGAAACCACTTGTATATTTTTGTGGTTGGGATAAAATGATTAGAGAAGGAAGAGAATATCTCTCAGATTTAGGATTTGAAATGATGGAAGATATTCGTGTAGAAATATTTGGATAATTCAAATATTTTTTGTATATTTGTAATATAAACTTAAATTATGAGCGATAGAGAAATTATGAATGCAAAACAAGGTGTACCAATGTGGTGGAAACCAGGTATCGCCTTCTTAAGAGAAGATTGGATAAATCATCCACATTTAAAACACTTCTCAAACAAAAAATGTACAGATACAAAATGTACTTGTGAATATCCCAAGTTAGTTAATCTATGGGAACATGACTCTTGTGTAAGAGGTAGAATTGATACAGATGTTTGTGTTAAGTGTGATGAAGTTCAATCTTTTAGTATTATACGATAATGTACAAACCTAACTATTTTGTGGATAACGTTTGGAATTGTGGATGTGGTGCAATGAATGCAGCATATAGAACCACTTGTGGTAAGTGTGAAAAATCTAAAACTGAAAAAGATGAATAAAGAATTATTAAAAATATTAGAAACCCTCAAAGAAGATTTTGAAATGTTAAAAGATGGTAGATGGGATTTGAACTATTCAGATGGTTCAGAGATTGAGGCATCATTAGATAACGTAGAAAAGGCAATAAACATAGTTAAAAACAATGAGTAAAAAAGAAGATTGGTTAGAAACTTTGGTAAAAAAATATTCCATACCAAAGGAAGATAAAACAGAAAAAAGAGGAATTCTTTCAGAAACGCAACTTAAAAATTTAAAAAATGGGAAAAGTTAAGGAACAATTAATTAATGAAATGGAAATGGCTCACCTTACTAATCAAATGGCAGATTCTGATTATGGATATCAAGAATGGTTGGAATCGGATGAGTTTGCAGAGTATATTAATGGTGAATTGGATTCAACAAGACCAAGATACTCAGAACATGATATTTCAAGTGCAACGAGATATGCATCACAACAAATTACAATCGAACCAAGTGAAGTTGGTAAGAAAGTTTATGATATGTTATTTTCAGAAAAAGTAGAAGAATATTTAACTTGCGTATCGTATTCATGAATTACTATAAAGATTATATAGAGGATGTACAAGATTTCCCAATTGAAGGAATAACTTATAGAGATATCCAACCACTACTCGAAGATTCGGAAGCATTTTATGATTCAATCTATGAGTTAGGTCAATTCGTGGATATGGAAGAGGTGGATTATTTCGTAGGTATTGAATCTCGTGGATTTATCTTCGCATCTGCTCTTGCATCAATTAACCTCAAAGCGTTTAAGATGATTAGAAAGGAAGGTAAACTACCTGATAGAAATCATGTACTCCATGCAGTAGAATATGATTTGGAATATGGCTCAGAAGCCATTGAAATGAAACCTGGTAACGGTAAAGTTGTTTTAGTAGATGATGTATATGCAACTGGTGGAACTATGGAAGCGGCAGAACAACTTTGTAAGATGAGTGGATACGAAGTGATTGCTAAACTTTGTTTGGTAGATATAGGAATCAGAAAAGACCACGATGTAAAATGTTTGATAACTTATAATGGGTAAAATAATATTAGTATCAGCCACACCTTTAGAACATGGTGGGTTGAAAGATATAAATGGTGTACCAATTTTCCAAGTAGGAATTGGTAAAACAAATTCTGCAATGAACATGACCGAAATCATTCTCAAAGAGAAACCTGATTTGGTTGTAAACTTTGGTTCTTGTGGTAATCTTCAAAATTACAAAGTTGGTGAAGTTATTGAAGTTGGTGAAACTTACAACAACATTGATGTAAGACCTTTTGCTGAATATGGATGTACACCAGAATCAAATGAATGTGAAATAAAACTTTCAGATAGTGGAATTAGTTGTTTTTCCACAGACCAAATCTATGATAATACACGAACTGATTATGCTCACAAGTATTTACAGATGATTGCTAATTGTGATATCGTAGATATGGAATGTTATCCACTTGCATATGTTTGTAAAAAATATGGAGTGGAGTTTAAATCCTACAAATGGGTATCAGATGATGGTAATGTGGATACTTGGGAAGAAAATGCTGCAATAGGATTCCAAAATTTTAGAGAACATTTCTTACAATATTTCTTTGGAGAATATTAGGATAAATCAAAATAATTTCGTATATTTGTAAATAATACTAAAATATAAAACTATGGCATATAACCCATTTCGGTATTTCACAGAAGGTAAGTATAGAAAGAGACCTTTAAAATCATATTCACCATTATTACTGAAAATTAGAAATGGTGATTTTGAATATTCACCTTACTTCTTGGAGGCAGATGATAATCGTAACTTGTACAATAAAATGTACAATGAATATATGGAAACTTCTCACCTTAAAGATATAAATGATAAGAAACATGAGGCACATCAACACGCCAAGATGAAGAGAATCAAAGAACAGAAGTTGATGGAGGTTGGTATAGTTGAAGAGCAAACAAGATTACATCAATTAAGAAAAGAATTGGAGTTGGAATTTGGAAAAGATTTGTGGGAAAAAGCAAATGAAAGACAAAGAGGAAAGGGTACAACTGAAGATTTATATTGGTGGTATAAGAAACAAGTAGGTATGGGATTGGCACCATCAGAGATAGCAATTCAGTTAGGTAGAAAAACAACAAATGGATTAAGACCATGATAAAAAAAATATATTGTTTTGGTACTTCTCACACTAAAGGAGCAGGATTTCATTTACCTCAAGTTAAATCTATATATAAAAACGTAGTAAAATATCCGAATATGGAAAATTGTTCATGGCCTGGTATTTTAAAAACTTATATAGATAATGATATTCAGATAAATAATCTTGCTGAACATGGGGCTGGGAATGAAAGAATGTATCGATTGGTTTTTGATTTATTATCAGACCCAAACTTTAAAAAAGAAGAAACTTTACTTTTATTGGAGATGAGCTCTCTTGGTAGAAAAGAATATTATTCCAATACTATAAATGATTATGTAATTTGTAATTATGTTCCAACTCATCCACCAGGTAATAACTTTGATGTTGTGTGGAAATATTACACACACCGTGGGTCATTGGCCCCCAACCGCCCAAGTGATGTGTGGTTACCAAACAAAGTGAAAAAGATATATTCTGATTTTTTGGTAGAAACTGTAAATTTTGATGATTTATTGAAAAAATTACAAATGAATTTATTATTTTTTATAAATTTTTTAGATTCACACAATATAAAATATGAATTCATCAACTTTGATGATATATTTTCACCAAATCAAAGAAATTCTTTTGATGTAAAACTAAAAACAGTAAAATATACTATTGAAGGTGAAGAAACTTTGTGTTTTTATGATAATAATAAATTTTTATTTGAACATGAAACCGATGGTATGATTGATGACGAACATCAAGGGTATTTTGCTAATCTCATAGGTGCAGGTACAATATACAATCATCTTATAAAAAAAGAATATATAGATGGTAATTTAAAGGAAATAAAATCAACACATTCTGATTTTTTACAATTTAAGAAGAAGTTATATTTTGATAAAAATCTGA
>Ga0209555_10002333_pt1 | contig 13423 bp, 9 predicted proteins | sample SaaInl85LU_5_DNA_FD_184643 | JGI IMG/M metagenome (GOLD analysis project Ga0209555, IMG submission 184643) | Marine microbial communities from expanding oxygen minimum zones in the Saanich Inlet - ESP_85LU_5_DNA (SPAdes) (version 2) | ecosystem: Environmental > Aquatic > Marine > Intertidal zone... | reverse complement strand
CAGAGAAAGCAATCTTTTCAGAAAACCTTTCCTGAACTGTGTCTGTAGTGTAAATAGGCATATGAGTGAATGGCTATATGGCGGAGAACCCATCGACAATTTACCTGAAGACTGCGAAGCATTTGTGTATTTGATAACAAACAAGCTGGATGGTAGAATGTATGTTGGGAAGAAGCTGGCTAATTTTAAAGTAACACGCCCTCCACTTAAGGGCAAGAAGCGTAAACGTAGAAGCACAGTGGAAAGTGATTGGCGAGAATATTGGGGCAGCAATGAACATCTTAAAGATGATGTTGCTAACCTGGGTGAAGAGAATTTTATACGTGAAATTCTACACTATTGTCCCAGCAGAGGTATCGCCAGTTACTTGGAAGCAAAAGAACAATTTGATCGTGACGTACTATTAACTGACGATTACTATAACGGTATTATCAATGTCAGAATAGGCGGCTCTAAAATACTTAAAGAAACACTCATGGCACTTAAACAGAAAAAATAGCATTTGGCAAACATGGCATCAATTCAAAATACACATGGCATTCATGGCACTCCTAATAACTCTCATGGCTTATTTCTAGGCACTTTAATACATTAACTAACAAACAACACACAAACAGTTCACAAGGTTGACGGGCCGGATATACAAATACCGTTGCTAAATCCATTCTGATGTGAGATGGTACGCAAAGCATTTTACTGTTATGCAATTCTAAGCACTACCCTGCTGAAATATCGCAGGATGCCTAAATGACCTCCCTCTGTGAGAGAAACATTTGCTTAGTCTTATAAGGTTGTGAACCAGGAGACTGGATTCAGGAAAGCACTATACACTATATTGTTAGGTTGAAGCGAGCTAACATTAAAAGTCGTCGCAGGTAAGGGTAAGTTCAGAGCCCAATAGTGTGTGCATCCATCAAATACCTGCCTTCTGTATTGGCTGAAGACACTCGTCGGAAGAGCGCAAGCGTCCAATTTCATACGTTGCCCCTAAACCGGGCTTCGTATGACATCAACATCTGTCGGAAGTATCCAAAAGAAATAAAACAATCATCATAGAATATAATATCCGAATATAAAAAAATTTCGTAAGATAAAAAATTCCAACAAGTGAAGTGAAGTGAGCGATAGCGATACGAAATGTAACGCAGTTGGAAAGGCCTTCAGGCCTTCTTAGTTGATGTATATTATGGTGTGATTTCTTTTTTTAACCAGTACTCTGAGTTCTGCGTGTGTATCTGAAACAGGGCAGCGCAGATATTATAGCCACAAAAAAAGCAAACTAAATCGTTTGCTTTTGCTGGATGCAACTTAAATCAGTTGCTTCTATAATTCGTCACTTGGGTTCTTGCCGGCTTTCAGTTGGTTGTATTTGTTAATAACACCCACAGCAATTTCTCGCTCTTTGTTGCTCATTAACTGAGCATCTTGCCAACTAATGCTTCCCCCGCTGTAAACTGCTATTTCAATCAGGCTCTTCTCTAGAGCTGCAGAATCCTTTTTAAGTTTGTTAAGTAGCTCAACAATCTCAGCTGATGATGCTGTCGCTAGGAAGCTGTGAAAAAATTTACAGGGTCAAATCCGATCTCCTTCTCGAAGAGCTCATCGCATTCTTCACAGTGAAGTTGCATCACCTTGTTAACTCCCAGTTCGTTTACTTCCTTGATACTGGCTTCGATCTTTTTGCCCACTGAACTCTCACAGTTTTCCAGGAACTCCTGAATCTGCTTGCGATCAGTAACCACAAATTCTTCATCGTTTGAGTCAACACCACGCACACTGGCAACACTGTCCACTATCAGTTCAAAATTCAATGCTGCAATCTGCACAAAGTTTGTGTTGAACGCTTTTAGCTGTTCCATCTCATCTTCAATATCAGATAAACTTTGCAAGCTGCGTGTGCTCTTGAAATTAGCGATACCTGCTTTTACCGTGCTTTCATATGTGTACGGTCTGATTTCAATATCCAGTCCACGAGCAGTTTCAAAGCGGTAAGTTTCCTTGAGCACAGTCATAGAGTCCAGTGCCGCTTCAATGCTAGCAATTCCTGAAGCAGTTTCATTACATTTGGGACATTGTCCTGTGACTTCAATATCGTCGCCACTTGTTGCACCCTGAATAGCAATTAACAGTGTGTCTACATCGTTGCTGATTAACTGTCTGGGCTTTTTAACTGCCGGTACACAGCTGGCAATCACTTGTGCCACAGCCTCACCATTGAGCAGGGCATCCGGATTTTTCATGATCATTTCGTCTTTAGCAGTCATGGGGAACACTGCCAGTTCATTATTTTCCGGCCATTCTATCACGCCTTCATCGTAAAACTTACCCTGTGTAGGTAAGCGTGTGTACAGCTTTGGTGAGCGATAGAAACCCGCCAAAGGGTTTTGTGTGTTTGCCATTTAAAACTCCTGTTAATGAATAGGATAAATATCGTAAAGCGTGATTTATCCAAACGGTATTTATCACCATAAAAACTGTAGTTAACGAGAACCTGAATGGCAGACATTACTTTACCCGACGGCAGCAGAATACCTGAATATGCTCTTGAATCTACCCAAGCGGAGATCATGAAGCTTCTGAGTGCGCAAGTCAAAGCGGACGAAAAAAGTCTAGCCAAGTACAAAGAGCTGGTTGATCTAGCCCAAAAGACTAGCGAAAGTAACCAAGATCAGGAGCAGCTACAGGACGAACAAATCAAACTGCTACATGGCATACGCGAAGATTCCAAGAAAGGCAAGAACAACCTGGGCAAGGGGCTGAACTACCTGGCTGATGGTGCAATTAAAGCAGGCACAATGCTAGCAGGCAGTGCATTAACGGCATTTGGATTTGCAGCCAAGAGTGCATATAACCTGGGTAACACCATGGCTGAGCTGGGCAATGTGGGTATTGGCTTGGGCGGAATGGAAGGTGCAGCAATTGCCAGCATGGCCAGTTTACAACGGTTGGGATTAAGTGCAACAGAAGCAGCCACACTGATGCGTGACAGCTCAAGTATTATGGCTGTAATGGGACAATCTGCTTTCGTTAACATGAATTCAGAACTAGCCAAGATAACTGGCAGTGGCGCAAAGTTTGGTATGACCATGAACCAGCTTGCAGAAGTTGCCAGAGAAGATCTGGAAATTCGTCAAAAGCTGGGATTACTGGATAATTTAAATGCAAGTCAAGCCGCTAAACGCAGTCAAGAAATTTATGGTCAGCAGCTAAAAGCAACCAAGCTGTTAGGCAAAAGCATGGAGGATATTCGTGGAGCAAGCGCAAATACACTATCAAGTGCAACGATGGCTGTGCGTGTACTCTCGATGGGCCCGAACGGTGAAAAATTTGTTCAAGCCCTGCAAACTGGACTGGGCGGCCTCGCATCCATTGGATTAGAAGACAGTATAATTGATGCAATAGGTAACTCCATTGGTTCCACTATTGCGTTTGATGGTGAGGAAGGACAGCAATTATTTAATACATTAAGTGTGCTAGATAAAAAGATGGGCTCAGGATTAACGTCAAGTATTCAAAAGATGAACGAGTTGGCCAAAACCGATCCGGAGAAAGTAGGTCCAGAACTTGAAAAATTCAAGAAAAAAATGATGGATACTGCGGCAAGCATGTCACCAGAAGATTTTGCAGAATATGCTGCATTCCTACAGAGTGGAGAGCTGGGTGCGATGGGTGAGTCGCTCGCTCGGAGTATGGCAGAATTACGACAAGCTCACGACCGGTACAACAAAGTCTACGGTGAGGGAGCCGATAAGGCAATAGAACAATTTGGCAATCTAGCACAAGGTGCCAAAACTTTTGACAACTCAATGGGTCAACTGCGCGGGGCGTTTGGCGGAATGTTCACAGATTTAACTGGAGCCCTAGGTCCAGCAGTGGGCGGTTTAGCAGCAGCGTTTCAGGATTCGGCAGATTTACAAATAGAAGACGGAAAAGTTGTTAAGGGCCAGATGGGCATTGCTACTGCATTCAAACATGCAATGCTGGACGTTACTGAGATAGTGCTTAAGATGTTTGGTGGAACAATGAAAGACGGTGCTGCCGACTTTAGTGACTTGACCGAATCACTGCGTGAAAAACTGGTTCCAGCCATACTATCATTTGGACAATGGTTTAAGGATCACAAAGACGGTATATTTGATACACTAGTGGGATTCAAGAATTTAATTGTCGGTGTAACTGCTCCATTTAGAGCCCTGTTTAACTTACTCACGGGCGATTTTGCTAGTGCCGGAGAGAATATAAGTAATGCATTCGGATCGTTAGGCGGGAAAATTGGATTAGCTGTTGCCGGTTTTGTAATACTCAACAAAACACTGGCTGCTGCCAGTGCCGGTAAAGGCATCGTCAGTAAAGTTATGGGACTATTCAGCAAAGGCGGCGGTGGCGCTGGCGAAACTGTGGGAAAAGCTGGCGGCGGCGCATTAGGCGGGATTGGCAAAGGAATTGGTGCGCTGGGTAAAGGCATAGGCAAAGGAATTGGTGGCATTTTCAAAGGACTAGCCATAGGAATCGGAGCATTTGCAAACCCCAAAATCCTAATAGGCGCAGGCATACTAGCAGGATCGATTTTGTTAATTGGTGGAGCAGTTGCTGGTGCCACCTGGATGATGGGCAAAGCATTACCCACTATGGCCGAAGGACTGGAAGCATTTGAAGGCATCAACGGCGCTAACCTGATTGATGTGGGCTTGGGCATGCTTGCTGTGGGTGCTGGTATTGCAGCCATGGGCGCAGGTAATGTAATAGGCGCAGTGGGTAACCTGGTTGGCGGAGCATTTGACAAGCTAAACGACTTACTGGGTGGTCCCAGCATCATGGACAGAGTGGCAGAGTTTGCCAAGTGGGATATTGATGTTGTCCGTGTAGAAAATAACTCGCACGCTCTGGTGGCTTATGGCAAAGGCATGGGGGCGTTGGGCGCAGCTCAAGGACTAGCTGGTATTGGTAATTACATCAGTTTCATATCGGATTCGCTAGTCAATCTGCTGGGTGGCGACACTCCACTGGAAAAAGTACAAAAGTTCAGCGAAATGAAGTTCAATAAAGAAGGAATTCAAAACGCAGCAGATGCCATATTTTTATACAGTGTGGCTATGTCTAGATTAGCTGATGTTGAGATTCCTGGAGCGACCCTTTCTGGATTGATCAGCGACATAGGCCAAGGTGTACTGGCATTCTTCGGTGCAGAAAGTCCATTAGAAAAACTGAAACAGTTTGGTGATGCTGGACTGAATGCGGCTGGAATAGTAACAAATGCCAGAGCTATATTAGACTACGCCACAGCAATGAGTGCACTTAAGGGTGTAGACGTTAAAGACCTAGATCGAGCCACTTCTGGGCTATTGAGTGACCGCAGCATGGCGGCATACGAACGCCTTAAAGCGTTCAGCGAAATGGACATTGGTACATATGCACTAATGGAACAAGGCCGGGGTCTTGCCTGGTTTAGTGAAGGTATGCAAAGTCTTGCAGAAGTAGACGCTGATGCGGCTGTGACAGCAATTGAAAAGCTAGCAAAAGCCTACGGTAGCTTTAGTATGTTAAATCCAGAGAGACTGGTTGCTGTGGCTGAAGGCATGGCAGCTATCAATGATAACGCACAACAAGGGGTATCTCTCGGCAGTATGGATATGGGCGTAGCAATATCCACTGGACTAGCAGATCTCAAAGCATCAACACCATCACCAGCGCCATCAGATGTACAAGTACCACTACTACCAGGCGAAAAACCTGCAAGCAGTAAAGCTTCTGATCAAACAGAAGCTACTGGCAACGAATCACTGGAAGCACTGATGCGCAAAAACAACACCAAGATGGACGAATTAATATCTGTCATAAACAATAAGATGTAATTCCAAATATGGATAAATAGTTGTATATAACTAGCAATTGAGAAAGTTTATGAGTTGGAGAAAACACTTTACCCCAGTAGACAACAGCGGTCTACCACTAAATGTACAAGGTACAGTACCGGACGGCGGTCCTGGCGCAGCCAGTAGCCGCTTTGAAAGCTGGCTACCAGAAGTGTATGCTGGATCACCTAATCGTTTGCTCAGATACATGCAATACGATAACATGGATGCTGATACAGAAATCAACACAGCATTGGATACAATTGCAGAGTTCGGTACGCAAGAAGACGAGTACAGTGGTCTGCCATTCACAATCAGCTATATGGAAGATCCTAGCGATACAGAAAGTAAAATCTTAACAAAAACACTACAGCAGTGGTGCAGCCTTAACCAGCTATACAAGCGTGCATTCAGAATTTTCCGAAACACGGTCAAGTATGGCGATCAAATTTTTATTCGCGATCCAGAAACCTACGAGCTTATGTGGGTTGATCCAGCCAATGTTGAGAAAGTTATTGTTAACGAGAGCGAAGGCAAAAAGATCGAAACATACTTTATTAAGAACCTTGATCCAATCTCTGCTGAAAAAGTAGCCACTGACGTAAGTTCCATGCACGCTAATCCATTTGGTGCAGGACAAGGCATAACTGGAATCATGGGCTCTACAAACACCCGTGCCAGTGGATTTGTACCAGGCGCAATTGAAGGTGCAGATCAGGGCTTGCCAGTAGATGCTAAACACATTGTGCATATCAGTTTAACTGAAGGTATGGACACTGCATGGCCATTTGGATTGAGCATACTGGAACCAGTGTTCAAAACTTTCAAACAAAAAGAATTATTAGAAGACAGCATACTGATTTATCGTGTACACCGTGCACCAGAACGCCGTGTGTTTTTTATTGATGTGGGCAACATGCCTCCACACAAAGCCAGACAGTATCTGGAACAAGTAAAATATGAAGTACAGCAAAAGCGTATTCCAGGCAAAAACAGCAAAGGACAGAGTGTAGCTGACAGCAGCTACAACCCCATGAGCATGCTGGAAGATTACTTCTTTGCACAAACAGCAGAAGGTCGCGGTAGTAAAGTAGACACACTACCAGGCGGTGAAAACCTAGGCCAAATTGACGATTTACGTTACTTCAACAACAAACTACTTCGTGGTTTGCGTGTGCCCAGCAGTTACTTGCCCACAGGTCCAGAAGACGGCTCAGCAGTATACAATGACGGCAAAGTGGGCGTAGCGTACATTCAGGAGTTCCGCTTTGCAAAGTATGTGGAACGGTTACAGAAACAAATCCAAGAAGATCTGGATAGAGAATTCAAAATGTTCTTGAAGTATCGTGGTATCGACCTGGATAACGGCAATTTCTTTATTGAATTTAACAAGCCCATGAACTTTAGCAGTTACAGGGATATACAACTAGATGCAGAACGTGCACAGTTATATGCCACAATGGCCAGTGTTCCATACCTGAGTAATCAGTTTAAACTCAAGAAGTATCTGGGACTAACTGAAGATGAGATGCGTGAAAACGAAGAACTATGGCGCCAAGAGAACGATGTTGAACTGAATCAAGTGATTCCACAAGACGGCGGAGTGCCTGGGCTCAACACTATGGGTATCCGACCAGAAGCTGACGAGGCACTGGATATAGATGCTGCGCCAGATTTAGACAATATGGATCAGGATATAGCTACTCCTGATGTAGGAGCAGAAACTGGCGTACCGCCAACAGGAGAAATATAATGAGACTGGACGAGTTTTACAGTCCTGAAGATGATCAGGTCGATCAGAGAAAATCTGACGATACACGTAAAAGTAAATTACGATTGCGTGAACTAAACAAGCTGCGTAAATACAGAGAAATTAAAAATCTGGAAAAAATCGAGCAGGAAAAATTTGCTCGAGTGATGTATTCACAGCCTGCACAAGATAATAGTGGTATTTAACTTCAGTACCAAACCACTAAATAATATTGTAAAATCCTTCAAAATGGGCTCGTCTGAGCCCATTTCACATACATTTCTAATACCCTACTATAAGTATATGTAAGAAAATATTATTATATAAATATCTTTCTGGAATTTAAAAGCAACTTATTTGGAGGCCACAATGTCAAGAGCAAACTTAGAACAGATTCTTGAACTCCTTCTAGCTGAAGAAAACGACAAAGCGGAAGAAATGCTACACGAGTATGTAGTGTCTAAAGCTCGTGCAGAGTACGAAAAAGTACTTGACGAAAGCGAAGAAGAAGTTGAAGTAGAAGAATCTGCTGAGGAAGAAGTTGAAGAGGCGATTGATCAATCAAACGACTTTGAAGACGATATCCTAGCAAACGAAGAAGAAATCGAAGCTGATGAACTCGGCGAAGATGAAGAAGAAGATGAAATGCCAATGGACATGGGTGACATGGACATGGGCGACGAAGAAGCTGAAGAAGGCGACGACGATATCGAAGATAAAGTTGACGAGCTAGAAGCAGAACTTGAAGATCTTCGTGCAGAATTCGAAAAGCTATTAGCTGACGAAGACGGCGACGGTGACGTTGACGGACACGAGCACGACGAAGACGAAGACGAAGCTGAAGAAGAAATGATGGATTCAGTTGAGTATGATCTTGAAGAAGCTGAAGAAGCTGACGCAGAAGAAATTGAAGAAGCTACTACATTTTCCAGTAAGGAAGCACGTCAGCCACTAGATGGCAAGGGCGTAGAAGCTGACAGCAATGAATCACCATATTCAAAAGCACCTAAGCACACATCAGTAGCTAGCCAGGGTTCACCTGTAAAAGCTAAAGACGGTGGCGAAGGTAAAAAAGGTGAAGCAGCAAAAGATCACACACCTACAGACAACATCAAAGTTGAGCCAAAGAAGGCGTAAGTAGGAGTAGCAATTATGGCACGTAAATTATATGAATACATGAGTCCAGACGCTGCACATGTGCAGATTATGGAGTCAGCAGACGGTAAAGACTTGTTCATGGCGGGCTTGTTCATCCAAGGTGATGTACAAAATCAAAATGGTCGTGTCTATCCTAAGCATGAAATCGAACGTGCTGTGGAAAGTGTAAACGCTCGCTTGGGTAAAGGTGAAACTGTACTTGGCGAGCTAGACCACCCTGAAGAGCTACAAATTAATTTAGATCGTGTGAGCCACATCATCACTGATATGGAATGTGATGGTTCAAATGGCATGGGTAAACTAAAAATCATAGACACACCTATGGGTAATATTGCACGTAGCTTGTTAAAAGCTGGTGCGAAACTGGGCGTAAGTAGTCGTGGTAGCGGTAACGTTAACGAAAGCGGCAAGGTTTCGGATTTTGATATTGTTACAGTCGACATTGTGGCCCAGCCCAGTGCGCCAGACGCATATCCAAAGACAATTTATGAAAGTTTATTCAACATGCGTGGCGGGGCTGTATTATTTGATACAGCTAGCGCAATGACACATGACAAAACCGCAGAAAAACACTTGATGAATCAGATTACCTCATTCATCAACGAACTTAAGAAGTAGGAGACTACGATGGCAGGTACATTTAACGAACTACTTGAAGGTGTGAATCTTAGCGAAGAAGCTAAAGTTGCCATTCAAGAAGCCTGGGAAGGTCGTCTTGCTGAAGCTCGTGAAGAAATGACAGCTGAACTCCGTGAGGAGTTTGCTCAGCGTTATGAGCATGATAAAGGTCTAATTGTGGAAGCAATGGACAACTTTATCAGCACTAAAGTTGAAGCTGAAATTCAAGAACTAGCTGAAGACAAGAAGGCACTATCAGTGCAACAAGTTAAGTATCGCAAAGCTATTAGTGAACATGCGCAACTACTTGACAAGTTTGTAACCAAAATGGTTGCAAAAGAAGTTCAAGAACTTCGTGCAGATCGTAATCGTGTAGCAGAGCACATGAGCAAGCTCGATGAGTTTGTTAGTGAGCAGTTAGCTGAAGAGCTAAAAGAGTTCCACGAAGACAAGAAAGCACTAGTTGAGCAAAAAGTCAAAATGGTACGTGAAGGCAAGCGTCAGCTAGCCGAAGCGAAGACTAACTTTATCCAGAAAGCTGCTAAAACAGTTGAAGGAACTATTAACAAAGTTATTAGTGAAGAAGTTAAATCTTTCCGTGATGACATCACAGCAGCTCGCGAAAACGACTTTGGTCGTCGTATTTTCGAAGCATTCGCAACAGAGTATAACACATCATACTTAAACGAAGCTAAGGAAATTCACGCCGTACAGAAAAGAATGTCCGAAATGGAAAAAGCACTTAACGAAGCAAAAGCACAAGTTGCTCAGCGTGATGAAGCTAAGAAATTAGTTGAATCAAAGTTACGTGTAGCTGAAGACCGTTATGCTCGTAATGAAAAGCTAAACAGTCTACTAGCACCACTAGGTAAAGAGAAGAAAGCAATCATGCAAGATTTGCTCGAAAGCGTTAAGACAGAAAACTTAGAAAAGCAATTTGATAAGTATCTACCATCAGTACTTGATGGCGAGACACTAAGAGCTAAGAAAGCACTCACAGAATCAGTAGTTAAAGAACACACTGGTAATAAGCAGGCACCTGCAAAAGCAGAGGCCATTGACAACACGGACAGTGTTGTAGAGATCGACACGATCCGTAAACTAGCCGGACTTTCAAAATAATAGGAGTTTTAAATCATGGCAAATCTATTTGAAAGCAACTGGTCAGCAACCAAAGATGCATTGATGGAAGGCCTTAGTGGCCAACGTCAAAAAACCATGGATGTTGTCCTCGAAAATGCGAAAAAGCAATTGTCAGAGGCCGCAACAGCAGGTGCAACAGGTGCAGGCTCAGTAGCAACATTAAACAAGGTAATGTTACCTTTAATCCGTCGCGTAATGCCTAGCGTTATCGCGAACGAACTAGTTGGCGTTCAGCCAATGACTGGCCCAGTAGGCCAAATCCACACTCTACGTGTTCGCTATGCGGACTCTGCAGGTGGTGTAACAGCAGGTACAGAGGCTCTAAGCCCATTCGCACTAGCACAAAGCTACTCAGGTTCACCTGACGCTACTGCTGCTGCTGAAGGTACTGCAGGTAACAAAATGAGCATCCAAATCTTGAAAGAGACTGTGGAAGCGAAAACAAGACGCTTAAGCGCACGTTGGACATTTGAAGCTGCACAAGATGCAGAAGCAATGCACGGCGTTGACGTTGAAAGTGAAATCATGGCAGCACTTGCTCAGGAAATCGTTGTTGAAATCGACCAAGAAATTATCGGTTCACTACGTAACCTAGCTGGCGCAGGCGAAACATTAAACTTTGGTTCACTAAGCGGCCAGAGCGTATATGTTGGTGACCGTCACGCTGCTCTTGCGATTGAGATCAACCGTGCAGCAAACCGCATTGCGGCTCGCACACGTCGTGGCGCTGGCAACTACGTTGTAGTTTCTCCAGAAGCACTAACAATCCTACAATCTGCAAGCACTTCAACATTTGCTCGTACTACAGAAGGTAGCTTCGAAGCTCCAACTAACACTAAGTTTGTTGGTACACTAAACGGTACAGTAAAAGTATTCGTTGACAACTATGCAGCTGACGGTACTAAAGTACTTGTTGGTTACAAAGGTTCAAGCGAAACTGACGCACCAGCGTTCTACTGCCCATACGTGCCTCTAATGTCAACTGGCCCAGTAATGGATCCAGCTACATTCGAGCCAGTAGTAAGCTTCATGACTCGCTACGGTTACAAAGAGCTAACTAACACAGCAAGCTCTCTAGGTAACGCAGCTGACTACGTAGATGCAATTACTCTACAGAACGTTAGCTTCCAGTAAGAATTAGTTTTTAACTAATACGGAAAAGCCTCGCTACGCGGGGCTTTTTTATTGACTTAAATTTGTGAAAAGACCCCTGGAGCTGTCAACACGTTTTTAATTAATTTACCATTTCGTATTTGCGTAACAGTATCATGGATTCGGTTAAGTTATTGAGTGTGTCAAACTTTAGTGTGAGATGGAATGCCGAAAAGCTCGCTCTGCATCCATATAGCTTATGGGCTAAGTGCAGTTCAATATCGTCGTACTTGCCGCTGTTGCATTCGCTAATAAGCAATGCTAATATCATTTCAAATTCTGAAAGTTCAATAGTGATTTCATATGGACGATTTTGCATAATATTTTCTCTACTCTTTTTAGTTAAAAAATGTATCGTGTTAATTAACGCTACATATATAGTATAGTACGATTCAGCGATCTTGTCAACACTTTTTTAAGAAAAAACTATAAATTATCGAATCTGATAAATAGTTGTAATATACTGGTTATAGGAACTAACAATGGCAAATAAACGTACTTACATTAACGCTGACCAAGAACTAATCATTCAGGGAAAGCTCACTATTGAGGGTGAGGTAGAACAACGTCAGTATGTGAATACTAAAGTATTCGACCAAACTGAATTCCAGGGCGATGTACTGGTAGTAAACAGCGATGGGTTTGACATCAATGGTTCCCCAGCTAATGCCGCAATCAAGTTGAGATCAGGTAACAGCAATGCAGAAATCACTTATTCGGGCGGTACACTGGAGTTTACTGGTATTGATGACCTGGCTCTGGACTCTATTACACTAAGTAACCTGACAACCACTAATGCTTCAATCACCAGTGCCAATGTTACTAGTTTAACGGACGGTACACTGACTGTCAACAACGGTACCATCACTGGTGCTACTTCTATCAACAGTACGGAATTTACTGGACATCTAACTGGTGATGTTACTGGCACAGTTAGCAGTTTAGCAAACCATACCACTACTGATTTAAGTGAAGGCACTAACCTATACTGGACACAAACCAGATTTGATAATGCATTTGGTGCCAAGACAACAGCTGACTTAACTGAAACCACTAATTTATATTATACGGACGCCAGAGCACAGGCTGCTATCACAGTAACTTATGCTGGTGGAGACGGCTCACTAACATACGTTGGTGGACAACTCACGTACACTGGCCCGAGCGCATCGGAAGTAAGAGCGCACATTAGCGGCACAACTGGACAAATAGATTTCAACACCACAACTGGTGTTATCAGTTTACCTGCTACAATTACCCAAAATACCACATTTAGTGGATTATTGAAATCCACAACTCCGCTGCACCCTAGCGATAGTAGTGCAAACGTTGCCACAACGGCGTGGATACAAACAAACACAGCTGGTACAGTGACAGATGTGTATGCAGGAGACGGCATCACTGCTACACCTGCTAACATTACCAACACTGGTGCTATTGCTGTGGACAGCACCGTGGTAAGAACCAGCGGTAACCAAAGTATTGCTGGAAATAAAACATTTACTGATACTGTGTACGTCACAGCAGATGTTATTCCCAGTGCAGCAAACACATACAACTTAGGCAGTTGGGCTAACCACTTCGATCAAGTGTTTGCTAATGTAGTACACGCAGAGAAATTGGATTTAGGCGATGCCGACCTAACAGATATCCACAGTACATTTTATGCTGGCACACCAACAGGAACAATACTGGATACCAACACTGCTGGTGGTTTAATTTATGCACACAACGGTCCAGGCGAAACTAA
>Ga0209555_10002332_pt1 | contig 13426 bp, 12 predicted proteins | sample SaaInl85LU_5_DNA_FD_184643 | JGI IMG/M metagenome (GOLD analysis project Ga0209555, IMG submission 184643) | Marine microbial communities from expanding oxygen minimum zones in the Saanich Inlet - ESP_85LU_5_DNA (SPAdes) (version 2) | ecosystem: Environmental > Aquatic > Marine > Intertidal... | reverse complement strand
TTCGCCGACAGCGCGAAAAGAGATTTCGCGCAGACGACCAATTTCACGCAGTACCAGTGGGTCTTGGTCGCCGCTGAACAGGTAGATCTTCTTGCCGTCAGCGGTTTCCCCTAACAGTTCGCCAGCTTTTATGTGACGCCGCAAGACGGCGCGCTCTTCGGGTGCGGCGGTGGCAACTTGTTCAGGTAAGATAGCCTTACGGCCTGCACCAATCCGGTAGAGGTGCTTTCGCAACAGCTTGGCTTTCTCTTTTTTGGGTAGTGTTAGCTTGGCGATATCAGCGCTATCTATTGGCTTGCCAATGCGCAAATGGGCGCAGTTATGAGTTTGTTTGAACATCTCTCGCACCAACCAGAGTGTGGATAGGGGCAGGGCGATAAGTGAAAGCGCATAAAAAAAGATCGAGTTGCGCGCATTAATGTGAACCGGTACCAGTGGTGCGCGACTCTTTTCACTAAACCGGATGACCCCGCTCTGCCACGCTCGGTCGCGAATGCCGCGAGTGCTCATGCGCGACACTTCGCCTGCGGGAAAGATAATTAAAGCACCCTCATTACTGAGGTGCTGGTCTATAGATTTAATCGCGTGGCGTGCAGTCTTGCCGTTCATAGCATCAACGGGCAGGAGTAGATTCTCCAGCGGTTCAATGGCCTGAAGGATCTCATTGCCAACGACTTTAACGTCGCTGCGTATCTCGCGCAGAAGAGTCAGCAGCGCTAGGCCGTCAAGAGAGCCGATGGGGTGATTGGCGACAATAATGACGCGTCCACTGGCGGGAATGTTGCTGCGTTCACTGGCGCGTACGGCGTAGCTGAAGTCGAAGTGCTCGAGTACTTGTTCCGCGAAATCAAAGCCGCGCAAATGCGGGTAGCTCTCACCAAACTGGCGTAGCTCGCGCTCGTGGAAAAGGTGGCGAAAAAACCTCAGCACTCCTCTGCCAAGCTTCGGGTGCGCTTGCAGAAGATTGGGGAAACGTTGATTAAGTAGAGTTTCTACGTTGAGCATAGCTGATACCCGTCATTGGTATCAGGACAGCGTATGGCATAACAGTGAATTTTTTTTGACAGAATAATGGCACGGATATGACAAAGTGCCTGGCCGCTATTCGATGAACTTAACCACCGCCACGTCGGCATCGCGCGAAAGACCGCGGTTGTGCAACTGCTCGAGATAAGCAGCCCAGCGCTGCGGTTGTTCGGTACCGAGCTGCTGCAAATACTCCCAAGTGTAGATGCCAGAGTTGTGGCCATCGCTGAAATGTATTTGCAGCGCGTAGTTGCCTGCCATCTCGATTTTTTCGACAGTAACCAAGCGCTTGCCGTACTGTAAAACAGCTTGGCCGCGACCGTGTCCACGCACCTCTGCACTGGGCGAGTTGACCCGCAGATACTCCGCGGGTAAAGCGAACTCTCGCTCCCCATCGGTCTCTTTGTAACAGAGCAGCAGCTGATCGCGTTTGCTGTTTAAAGTGATTTTTTTAGGTTGCAGGCTCATATCAGAGAATGAACCGGCTGAGATCTTCATTGCTGGCGAGTTCACTGAGCTGTTGGTCGACGAACTGAGCATCAACTTTTACCGTTTCACCGCGGCTGGCTAAGTCTGCTGCTTCGAATGAGGTCTGCTCTAACAGTCGTTCTAATATTGTATGCAGACGTCGAGCACCGATATTCTCGGTGCGCTCGTTCACTTCAAAGGCGATTTCGGCAATGCGCCGAACACCCTCTGCAGTAAAATCGACAGCCAACTCCTCAGTCGCCATCAGTGCGCGATACTGGCGGGTTAGCGAAGCATTGGGTTCGGTGAGTATGCGCTCGAATTCGTCGGCGCCAAGCGACTCAAGCTCAACACGAATTGGCAGGCGCCCCTGGAGTTCGGGAATAAGATCGGACGGCTTGGCCAAGTGAAAGGCCCCCGAGGCGATAAACAAAATATGGTCAGTTTTGATCATGCCGTATTTAGTCGAGACCGTACTGCCCTCGATGAGAGGAAGAAGATCGCGCTGGACACCTTCGCGAGAGACATCGGCACCGCCGGCTTCGCCGCGGCGGCAAACTTTATCGATCTCATCGAGAAAAACAATACCACTCTGCTCAGCGGCTTCTACCCCGGCGGTGCGAATATCTTCTTCGTTGATTAATTTGGCCGCTTCCTCTTCTTGCAGATGTTTAAATGCAGCGGCAACGGTGAGCTTTTGGGTTTTGCGCTTCTCTTTGCCCATGTTGGAGAACATCTGTTGCAGCTGTGAGGTCATCTCCTCCATGCCGGGCGGCGCCATAATCTCTACGCCAGCATTCAGCTGTGCTAGATCGACCTCAATTTCTTTATCGTTCAGTTCACCTTCACGCAGTTTTTTGCGGAAGATCTGCCGAGCACTGCTGTCGACTTTCTCGCCATCGCGTGCCGGCGGCAGCAATATGTCTAGGATGCGCTCTTCCGCAGCATCTTGTGCGCGAGGTTCTACTTTAGCCATCGCTTGCTCACGGCGCTGTTTTATCGCCGTCTCGACTAAGTCACGGATGATGGACTCGACATCTTTGCCGACGTAGCCCACTTCGGTGAATTTGGTCGCTTCAATTTTAATGAAAGGGGCATTGGCCAGTTTCGCCAGACGGCGGGCAATCTCAGTTTTACCGACTCCGGTGGGGCCGATCATCAGAATATTTTTTGGGGTTACTTCGCCGCGCAATTCATCGCCGAGCTGGCTGCGCCGCCAACGATTGCGCAGGGCGATAGCGACGGCGCGCTTGGCTGCTTCTTGGCCAATAATGTGGCGGTTGAGTTCGTGAACAATTTCGCGCGGCGTCATGGGGCTGCTGTTGGTCATAGCAATCTCTTAATTAGCTGGAGTGTTTGAGGTCGATTCAGCGGTTGCTGTCGAGCTCTTCAATAGTGTGGTTCTGATTGGTGTAGATACAGATATCGCCAGCAATACGCAGCCCTTCAGAGACGATTGTGTGCGCATCGAGCTCACTGTTGTCGAGCAGGGCGCGCGCCGCCGACTGGGCAAACGGCCCACCGGAGCCGATAGCGATAAGGTCATCCTCAGGCTGGATGACATCGCCATTGCCGGTAATGATCAGCGAGGCCTCGGCATCTGCAACTGCCAGTAGCGCCTCTAAGCGGCGCAGAATACGGTCAGTGCGCCAATCTTTGGCTAATTCAACGGCAGCGCGGGTGAGCTGGCCATGGTGCTGTTCTAGCTTAGCTTCAAAGCGTTCGAACAGTGTGAAAGCGTCGGCGGTACCGCCGGCAAAACCGGCGATGACTTTACCGTTGTAGAGGCGGCGAACTTTGCGCGCATTGCCTTTCATGATGGTGTTGCCCAGCGAGACCTGGCCGTCGCCACCAATGACCACTTTGCCATTGCGACGCACCGAAAGAATAGTTGTGCCACGGTACTGTTCCATAATGGCTATCCTGTTAAGTTTATTTATGAACTATAAATTGGGGTGCTGGAGCGTTATTTCAACACCACAACGTGACTGGTTTTTATTGAGTTTTCGTAAATTGTGTGAACATTGAGTTGGCAATCGCTTCGAGCCCTTTGCGCGGGCGCACCATGACTTTGAATTCAGTAATTTGTCCGGCGCTGTTCCAGCTGATCAAGTCGATCCCATTGACTGCGATACCGTCGAGTTCAAGCTCGAACTCCAACAGTGCATCGCGCTCGCCAACAATCTCGCGCACATAGCGGAAACTGCCATTAAATAGGACACCAAAGGCGGCCGTGAGGTATTTGAGCGCAATGGCTTTGCCGTGCTGTGGTGTGTGTACAACTGGCGAGTAGAAAACCACATCTTCAGCCAGTAGTTCGGTTAAACCGGCAGCGTTGTTGCTCTCTACTAATCGATGCCAATGTTTTAAAGCTGTAGACATAAAAGTTAACTCAGTTCTGCTCTGACCTTCGACGCCAGACATTCACGGATTAAGACTTTGCACCGACAAAGTGCTCGCTGAGGCGTACGCGCACCTCGTCTGGGATTGCCTTGGTCGTTGAGCTGGCGTAGTCAAACCAAACGAGCACGGTCTCACCAGTGGCAGTAAGTTTGCCCTGTTGATAGAGCTCTTGATAAAAAATAAACGATTTGTCGCCAATGCTTTTAACCCAGCTTTTCACCGTGACTGGGTAATCGTAGTAAGTTTGTTGGCGGTAGTTAATCTCAACTTTAGCTACGATCAACGGCCAATCTTCTCGAGTGAGGCTGGGGTGACAGAGCTTGAACAGCGGATTGCGGGCATGCTCAAACCAGACCGGCAAGGTGGTATTGCCGATATGGCCCATGGCGTCGGTCTCGTTGTAGCGAGGTTCGATTTCGAGCTCAAACATGGGTTGTTTCCCAGCCGGTCTGCTCGGCATTTTTGGAGCCAGTAAGCACGGCAGTATTAGCTTTTTCAGGGGTTAAGTAGTGCGCAGCTACCCGCTGTAGATCGGCTGCGCTGACCGCTAATACGGCGGTTCGGTAGTGCTCAATATCAGCTTTACTGCGTCCGCTGAGTTCACTGTGAAACGCTTGAATAGCCTCGCCGGCGGGGGTGCCTGGTTTATCCATAGCGCTAATAACACCGAGTACGGCCTCGTCGATAGCCTCCTGGCTTGGTGTGGTCTCAGTGACCCATTCAATGGCTTTGTCAAAATCGGTCAAGGTGCCCTCGATGCGCGGATCGCGGTAGGAGAAAAAACGAAACGCTGCGGCCATATTGTCTTGGCCGGCTCCAGCTCCGTAAGCGCCGCCTTGTTCGCGAATGGCGCGGTGCAGGTAGCCGTTGCGCAGCAGCCCGCCAAGTACCGCCAGCGGCGCCGCATCTTGGTGTTCAAACGAGACAGTAGGGTAGGCGCGGGCACAGTAGCTGACGGTGCTGTTGATCGCCCAGCAGTGCGGATTGGCTGGTGCAGTTTTGCCGGGCTGGTGCAGATTGGGGCGTTGCCAATGACCCTGCGTGTCGTCAGCAAACTGCTCGGTAAGGGTTTGGGCAAACGGGGTTAAACGCTCGGGCTCAGCCACCAGGAGATAGCGCCGCGGTTGAGCTAAAACCTGCTGGTGGATAGCGGCAAATTGATCTGCTAGTTGTTGTAGTGCGGCCGGATCTTCAATGGTTTTATCCAGCCCTTTGAGTGCTATTACGCCATCAGTGCCGTTCCACTGCTGGTTGATAGCGGCAAAGCGGGAGAGCGGCGCACTGGCTGCGGCCATGGCGAGTAGGTGGCCCGAGCCGATTAGGCTCGCTTCGCGATGGGCGCGCATTTGGGCGATTAACTCGCGGATACGCTCTAGCTCGTCAAAGCGCACGGTGTTCATAGACTCATTCATCAGCGCACAAATCTGTGCTTGATTGTCTGCCAACCCTTTGGCGCTGAACGTGATTGTACCAGCTACATGGTTAGCATCGGCTTTGTCGGCGCGCACACCCGCTGCAGCGCTCCAGCTGCCGATTAATTCAGAGTGCCAGAGCTGAGTGGAGAGATAGTCGCGCTCACCAACACCCAGTTCAGTCACACAGGCAGCGTAGAGTGGCAGCAGGGCAAATAGTTCCTCGCTGAGCTGCGGCAGCGGCATGACCAGTTGTTGATATACCAGACCATTGGTGCCGGCACCGTATTGAGTTAGCGCGAGTGGCTTTTCACTACTAGCGATGGGCTCGACGTAGTGGATAGCCGCAGGAATATCTTCACGGCCAACTTTGGGCAGCATATCCATCTCCTCGGCCTGCTCTTGGCGCTCCTTGAGTGCCGCTGCGCGGTCGATAATGGTCTGTTTATCTGCCTCTGTTAGCTGCTCGGCCAGTGCATCTAGACGGGCGCGTTCAGCGGCGTCATTGCGCGCGTTAAGTTGTTCGTCGGGGGTCATCAACAGACGAATGCGGTGCGGGTTGTCGAGCAACTGCTCGCGCACCAGCTGTTTGATAAACTCGGGGTCTTTGATCGACTCTTTGAGCTCAGCCAAAACCGGGTCTAGGTCCAATAGCGACACCGGATCGCCGCGGTGGGTGGCACTGGTCAGCGCAGTTAAAATTAGGTGCAGTCCATAAGGGTAGCCGCCACCGGAAATTTCACGCTGTTGTAGCTCCAGTTGATGCAAACTTGCTGCCACTTGCGAGTAGGGCAAACCATTATTGGCGACATCGGTAAGCGTTGCCAAGACTTGCTGTTCTAGTGCGTGGGCGCTCTGTTCAGCGCTGGCATCGTCTGCGCCCTCGATGCCACAGGCAAAGCAGATTTCACGCTGTGAATCTTCCAAACCACACATGGGCGAGGGCGATAGTCCCAAGTCGGTGGTTTCGAGCAATTTTTGCAGCGGTGAGGCGCTGTTGTCGAAGAGTACGCTAGAGAGCAGACGGGCGCGCATAGTCGCGGCGAGATCGGTGGAGTCGCCCAGCAGCCAAGCCAGTACCACATGGCTGCGCCGGCTGCTGTCGTCACCGCTGTCGGCGGCATAGGATTCAATGAATTGTTGCGGTTCGCTGTAGCGCTGCTCTGGATCTACACCAATGTGGCAATCGAGGGCCTCAAAGCGGGAGAGTGCCAGATTTTCAAATTTCTCTTGATGTTCACTGGCGGCTATATCGCCATAGGTGATAAAGATCGCGTTACTAGGGTGGTAGTGGCGTTGGTAGAACGCCTTGAATTGATCGTAGTTCAGCGAGGGGATATCAGCCGGTTCGCCACCGCTATTGTAGTGATAAGTTGTGGTTGGGTAGAGGTGGCGACTCATGGTCTGCCACAACACGGAGTTCACCGAACTCATGGCGCCTTTCATCTCGTTGTAGACCACCCCTTTGTACTCGAGCGGAGTGCCGCTGTCGGCCGGGTCGGCAAACTCAACGCGGTGGCCCTCTTGAGCAAAATCGAGTGGATCAAGGCGGGCAAAAAATACCGAATCTAAGTAGACCTCGAGCAGATTGTTGAAGTCTTTTCGATTTTGACTGGCAAACGGATAGGCGGTCCAGTCGCTGCTGGTGAAAGCGTTCATAAAAGTGTTAAGTGAACGGCGTATCATCATGAAAAAGGGGTCGCGGACTGGAAATTTCTCACTGCCACATAGCGCGGTGTGCTCGAGGATATGGGCGACGCCAGTAGAATCCATCGGCACGGTACGCAACGCGACCAAGAAAACATTTTCACTGTTATCGGCGTGCAGATGAATATGCTGTGCGCCGGTAACGCGGTGTCGATACTCTTGGAAAGTGAGATTGAGAGAGGGGATATGCTGTTCGCGAAGCCATTCAAAGGCAGGGTGTACATTTGCAGATTCGGTATCGCTCATAATTCGCTCTCGTTGGTGTCAGCGGGAGTGGCTAAATGACGCTCCGCGGTAGGGGCGATATTCTACGTCAACAGAACGGATCCACAAGGGCTGCGGTGTGATTTCACTGCAGTGCAGAGTTGCTTGAGTAGTTTATAATGACACCATATTGCATGGGGTTTTTCGCATGCTGCACAGGTAACTCGTTATGTTTGAACAACCAATAGACAAAATTAAGCAGCAGTGGGTGCCGCGACTTCTCTCGGTACTGCCGGCGCCTTCGCCACTACCAGGATTGATAGGTCGCGCCATGTTAAAGCGCGGAGACTACACCCTTGGCCAAAATATGCCGCAAATTGTCGAACGCAAAGAGGGCGTTTTAATCGACGCAGATCATTTGGCAAGGTATCGATCACTGTGTGGCTTCCGCGCAGATGGGCCACTCCCTGCCACTTACTTGGCGTTATTAAGCTTCACTCCAACTCTGCGGATCATGCTTAATAAAGCTATGCCGCTGCCAGTAATGGGGCAAATACATCTGCGCAACCGTGTAGCTGTATTAGCCGAATTTGATCACAACGCACCCCTAGATATCGAGGTGGCAATAGGCCGCAGCAATATCACGGCAGCTGGATTGGAGTGGGATATCGACTGCAGCGTCTATGCCGAGGGTGTCCCAGTCTGGAAGGCGACGGCGACCTCTTTACACAGATGTACCACCGGTGTCCCGCGCCAGCGCGGTGGTGAAAAAGTAAAATTTGATCAATTCCAAGAGCGACAAGCTCTCACTATTTCTGCCGAATTAGGACGACAATATGCTCGCCTCTCAGGGGATTTCAATCCCATTCACTTGGCAGATATCACAGCCAATTTGTTCGGCTTCAAGCAAGCGATTATTCACGGTATGTGGAGCAAGGCGCGTGCTTTGGCCGCTTTACAAGAGGTTCTGCCAAGTGCGGGTTACAGTGCAGAAGTAAAGTTTATTCGCCCCATCGCTCTGCCATCTGAGGTGCAGCTTGGTATTCATTACGCCCAGAATGCAGGCCAGCAACTTGCCGCTTTTGCTGTTGCGGCTACTGATTGCCGAGCGATCCATCTGCATGGCGAGTGTCAGCTGCTTGAAAAGCAGTAGGTCCTCAAACCAGGACATAAAATTGATAAGCCTAAAAGCATTAGTCGCATAGACAGTGGGGCAGCTGCATTGTTACAGTCGGCACCAACAAAATAGGCTATCGTATTTAGGAGCTAAAATGCAATTTACTGACGCCGTTTCACAGCGCTACTCATGTCGCGCCTTTCTCCCCGACTTGGTTCCGCAAATCCAATTGGAAGAGATCTTCACACTAGCCGGCAAGGCACCTTCAAATTGTAACGTACAACCGTGGCACACGCATGTGGTGAGTGGCGCAGCATGTGATGCGATGCGTGAAAAAATGGCCGCAGCCATCACTGAAAATCCCCAGGGCTCACCTGATTTTACTTGGTCAGGTAAGTTTGCTGGCACCTACCAAGAGCGACAAATTTGCGCCGCACTAGGACTGTGGGAAAAACAGGGTGTAGACCGCAAGGATCGCGAAAAGCGCGACTGGTCTTGGATGCGCAATTTTAAATTTTTTGATGCACCCCACGCTGCATTTATCTTTCTGCCGACGGGTTTTGCCGAAGAGCTACGTATAGCGGGTGATGTCGGTATGTATGCCCAAACACTGATGTTAGCTCTGACTGATGCGGGTTTGGCAAGCTGCCCGCAGACCTCGTTGAGTTTCTTCCCCGATGTCGTCCGCGAGGCCTGCGGTGTCGAAGACAGTTACCGTTTATTAATGGGACTCTCGTTTGGCTACCCAGATCTCGCCGATGCAGCGAACGAGTTTCGCACCGAGCGAGCTCCATTGAGCGATACCACAGTTTTTCACAGTTAAAAATGGCACAAATAAAGGGAGGCTGCAGAGTTCTGTTGGCCTCCCTTTTTTTGTCTGCTCAATTTTAGAGTAGAGTAATTAATGCCCGGCCAACGCCGATGCTGCTGATGAAGAGCAGCGCCCAGCCAATGACTTTAAAGAAAGCGCGGTTTTCATTTTTGACTAACCGATCGTGGAAACGCAGCCCGATCACATGCCCTACAGCAGCGATTGGCAGCAGTAATGTTGAAATCTGCCACTGTAAATCTACACCCGCCAAATAGAACGCACCCATCTTGATAGAGACTAAGACAAACCAGATTACAAACAGTGTGTCACGGAACTGGACTGGCGCAATATAGCGCAGTGCTACAGCTATAATCAGTGGGCCGCCGATGAGTGAAATGCCACTGATATAGGCGCCGAGCGCAAGTAGAATAAGATCAATAAAACGGCTGCTACTGGTGAAGGGGCGATCAATGATGTAGGTGATCGCGTAAACTGAGATAAGGGTAAAGATGACAACATTCATCACCTCAGTGGGCAGGATAATGAGTCCAATGACTCCGGCCAATTTAGGCAGCAGCATAATCGCCAGGGCAATACCGATAAATTTCCAGTGCACAGTATTCATCGACTCGTCGCTCTGCTGGGCTGCGCGACGCTGCTTGAGTTGCGATTGGGTGACCGTCAATGCAGCGAAAAATAGTAGATGCTGAGAGATGATCGGCAGGAAAAACAGCGGATCGTTGTGCACCAACAGCAGTAGCGGAAGAGTGAACAGCGAGCCTCCAAACCCGAGCCCCGAGCGGACAAAGCCACTCCACACAAAAATCACGGCCATTGCAGCTAACTGCCAGCTGGCAAAGGCTTGTAGCGTAGCTAGTGGTTGTTGTAGCAGTTCGGCAATCATAGTATTGGCGTCTTCTCGAAGGCTCGGCGTCGCGATTATACGTCAAGCTAAAGGCTTAATCTCACCTCTAGGCCGCTTGCTACTTGCTCGACAAGATCACAGCGCTATACTCGGCGCTAAATCAACTGAGTTGTCAGAGGAGTGTTGCTATGTCTTTAGAAAATGATTTTTCAGCACTGTTGGGTGACGAAGTAAAACCGCTGCGCCAAGAGCCGGTTGCTGCCAAAGCAGCACCTAAACCTAATGCGCAGACCCTTGAAGCGCGCCGACGCGCAGCAATGGCAGCTACGGGTGGTGACGGCAATCCGCTAGACTCGGCGGATGAACCGCCACAACTGCAGCCCTATGACTTTTTAGAATTTGTCCGCCCAGGCGTTCAAAAGGGTGTTTATCGCAATCTGCGTTTGGGTAAATATGAACTGCAAGCTCGCCTGGATCTTCATGGCTTGACGGTTGAGCAGTCGCGAACGGCGCTCTGGCAGTTTGCTAAAGATTGCCAAAAAAACGGTGTGCGCTGTGCATTGGTTACACACGGCAAAGGGGTTGGCCGCGAGCGCGAAGCACGTTTGAAAAGTTGTGTCGCACATTGGTTGCCACAAATTGATGAAGTATTGGCGTTTCACTCTGCGCAGCGCCATCACGGCGGGCTCGGTGCCTGCTATGTGCTGTGGCGCAAAAATAGTGAGACACGCTTGAGAACTGCAGAAAAACTAGAACAGTGTCGCAAGTTAGGGCGCTGAACTGAACAACAATAAGGAATAACTACTGTGCCATTACGCCACCTGCTCTCAAACAATAAACGTTGGGCTAACGAAACCAGTGAGCTAGACCCGCAAATGTTTGCCACTTTGGCGCAACAGCAATCCCCCAAATACCTCTGGATAGGTTGTTCCGACAGCCGTGTTCCTGCCAATGAAATTGTAGGCCTGTTGCCGGGCGAGCTATTTGTACACCGCAATGTGGCCAATTTGGTGAAGCATACCGATATGAACTGCCAGGCGGTGATTCAGTACGCTGTCGATGTGCTTGGGGTTGAGCACATTATTGTCTGCGGCCATTACGGCTGTGGAGGTATAGCCGCTGCACTGGGCCAGACCAATGCAGGGGTAGCCGATTACTGGCTGCGATCTGTAAAAGATTCCTATTTGCGTACCGACAAAGATTTCCGTCAACTCGACAGAGAAACACGGGTAGACATTATGTGCGAAAACAATGTCATCGATCAGACTGCCAATGTTGCCCACAGCAAAATAGTTCAGCGCGCTTGGCAGCAGGGCAAACCCTTGATGGTTCATGGCTGGATCTACTCAATCCGCGACGGTATCCTCAAAGATCTAAACTGTAGATATTCCTCGTTAGAGCAGATCGACCCGATCTACCAGATTGAACTCGAGAAATAATTAGCTGATCAGCTCGACTACTTCGCACATTGCATCGGTAATAGCTGCGATATCCTCGCTGCTGGAGATAAAGGGCGGCATGGTATAAAGCAGCTTGCCAAACGGTCGCAGCCAGACACCGCGCTCTACCAGCAGGGGTTGTATCTCTGTCAATAGAGCAGGCTGCTTGAGCTCCACTACACCAATCGCGCCGAGACAGCGTACATCCGCCACCCCGCGGTGGCCCTTTAAGGGTGCCAGCCCGTTAGTTAGCTCACTTTCGATGCGGGTCACCTTAGCCTCCCAATCATCGCTCAGAAGCAGGTCGATACTCGCATTGGCTGTTGCAGCCGCGAGCGGGTTGCCCATAAAGGTAGGGCCGTGCATAAAGCAGCCGGCCTCGCCATTGCTGATACCCAGTGCGACTCGCTCACTGCACAGTGTCGCCGCCATTGTCATATAACCGCCTGTCAAAGCTTTGCCCAAGCAGAGAATATCCGGGCTAATACCGGCCCAGTCACAGGCGAACAGTTTTCCCGAGCGGCCAAAGCCGGTGGCGATTTCGTCAGCAATCAACAAAACATCGTACTGAGTACAGAGTTCGCGGGCGCGGCGCAGATACTCAGCTGAGTAAAAGCGCATACCTCCCGCACCTTGGACAATCGGCTCGATAATCATCGCGGCGATTTCGCTGTGATGCGCCGCGAGTAATTTTTCGAGTTCGTCGCAGTCACCCTCGAGCAGTGGTCCGCCAAATGAGCTCACGGGTGCAGGTGCAAACAGTTGTTGTTGCAAGACGGCGCTAAACAGGTGATGCATGCCATTGACCGGGTCGCAAACCGACATCGCTGCAAAGGTGTCGCCATGGTAGCCGTTGCGCACAGTCAAAAGACGGTGTTTGCCCTCAATACCTTGGGATAACCAAAATTGCAGCGCCATTTTTATCGCCACTTCAACACTGATAGAGCCCGAGTCGCAGAGGAAGACTTTATCTAACCCCAGCGGGGTTAATTTCACTAACTTTTCACCCAAATCGACGGCAGGCTGGTGCGTTAAGCCACCAAACATGACATGGCTCATCTTGTCGATTTGCCCTTTTGCCGCACTGTTCAAGGCGGGGTGATTGTAGCCGTGAACTGTGCACCACCACGAAGACATCCCATCGATTACCTTGCGGCCGTCGGCCAAGTGTAAATTGACACCCTCGGCATGAGTGACTGCAAACAGAGGGGGCGGGTCGATCATGGAAGAGTAGGGGTGCCATAGGTACTGCTGGTCTTTGCTTACTAGCGAGGCCTCGGCGGCTATCGGTGGTTGTGATTGTGGCATAGCACTCTCATTGGCAAAATTGTGATGGATAATTTTGCGCAACATTATGCCATAGCCTTCCACCACTCAAGTCGATCGATCGATTACAATGACGCCTTTTACACACCGTATTGATAATTATGAATAGCGCAATTACCCCAGAAACCATCGATCGCAAGCAGCAGTTGGAAGATAACAAGCTGCAAAAGCGACTGCGTCGCAATGTTGGCAAAGCGATTGCTGACTACAACATGATTGAGGCGGGCGATAAGGTAATGGTCTGTCTCTCAGGTGGTAAAGACTCTTACGGGTTGCTGGACATTCTTATTAGTTTGCAAAAAAGTGCGCCGATAGAATTTGAGCTGGTCGCCGTCAATCTCGATCAAAAACAACCGGATTTCCCAGAGGATGTGTTACCTGCGTACCTTCGCGAATTGGGTATTGAGTTTCATATTTTAGAAAAAGATACCTACAGCGTTGTCACCCGAGTCATTCCTGAGGGTAAAACCTATTGCAGTCTCTGCTCGCGCCTGCGCCGCGGAACGCTATACGGCTTTGCAGAAGAGATCGGTGCCACCAAAATTGCTCTGGGCCACCACCGCGACGATATGGTTGAAACACTTTTTTTGAATATGTTTTATCAGAGTAAGCTCAAGGCAATGCCACCGAAATTGCGCAGTGATGATG
>Ga0209555_10002327_pt1 | contig 13460 bp, 13 predicted proteins | sample SaaInl85LU_5_DNA_FD_184643 | JGI IMG/M metagenome (GOLD analysis project Ga0209555, IMG submission 184643) | Marine microbial communities from expanding oxygen minimum zones in the Saanich Inlet - ESP_85LU_5_DNA (SPAdes) (version 2) | ecosystem: Environmental > Aquatic > Marine > Intertidal... | reverse complement strand
CACTTATTGCGGACGGTGGTTCGCTTAACGGCAGTTGCACAATCTCTGACCAAGCAAACTGGGCCTGATATTGGGGGTTTTTCATCCAGCTGTAGCGCAACTCCACGTGTAATTGCTGTGGGTCAAACTTCTTAGGCAGCTCAATTTCGCCGCGCACAATGGTAAAGTAACGCACCCGTACAGAGCTCACGCGGCTATCCCCCAAAGTATCGAAATTCAGCTCAGTAGGCTGACCCTGAACAGTGCCGCTCAACCAGAGGCGCGCTTTAACCAGCAGGCTTTCACGCTGCTTATTGTTTTGCATCAAAACCCAGCGATAACCAAAGCGTCGCGATTTGTCTTCTGTTTCAATGGACCAAAGCTCCATCTCGCCCACTGAGAGGCCCTCTGGCAGAGCCTCGATCCCCAGCGTTTGTCGATAGAGCGCCAACTCCTCGTTGACGCTACTGAGTTGTGCGCGCAGCGCCACCATATCCTCACGCAGCAGCTCTAATGCCTGCTCTGCCACTACCGCGTCGAGCTCGGCCCGCGCGAGCTGCATAGCGGTCTCTGGATCTAGCGGCGCAGGCAATTCAGCGACCATTGGCGATTGCTGTACGGTCAGTGTACCGAGCTGATAAAGCCCCATCAACACCAGCGCACCGAGCAGACTCGGCACTATTTTGCGGCCGACAACTTTCACACTAAGGCAGTAGTGCCGGCGCTTCGAGCCCGGCGCACTCTGCAAAGCCAAGCATGATGTTCATACATTGAATCGCCTGCCCAGAGGCCCCTTTAGTCAGATTGTCTTCAACCACTAACACCACGACTTTGTTACCGCCTTGCGGTCGGTGTACCGCAATGCGCGCAACGTTGGCGCCGCGAACTGAACGGGTTTCAGGGTGGCTGCCAGCGGGCAGCACATCGACAAATGGCTCGTCGGCAAAGCGCTGCTCAAAGAGTTGCTGCAAGTCGACGCTGCCGTCGGTCAGGTTGGCATAAATTGTGGTGTGGATACCGCGGTTGATCGGCAGCAGGTGCGGCACAAAAGTGAGCTTGACGGCACTTCCGGCAATGTCGGCAAGGCCCTGCTCTATCTCTGGCAAGTGGCGATGGCCGCCAGCCGCATAGGCTTTAAAACTGTCGCTAATTTCTGTCAATAATGTCGCCACACTGGCCTGCTTGCCAGCACCGGTAGCGCCCGAAGCGGAGTTGGCGATGACATCGCTCTGATCGATACAACCCGCCTCTAACAGCGGCAGCAGCCCGAGCTGTACTGACGTTGGATAGCACCCCGGACAAGCGACTAATTGCGCGCCTTGAATGGCTTCGCGATTTACCTCGGGCAGGCCGTAGACCGCCTCTGCGACTAGCTGTGGTGCGGCGTGTGGCTGGTTGTACCACTGCTCCCACAGCGGCACATCGCGGATACGGAAATCTGCCGACAGATCAATCACTCGACAGCCGCGCGCCAGCAGTGCCGGCACAGTTGCCTGCGCCACTCCGTGGGGTGTAGCAAAAAAGACCACATCGCAGCTCGCTAACTGCTCTTCGTCCGGCTCACTGAAAAGTAGCGGACTAATACCGCGCAGATTGGGGAACAACTCTGCAACCGGGCGGCCCGCTTCAGCTCTCGAAGTGATGACTTCAACACTCACATTGGGGTGCCCGCTGAGCAGCCGCAACAACTCTACTCCGGTGTAGCCGGTGGCACCGACAATCGCAACTTTGATACTCAACTCCACTCTCCTTAAAATCTCTTCGCTGTCAGGGCTTAGGTGGCCGCGCCCAGAGCCGCTATAATACGCCAATTCTGTGTTTACCGCCCCATATCAACCGACCAAGGATCACTGCCATATGCCAGTAGAGACAAACTCCTCCTTGATCGGGGCACACCCGCCGCGCTGGCGCGACCGACTCGCCAGCAGCGAAGCGATGCTGACCTTGGCAGCCACCGCTGTAGTGATCGGATTGATCACCGGCACCGTCGCGATCATTTTTCGCATCGCAATCGAGTGGCCGTTGGACCAGTTGTTTGGCAGTGGCAACGCCGAACACTTTGAACAACTCCCGCCGCTGGCAAGATTCCTACTGCCTTTGCTGGGCGCCTTAATTTTGGCGACAGTTTGGCACTTTATGCGCCCTCGCCAGCGCGCCACCGGCGTCGCTCATGTTTTAGATCGCACTTACAACTTCGCTGGGCGGCTGCCATTTGCCAACGCTTTGGCGCAGTTTTTGGGCGGTATCGTTGCTCTGTTAAGCGGCCAATCGATGGGCCGCGAAGGGCCTGCTGTACACCTCGGCGCCGCGTGTGCCTCGCTGTTTGGGCGGCGCCTAAAACTTCCCGGCAATAGCCGCAGAACACTCATCGGTTGCGGCGTTGCCGCCGCTATCGCAGCCTCTTTCAACACCCCCTTAACCGGTGTCATCTTCGCCATGGAAGTGGTCTTGTTGGAGTACACTGTTGCCGGTTTCTTGCCGGTGATCCTCGCTGCCGTAACCGGTGCCTCTCTGGCGCAGTGGCTCTACGGCAGTGCACCGCTATTTATGCTGCCAAACTTGCACTCTGTATCACTCGCTGAACTGCCAATTCTGGCGCTCGGCGGTGTATTGATCGGCGGGTACGCCGCGCTGCAGTTGCGGCTGTTTGCTCGTCTGCGCAGCGCAGGCAGCGGTTGGCTGAGCGGCTTGGCACGGCGCCCTGTAGCCGTGCGCTTTAGTCTGGCTGGGCTGCTGACCGGTGCCATGGCTGTTCAGGTACCTGAAGTAATGGGAGTCGGTTACGATACCGTGCAGCTGGCCTTGCTAGGCCAATTGACAGTCACCTCGCTGCTGGTCATCGCAGCCGCCAAGGGGCTCACTTTCATTGTCAGTGCCGCTGTCGGCCTACCGGCCGGCTCGGTCGGTCCCGCGGTGGTGATGGGCGCTGTTGGCGGGGCGGCCTTGGCCAGCTTGGCTGCGCTGTTGCTGCCCGACAGCCACAGTAGTGTCGCCCTCTATGCAACTGCAGGCATCGCGGCCATGCTGGCGGCGCTTATTAATGCGCCATTGGCAGGGTTACTGGCGGTGATCGAACTGACCGGCAACCACAAGCTACTTATGCCCGCCATGGTCATGGTCGCCACAGCGACACTGACTGCACGTTTCAGCAGTGGCTTGCCGGGCATATTTGCTATTGGCCTGGCTGGCAATAACTACGCCTCCGCCCGCTTTCGCGCGCTCAGCCGTGTCAGTGTGATGGCAGCGATGGAGAGAAATATTGCCGTACTCAACCAACCACAACTGAGCAAAACCGCCACTGATGCGCTGCTTCGCCACCATCCGCGCTATCTGCTGCTGAAGCTAGATAACGGTACTGTTGTCATCAATGGCGCCGAAGGGCTCGCTGCACTGGGGCTCGAGAGCAGCTTAGACTGGTCTGAACTGGCTGGCGACCCCAGCAGCGCAGCAGCTATTGATAATACTGCGACGCTCAGCGACGCATTAGAGAAGATGGATAGAGCGGCCACCGACTGGGTTTTTGTGGCACAATCAGCGCCGTACAAAAGTGTGCCATCCATCGCCGGGGTGTTGAGCCGCTCGATGATTGCACAACACTACTGATCTTTGCCAACCGAGTTAGGAGCCGCCGTGTACTCTTGGGTTCTCGCCTTTCACCTGATCGCCGTTATCTGCTGGTTTGCCGCACTGTTCTATCTACCGCGCCTGTTTGTCTACCACGCCATGAGTGACGATCAGATCAGCCTTGACCGCTTTATCGTAATGGAGCGCAAGCTTTACCGCGGCATCGGCACGCCTTCAATGGTAGCTACAGTTGTGCTCGGCAGTTGGTTGGTGTTACTCAACCCCGAATACTATTTGAGCCAAACGTGGTTCCAACTTAAATTTATTCTGGTCGCACTGCTGGTAGTTTACCATTTCGCCTGTCGCCACCATCTGGTTCAACTACGTGACGGTGTCAGCACTAAATCGCACATCTATTTCCGCTGGTTTAACGAAGCGCCGGTTTTAGCACTCATCGGCGTGGTGATTTTAGTCATCGTAAAACCCTTTAGCGGCTGAACTTTTTACACTCTATTACTGGAGCAAACATGAGCCAAACGTACTCTACCTCTCGATCACAACAGCTCTTCAGCGATGCACAGCGGCATATCCCCGGCGGAGTTAACTCGCCGGTGCGCGCATTTCGCTCTGTGGGCGGCACGCCGGTGTTTTTTGACAGCGCCGAGGGCGCTTATATGCACGATGCCGATGGCAACCGCTACATCGATTATGTGCTCTCGTGGGGCCCGATGATTCTAGGCCACCGCCATCCCGCGGTGCTTGACGCAATTCGCGCCCAGCTCGATAAAGCTCTCAGCTTCGGCACCCCGACGGCTGGCGAAATTCACCTCGCCGACAAAGTCTGTCAAATGGTTCCCGGCATGGATATGGTGCGTATGGTCAACTCCGGTACCGAAGCGACTATGAGCGCAATACGTCTGGCGCGCGCGTTTACCGGCCGCGACAAGATTGTTAAATTTGAAGGCTGCTATCACGGTCACTCAGACTCCCTACTGATTAAAGCCGGCTCCGGCGCACTGACCCTCGGTGTGCCTAGCTCGCCGGGCGTGCCCGACTGTTTGGCAGACCACACTATTACGTTGAGCTACAACGACGCCCCCGCACTTGAGCTGCTGATGGCCGAACTCGGCGAGCAGGTCGCCTGCATCATTTTTGAACCCGTGGTTGGCAACATGAACTGCGTGCCGCCGGTGCCCGGCTTCTTGCAGGCGATTCGCAACTGCTGCGATCAGAGCGGTGCAGTGATGATTTCCGATGAAGTGATGACCGGTTTTCGCATCGGCCCAACCACCGCCTGCGAATATTACGGCGTCACCCCAGACTTAATTACACTGGGCAAAGTGATTGGTGGCGGTATGCCGGTGGGCGCTTTTGGTGGCCGCCGTGAGATCATGGAGCAGATCGCGCCACTCGGCCCGGTCTACCAAGCTGGCACACTATCGGGCAACCCTGTAGCAATGGCCGCCGGTTTAGCAACGCTCAATATGCTCGACAACTCGACTTTTTTGCCGCCCGTGGCCGCCCAGACCACACGCCTAGTTGAAGGGCTCGCCGAGCGCGCCGCCGCTGCCGGTGTGCCATTTACCACCAACCACGCCGGCACCATGTGGGGATTCTTCTTCACCGAAGAGGAAAAAGTCGTCAACTATAGCCAGGTGATGGCCTGCGATACCGCGCGCTTTGGCAAGTTTTTCCACGGCATGTTGGCCGAGGGAGTCTACTTAGCCCCCGCATCCTACGAGGCGGGATTTATGTCGGCAGCTCACAGCGACGCCGATATCCAGCACACCCTGCACGCCGCCGAGCGCGTTTTTGCTACGCTCTAACCTGTGACATTGACCGAGATAACGCTATGAGCTTTACCACTGCCCGCGGCAGCTTTCCCACCACCCGCCTGCGCCGCAGCCGCGCCACCGCGTTTGCGCGCAATTTGGTGCGTGAAAATGCACTCAGCAGCCACGATCTGATCATGCCGCTGTTTGTTATCGACGGCAGTGGCCAGCGCCTAGCCGTCGCCTCGATGCCGGGGGTAGAGCGCCTCTCGATCGATCTACTGGTTGCCGAGTGTCGCCAGCTGGCCGATCTCGGCATACCTGCGGTTGCACTGTTCCCTGTTGAGGAGAGCGCGTTCAAGTCGCTTCACGCCGAGCGCGCTTTTGACTCCAATGGGTTAGCACAGCGCGCGGTCCGTGCAATCAAAGCGGAGCTTCCTGACCTGGGCGTTATCACCGATGTCGCACTCGACCCATTCACTACCCACGGCCAAGACGGCATTATTGATGAGCACGGTTATGTGCTGAATGACGTCACCACTGAAGTGCTGGTTAAACAGGCGCTCTCACACGCAAAGGCCGGTGCCGATGTTGTCGCCCCTTCGGATATGATGGACGGACGCGTCGGCGCCATTCGCGGCGCATTAGAGCAAGCCGGCTATGCCAACACGCTGATACTCGCCTACGCAGCCAAGTACGCGTCGAGCTATTACGGCCCGTTTCGCGACGCGGTTGGCTCTGCCGGCAACATTAAAGGCGGCAACAAAAAAAGCTACCAGATGGATCCGGCCAACAGCGATGAGGCTCTGCACGAGTGTGCGCTCGATCTCAATGAGGGTGCCGATATGATTATGGTCAAGCCGGGCATGCCCTATTTAGACATTGTGCGCCGTGTCAAAGATGAGCTGCGTGTACCTACCCTCGCCTATCAGGTCAGCGGCGAGTACGCGATGCACTGCGCTGCGTTTGACAACGGCTGGCTGAGCCGCGAAGAGGTAATCCTCGAATCGCTGACCGCTTTCAAGCGCGCCGGTGCCGATGCCGTACTCACCTACTTTGCTAAACAAGCAGCCTTGCTGCTGCGCGGATAACAGAATGCGCGTCGACCGCTTTATCTCCAACGCCACCGACTTGTCGCGCAACGATGTCAAAAGGTTGATTAAAAATGGCGAGGTAGCTGTAGACGGCACAACCGTTAAAGACCCCGGGCAACGCCTCAGCGCAGGACAAGATATCAGCATCGATGGCGCACCCATCGCTGCGCCGCAGACGCGCTACTATATGCTCAATAAACCGGCCGGAGTGGTTTGCGCCAACCGCGACCGCGACCACACCACAGCCGTAGAGCTCATCTACGAACACCGCGCCGAAGAGTTACAAATTGCCGGCCGTCTAGATATCGATACCACTGGGCTGGTCTTATTAACCGATGACGGGCAGTGGAACCATCGCCTGACATCGCCGCGCAACCGCTGTCAAAAACTCTACCATGCCACGCTCGCTGAGCCGCTTGAGAATCCAGCCAGTGCCGTTGAGCGCTGCGCCAAAGGGATTTTTCTCGAGGGCGAGAAGCGCCGCTGTCAGCCGGCCACACTCACGGTACTCGACCCGTGTACCGTGCAGCTGGCGATTGTCGAGGGAAAATACCATCAGGTAAAACGCATGTTTGCCGCACTGGGCAATGCTGTGATTGCACTGCACCGCCACAGCGTTGGCGAAATAGTTCTCGACAGCGATCTGGCGCCCGGCGAGTACCGCCCCCTCAGCGCCGCTGAAATCAACGCAATCTAATGGCTGGCCAACACTCTTTGGGAGATGCTGGCGTCACACTGCTGATGGAGCAGTGGCAGAGCGATGCGACACTGATAGCCGCCGATGAAAACTGGGCCGATGCACAGTGGTCGCGCGGCCACAGCGCCACCGTGATCAGCAACCGCTGTGATATTGCCAGCGCCGCCGAGCACGCCGGGCTCAATGTGCTGTTCAATGATTTTGATTTTTCGCCACTAGCTGGGCAATTATTTGACTGCGCGCTACTGCGCTTGCCCAAAGAGCGCCCGCTCTGCCACCACCTCATCAACCAGCTGTTTGACACCTTGCAGCCCGATGCCACCGTGTGGTTTTGCGGGGCCAAAAACGACGGCATTAAAACCACATTCAACCGCGCAGTTGAACGCTTTGGCGGCGCCACTGCGGTTGTCAGCAAGCTGAAAAAACACGGCTCACTCTATCTGGGTGCTGTGCGCAAAGATAACAGCGCGGGCAGCGTGCTCGATGACCAAGATTACCCCCAGCTGCGATCTCTCGCTGCAGATCCACTATGGCAGAGCAAACCGGGGATTTTTGGCTGGCAAAAAATTGATCGCGGCAGCGAGTTGTTGCTACAAAATTGGCAGCGCCTAATCAGTGAGGGTCAGCTTGCAGCGCCGGAGCGTCTGCTCGATCTCGGTTGCGGATACGGTTATCTCGGCATCTCGGCAGGCGCTTGGCTGGATGAGCGCGAGCATAGCTGCGAACTAGTATTGACTGACAACAGCGCCACGGCACTGTTGGCAGCGCGCGTCAATTTGGATCGGCTATCCGATCTGCTGCGCGAACCGAGCCAACTACTGGCCGCGGATGGCGGCCGAGACATTGAGGGGCGTTTTGAGCTGATCTTATGCAACCCGCCTTTTCATCAAGGCTTTAGTGTCGACGGCCGTCTCACCGAAAAGTTTATTGCGGCCACTCGCCGTCTGCTGAAACCGGGCGGCGCTGCACTGTTTGTCGTCAACGAGTTTATCCCTTTAGAGCGCGCCGCCGAGCAACAACTCTGGGTCTGTGAAATTGATCGGCGTGAAGGGTTTAGAATTCTGCAGTTGGAGTTACCGGCCTAACCGGCCGCAGCATCGGCTATCCAGCGTTTGAGCTGCGCCTGTTGATCAAACCAGTTGAGCCCCGCATTGCGCGCCAAGCGCAGCAGCGATGTGCGGCTGGCAAACAGCTGCTTTAACACCTCCATCGCCGCCATCGTGGCTAGGTTGTCTGGCTTGCGGCGCCGTTGATAACGCCCCAGCAGCGCCGTGTCACCCAGCAGACTGTTACCGCCCGCCACTTGCACCGCTGCGGCCAACACCTCTGCAAGCACCGCGACATCTTTCAAGCCCAGATTGACACCCTGCCCAGCCAGCGGATGAATGGCGTGCGCAGCATCGCCGATTAACGCCACATTGGCTTGAATATAATCGACGGCATGGCGCTGGGTGAGCGGTACACGGTAGCGCTGATCACACCCCTCTATACAACCCAACACCGCCTCACTGGCATAACTTAACTGGCGACAAAACTGCTCTTCGTCGAGCGCCATCAACTGTTCGGCCTCGCTGCTAGTTTGCGACCAAACCAGAGAACAGTAGCGGCCGTCGCCGCCAAGTGGCAGCAAAGCCAGCGGGCCGTGCGCAGTAAAACGTTGATAGGCGATCGACTGGTGCGGCCGCTCTGTGCGCACCGTGGTGATAATGGCATCCTGGCCATAGCTCCAGCTGCGCGTGGCAAAGCCGAGCCGCTCGCGCAGCGGCGACTGAGCTCCATCTGCAGCAACCACCAGTTGCGCTGAGAGCTGTCGGCCACTGGACAGCTCCAACACCATACCGCCATCCTTGCGATGCTCAGAGACCACAGCGGCTGGTCGTTCAATTGTGACCCCGGCGTGCTCTAGCTGTTGTTGCAGCGCTGTCAACAGCGGCTGCTGCTCTACGATAGCGCCCAGTGTGCCGCGCGAGGAAGCGCTAAACGCTATCTTGCCGCTGCCATCACCATCCCAAACACGCATTTGTTGGTAGGGCGTGCCATGCTGTGATCCAATAGCTTGCCAGACACCCAGCTGATCAAGGAGTTGTTGAGCATGGCTGTTGAGCGCCATCACCCGCGGGTCAAACCCCGACTGGGAGTGCACTGCTGTCGCTTCACGCGCCTCGATCAGCACCACGTTTACAGGGAGCTTGGCCAGCGCCAACGCAGCGCAGCTTCCCACTACGCCCGCCCCGACCACCGCGACATCGCACTGCTGCATTGCTGCTTCGCTCATTGTTCGGCCCCTCTGTCACTGCCCATGCCAAACTGTGCAAAACGCTGGCGCAGTGGCGGCAAAAGATCCATAGCGGCTAGACCACTGCGCCGCAGTGCAGCTACGCCGGGGAGACGGCTGCTAAATAATTTCGGCAGCAGATCGCTAAACAAAATGGTCTGCTGTTGATCGCTTTGTTGGCGCTGCTGGTAGCGCTGCAGTGTCGACAACTCGCTGGGGCTGTCACCGGCCAAGCGGGCGCGCAACAACTCTTCAGCTAGCGCCGCAACATCGCGCACTGACAGGTTAAATCCCTGGCCGGCCACAGGGTGCAGCGCATGGGCAGCATTGCCGAGCACGACCAGGCCGCGACGCACTTGCTCACTGCTGCGCTGCAGCGCCAAACCAAACGCACGGCGCTCGCCCACTGCGGTAACCCCGCCAATACGCTCGCCAAACAGCCGCTCTATTTCGCGACAGAACTCCGCGTCACTCGCCTCAATCCAGCGCTGCTCATCCCCCTCGGCGTGGGTCCAAACCAAGGCTGTGCGGTGCAGCCCCTGTTGGCTGGTGAGTGGCAGCAGGGCCATGGGACCAGCGCGATCAAAGCGCTCATAGGCGACGCCGTTGTGCGGCTGGGCCAGTGCCAAATTAGCAATAATTGCCTGTTGTTGGTAATCCGTTCGCTCGCTGCGGATACCCAATCCGGCCAGCAGCGCACTATTGGCACCCTCAGCACTCACTACCAAACTGGCCGCAATCTCCCCATCGCCCAAGATAAGCCGCTGCTGTTCACCACCGGCCACCATCTGCTCTACCTGTGCCGGAGCGCGCCAATCAATCGCGGCGGCGCTGATGGCCGCGCGCAGTTCCGCCAACAACAGCGCGTTTTCAACCACATAACCAAACGCCTCGAGCTGATTTTCTGCTGTTCGCAAGTGGGTCAGCCCGCATGAACCGCGCTCACTGACATGAATGGTGCTTATCGCTGCGCACTGCGCTTGCAAGTTGCCCCACAGACCCAACTGTTCTAAGTGCTGGCAGGTCGAGGCACTCAATGCGGTGGTGCGCCCGGCCAGTGGCGCATCGGCCGATGGTTTTTGAGGGCTGGATGCTGAGCGCTCTAACACAGTAATACGCCACGGTTGGCAACCCGCCTGTTGCAATCGCTGCTGCTGAGCAGCCAGGGTTAAGGCCAACAGCGAGCCGACCATGCCGCCACCGACAATGGCAATATCACAATTGTGATGGCTCCCCGGCTGACTCATCGGCGCTTCGCTCGCATCAGTTTCTCAATTTCACTGCGCTCGACGGGTACTTGCCGAGTCATATTTTCAACCCCGCGCTTTTTGACGACGATATTGTCTTCGATACGCACCGCAATACCGCGCCACTTCTCTGCAACCGCCTTGGCCGTGCGCGGGATATAGATGCCAGGCTCAATAGTCAGCACCATGCCAGGCTCAAATTCTCGCCACTGGCCTTGAATCTTGTAGTCACCGACATCGTGTACATCCATCCCCAACCAGTGGCCTGCGCTGTGCATGTAAAACTCGCGGTAGGCACCGCGCTCAATCAACTCATTGACTTCGCCATCGAGAATACCCAGATCAACCAAACCGGCGGTGATCACCTCGACCGTCACCCGGTTGGCAACATTGAACGGTTTACCGACACGCACTGCTTTAATTGCCGCATTGTTAGCCGCCAAAACCAGATCGTAGATGGCGGACTGTGCGCGGCTAAAACGGCCATTGACCGGGAACGTGCGGGTAATATCTGCCGCGTAGTCAGCGTATTCACAGCCGGCATCGATCAACACCAGCTCACCGTCAACCAAAGGTGCGCGGTTGTCTATGTAGTGCAGCGTGCAGCCGTTGTTGCCACCGCCAACAATGGTGGTGTAGGCCGGAGCGGCGGCGCCACAGTCGGCAAAGTGGTGTTCGATGGTCGCTTGCAGCTGATATTCGTAGAGCCCTGGAGTGCAGCGCTGCATCGCCAAACAGTGTGCTTGCGCTGAAATTGTCGCGGCTTGACGCATCAGCTTCAATTCAGCGGCGGTTTTAATCAGGCGCATTTCGTGCAGCGTGTGGTCGAGATCGACAAACTCTCCGGGAGGTATAGCGCCGCGACCTTGGCTATCGCCGAGTTGCTGCACATGGTCGAGCAGCTGGCGGTCAAAGTCGGGCTGTTTGCCGATGGCGTAGTAGACCCGCGACTTGCCCTCGAGCAGTCCCGGCAGTATTTCGTCGAGGTCGTCGATGGGAAAAGCATCATCCATGCCAAACTGCTCAATAGCGCCCTGTTGGCCGTAGCGAAAGCCGTCCCAGGTTTCTCGCAGCGCATCCTTTTCTCGACAGAACAGGACTGTCTCACCCTGCGCGCGGCCAGGCATTAACACCAGTACCGCCTGCGGCTCTGGGAAACCGCTCAGATAACTGAGGTTAGTACTCTGTTTGTAGGGGTAATGTGTATCGCGTGAGCGCACCGCTTCTGGAGCGGCAGCAATAATCGCAATACTGTCGGGGACCATTTGCGCCATCAACTCGCGACGGCGCTGTGCGTACTCTTTGAGGGCAATCATCGGCGTAAGGTTTAGTGAATAGTCGGCGCAGGTGGCTGCTCACCGCCGCGCAGGTCGTCAAACAGCAGTTGTACCGCCACACGGATATATTCACACAGCTCGACATAGTCGCGCTCTTCGTCATCATCGCCCTGCAAATCTGTCGAAACTTGAGCGATCGCGGCGAGATCCTCAAGCGCTTCGCGACCCTCTTCGGTGACATTAAATGCACCGCCAAGACCTTCGCCTACACCGGAGAGAAACGCCCCGCACCACTCACCCGTAGCGGCGAGGCGATCGGCTAGAGGCAGCTCCTCACTGGGCAGCAGTAGTTGAAAACTAAAGCCTTCGTCCGAGATCCCTTCAATAACCAACGCCAAATAGTCGCGCAAAGCGTCATCGGCGGCAGCGGCGCGCTCTTCATCGAGCGTCAACCAGTCAGAGGAGAGGGTCACCAGTTCGTCAATCGAGACGGCGCCAGCAGCTATCCGACCACAGACAAAACCGTGGTAAGAAGAGGGCGTCACTGAGAGCCGCAGCTCATAAAAAAATGCTTCTATCTGTTCGAAATCCACCGCACTGCCCCACTTTTTAAACTTTTCATCGGTGGCTATCCTAGCACCGTTGCGAAGCTGCTGCATCAGAACCAGACAGCCCGAACGCGGCGCGATTGACCCGCGCAGAGCCCGCGCCTATAGTGCTCAAATATCTGCGAAACTTGCACTTTTACACCACCACAGCACTGCGAGCGTTTTTCTCACAATCATGACTGATCCAGACCACCCGTTATTGGAAAAAATTGAGCTACTGATCGCCCTCTGCGAACAGTTGAAGCGCGATAATCAGCAACTAATTGAGCGCCAGTCTGCTCTGCTGACTGAACGCAGCCAACTGCTTGAACAGAACGAATTGGCTCGTCAAAAGATTGAGTTAATGATAAACCGCTTGCGCGGCCTCAACACGGATCAGTAGGGGCAACTTTCATGAGCAACTCATTAAAAATTAAGATCCTCGACAAAGAGTATCAGGTCGCGTGTAAACCAGAGGACCGCGCTGCACTTGAGCAATCCGCAGAGCTACTCAACGAGAAGATGCAAGAGGTGCGCCGCGGTGGCGCTATTATTGGTCTAGATCGAATTGCGGTTATGACCGCCCTCAATCTGGCCTATGAGCTGATTGCCAACCGCGACAATAGCGGTGCACAGAGCGAGAGCAACGCGATAATCGATAGCGCTCAAGAGCGTGTAGAAGCCGCGCTAGAACGGTTCAACTAAAGCAAAAAATCTTACCGCAACTCTGTCGAGCCGCGCTGCGCCTATGCTAGACTGTTCATCACCTGGGGTGTTGGCCAGTCGCGAAGTCCTTGAGCCGATACTTTTTACCCGGCCTCGCTGCGTGAGAGCTGTTGTGCACGTCCGCTCGACGGAAAGCCTGAAGCACTCCCTGCGTCGCCCCCTTGAACCTTTCGGTTCAAGGCCATGTTGACAGCGGCACCTTGGGCTCTACTCTCTAAATCCCGAATCTACTATGGCTACTG
>Ga0209555_10002325_pt1 | contig 13460 bp, 16 predicted proteins | sample SaaInl85LU_5_DNA_FD_184643 | JGI IMG/M metagenome (GOLD analysis project Ga0209555, IMG submission 184643) | Marine microbial communities from expanding oxygen minimum zones in the Saanich Inlet - ESP_85LU_5_DNA (SPAdes) (version 2) | ecosystem: Environmental > Aquatic > Marine > Intertidal... | reverse complement strand
CCATACAATATATCTATTCAGGCTGATGGAGGCAACGTAGGAATCGGAACAACTTCGCCTGCTGCTAAACTAGAAATAAACCAACCTAATCACAACCAAGACACGGCAGGTTACGCAAATAGCACTATACTTTGGAGATTAAGAAACGAAACAGTAAGTAGTAATCCAACAGGTAGATTAAATCTTTATAGTAATGGTAGTTCTACAATACAATTAGAAGGGTCGCCTAGCAGAACAACATATTTCAACGCGGGCAACGTAGGAATCGGAACAACTTCGCCTGCTGTTAAACTTGATATAAAAGGTTTAGGAAATTACGAGGGTATTTCTGTAGATAATGGGTCAACAACTGGAGGAGGTTATTTAAGAGTGAGGCAAAATGGAGTAACCTCAGGTATTTTTGGTGTTGCGGGTGCTATTGAAGGTAATACAGATAGTAATGTAGGAATATTTGCTGAAACTGGAAAAGCTATAAAATTCTACACTAACGGTTCGGGTGTAGATCGATTATCTATCAGTACTAATGGCACATTAAACACTAGTCAAAATATAAACATATCAAATTATACACGCGTCGGGCAAACATCTTCCGGAGCTATGTCTATATTTGGACATAATGTCTATATAGATACAAGTACAGCAAATAGAATAAGAACCACAAATACAGGCTACCCTTCTTCTTGGATTAAAATGTACTATACTCAGGGTATTAGTTTTCATACCACGCCTACTACTATGACTGCAGATGATATAGTACTGGATGGAACTGGGTCAAATGCTTATGAAAAAGTACGTATTACTAGCGACGGGTTAACCTTCAACGGAGATACAGCAGCCGCTAACGCTTTAGATGATTATGAAGAAGGTACTTGGACACCCTTTGTTGGTAGACTAGCCGGAAATCCATCAACTACTTATTCTAACAGAGAGGGGAGTTATACTAAAATAGGTAACATGGTCTATGTATTTTTTGATATGTCTATAAGTGCAATTTCTGGCGGGTCAGGGATATATGTAATCGCCGGATTACCTTTTACTGTATCTTCAGGTATGGGTGGGTATTCTGTAGTACAGTGGAGGGACTGTAGCGCTTTTACTGGTTCGTCAACTGGTGGACAAATCAAAGGATTTGCACAATATGGCCAAACATACCTTTACCCTCAAATAGATAAAAGTGGCGCCGATAATTTTGGATTTCTAGTAAACCCGTCTATAAGTACAGGGAGAATAACAGGATATGCAATTTTTCAAGCATAATAAAAATACATAAAATGGCAATAACAAAAACAGTAAAAACAGACAAAATTGAAATCGTAGGAGATTTCAAGAACATTCAAGTAAGAGAAGCTACGGTTATCGAAGAAGATGGCGTAGAACTTACAAGAAGCTTCCATAGGTATGTATTAGCTCCGGGTAGTGACCTTACAGATCAACCATCTGAGGTAGTAGCTGTAGCTAATGCAGTATGGACGCAAGAAATAATTGATGCTTATAATGCTAGTTTAGAAGCATCTGAAATTAATGTTTAGTATATTCGTGTAATATAAATACAAGATATTAATATTAAATTTTATTGCAATGGCAAACAAAATCAAAGAAGAACAGTTAAAAGAGTTACAGGAGAAAGTTTCTGTTATTCAGCAAATCCAAGGGCAAGTCGGCAACATCGAAGGGCAAAAGCACTTATTGTTACACCAACTAGCTACGTCGCAAGAAGAACTACAAAAGCTTCAGAAGGCACTTGAAGATGAATACGGAAAAGTATCTATCAACATTCAAGACGGTTCTTACGAAGAGATCGTTGAAGAAGCTGTAGAAGCGTAACACAACTTTAACTTTAATTAAATTAAATGGAATACAATCAACCCAGTGAGATTGTAAAAGATTTATCCTTCGGGGAAGAAGCTAGAGATAAGATTATAAGCGGCGTTGGTAAATTAGCTGACGCTGTTAAATCTACACTAGGCGCTTCTGGTAAGTGTGTAATTTATGAAGATGCAATGGGTAAACCTGTTATTACAAAAGACGGTGTTACTGTTGCAGAATCTGTTGTACTTATAGACCCTGTAGAAAATCTTGGTGCAATGCTCATTAAAGAAGCAGCAAGAAAAACAGTAAAAGAAGCAGGTGACGGAACAACAACATCTACCGTACTTGCGCATTCTTTGCTGAAACATGCAGATGAAGCTTTAGATAATACTAGTATTCGAGATTTAAAAGCAGGCATGCAATCAGGTCTTGAAAAAACAATTAAGTATTTAGATAAAGCTAAAACTGAAATTAAAGGTAATATGTTGCGCAATGTCGCTAATATATCTACAAATAACGATCAAGAGCTTGGCACTATTATTGGTGAAGCTTATGAGATTGTAGGTAAAAACGGCGTTGTGATGATGGAAGAATCAAACGAAGAAAAAACCTATTTTGAAATAGTAAATGGTATTCAATTTGATTCAGCATTAAAATCGCCGCATTTTGCAACAGATACCGACAAACAAAAAAACGAATTAGAAAACCCATATATTTTAATTGTAGCATCGCCTATACCGAATATTAGAAAAATTCAAGCAGTATTAGAGCATGTTATAAAACAAAATAGAAGTTTATTAATAGTAGCGCAAGTTGAACAACAACCATTAGCCGCTTTATTAATGAACAAAGTAAAGGGCAATCTAAAAGTAAATGTAGTTGACTTACCGGGATTTGGGCCAACCAAACGTGATACTATTGAAGATTTAGCATCATTAACAGGAGCGCAGATTATTGACGAAGAATTAGGGGACGATATGGACCTCATAGAGCCCTCTGTGCTTGGTCAGGCAGTCAAAAGCATTACAGATGATAAAAACACTGTCTTAACTATAGATAGTGTCCCAGAAGCCGCGAAAGAGCGAATCGAGTTAGTTGAGCAAAAGTTGCAGGAAGAAAAAAATCCTTACGTCAAGAAAAAGATAGAGCAACGTCTTGCCATGCTTTCCGGTTCTGTAGCGGTAATTAAGGTTGGTGCAAATAGCAAAGTGGAACTTAAAGAAAAGAAAGATAGAGTTGAAGACGCTATTTATGCAACCAAAGCTGCCTTACAAGAAGGTATTGTGCCTGGTGGCGGTGTAGCATTAATGAATGCAGCACAAAAAATTGATTTTAAAACAACCGGAGAATTTGTTTTTGCAAAAGCAATTCTTGCACCTTTCAATACAATATTAGAAAATGCAGGCATAGAAGCGCCTGATAATTTTGATTATAAGAAAGGTTACGGTATTGATGTAGTTACAGGTAAAGTTGTAAATATGGTAAGAGCTGGTATCATTGATCCGGTGCTTGTTACTAAAACAGCTTTAACAAATGCAGTAAGTGTAGTTAGCACGATTATATCTGCTGATTGTGTCATTTCAAATATGAGAATGAATGAAAGCAGTTAATCATTACATTATTGTAGACAAGATCAAAGAAGAGCCTAAAAAAGTAAACGGTCTTATTATGACTGAAAGTCTAAATACAGATATCCGTTACTTAAGAGGTAAAATCATTAGTGTCGGTAATAATACGGAAGCCCTTAAAGAAGGTGACAAAATTTATTACGATAAGCACGCAGGGCATGGTATCGAATGGGATGGCAAAATGTATTATGTCATCAAGCAACAAGACGTAGTTATTGTAGAATGAAACTATCGTCTTCAGACCTGAGAGACATGCAGTTGTTTAAGTATTACAGGCTCGTCCGTAAATGGGCCTGTAAGACTTACAACTTAACTGACGCTGAGCTAGAACTATTAGTTTATTTTGATTGCTTAAAAAGATTTACCCGAAACGATTATATCAATGGTTCATATATTATGAGCTGGGATAAAAAAAGATGGGAAAAACTACGCAAAGAAGGCTGGATAGATGCTTGGCGCAACAGAAACGGAACGACTATTAAGTATACGATATACACAACATCGTTTAAAACAAAACAATTAATAAGTCGTATTTACAGAATATTATTAGGTGAGGAAGACATACCTATTTCTGAAAAAAATGTTTTCTATAAAAACAAAACATATACTGATAAAGTCTTTAATAAGGCAATTGACGATATGATTAAAGACAAGGAAAGATGAAAAAACTATTTATTATTTCAGCTTTCTTTTTGGCTAGTTGTTCTTCTGCAAAGGTCGTGTCTTCGGAAGATATAACATCTAGGACTCAATGGTTAGAGTCTAGCGAGGATAATCCAATTATCAACGTGATTCAGAAAGTTTACGCTAATGATGACATTGAAGTCGTCATTAAAAAAAAATACACGACCGACTACGTTAAAATAATGCGACGTAAAGGTAAAAAGATTATTAACAAAAAAACTGAACAAAATTATGCCTTACGGAAAGACTAAAAGCAAAGCTTCAAAGAAATGTTCAAAATGCGGCAAAGTACATGCCGGCAAATGCAAAAAATAATGGCAACTAAAAACGCTCCTTCAAGAAAAAAATCATTAGGTTATTATGCTCCTGTAAACAAGAAAGGCGGAACTGGTTCTAAAGCTGGTGGTGGTATGACAAAGAAAGGTGTTGCTAAATATCGTAAAGACAACCCTGGAAGTAAATTATCTACAGCTGTAACTACTCCTCCTTCTAAATTAAAAAAAGGTAGCAAAGCGTGGAAGCGTCGTAAGTCATTTTGTGCAAGATCAAAAAGCTGGACTTCTGAAAGAGGTAAAGCGGCAAGAAGAAAGTGGAACTGTTAAAATAAACCCAATGAAAAAATTATCACCAAAACAAAAACGCATTGCTAAAGCTGCCGCTCCTTATAATAAAATTACAGGTGCGGATTTCAAAGCGCTAAAAAGAAAAACGCCTTATGGGAAAAAAAGATAGTTGCTATTATAAAGTAAAAGCAAAATATAAAGTATTCCCATCAGCCTACGCTTCTGGTGCTATTGCTAAATGCCGTAAGGTTGGTGCTAAAAATTGGGGTAATGGCGGTAAGAAAAAGTAAAAAAGGAGCGTCTTTAAAAAGATGGTTTAAAGAAGAATGGATAGATGTTAGGACTGGAAAACCTTGTGGACGTTCGAAAGGTGAAGACCGCGGAGTCCCTTACTGCAGACCAAAGAAAAGAGTATCTTCAAAAACTCCAAAGACAGCTTCAGAAATGTCTACTTCAGAGAAGCGAAGAAAGATTGCTGAAAAGAAAAGGCTTGGTCAACCTGCGGGAAAACCAAGAAGAGTTAAATCTTTAAAAAGAAGAAAATGAAATCAAGAGGGCTAGGAGACGACGTTGCAAAATTTACAAAGAAAACAGGTATTAAAACTATAGTAGACAAAGTCTCTGAAGGGCTTAATATTCCATGCGGCTGCGAAGGAAGACAAGATGCTCTTAACAAACTATTTCCATATAAGAAGAAATAGTTTTTTTAATTATATTATAATATGAATCTAATCCGTAAAATCAGCATTGGTCGTGATTATAAAAACGATGCAATGCATTATGCAGTAGGCCAAGAAGTTTATGGTGGTCACACAATCTGCGATATTGTAGAAGAGGAAGATAAGTACTCAGTCTACATTAAAAAAAACAATGAAGTTCTGCCGTGGAAAGAATTCAATAAGAACATGGCTATATCAATTGAATACAATCTTGAATATTAATGCGAAGTTTATATAACTTTATAATAGAGCCAAAAGAACAGCGTTATACAAATACTAAAGATGTAGGTGGAAAAGATTTAATTCTTAATACTGAATTACAAAATCACCAATACGTGAGTAGAGAAGGTATTGTTCTTGAAACTCCAATATTAGAAGATACAAAAATAAAGAAAGGTGATACTGTAATTGTTCACCATAACGTATTTAGAAGATTTCATGACATACGCGGCGAAGAAAAAAATAGCAAAAGCTATTTCAAAGACAACAAATATTTTGTTTACTCGGACCAAATATTTTTATATAACCAAGGCGAGAACTGGAATGCCTTAGATGGCTATTGTTTTGTGCAGCCTATAAAAAGCAAAAACAAATACTCAGAAGATAAAGAAGAACCTTTAATGGGTATACTTATTTATGCTGATGAATATTCAAAAGCAAACGGCTTAAAGCCCGGCGACTTAGTTGGGTTTAAACCTAATAGTGAATACGAGTTTATTATTGATGACAAACGATTATATCGTGTCCTTACTAAATTAATTACAATTAAATATGAATATCAAGGAAACGAAGAAGCATATAATCCAAGCTGGATATAAAGCAGTAGAGGAATTAATTAAAGTTGCTGAAGAACAAATCATCACTAAAACAGAAGATGATGTTTCTGCTGATCGTTTAAAAAATGCCGCTGCTACTAAAAAGCTTGCAATATTCGACGCTTTTGAAATTCTAAATAGAATAATAGAAGAAGAGAATATCTTAGAAAATAAACCTAAAGAAGAAACAAAAGAATCTTTTAAAGGTTTTGCTGAAAGGAGGTCTAGGTAATGTATAAACAAACATTATATAAGATCGTAGAACCAGTGAAACTGACTATGATACATCGTAGGAACAAGGCTAAATCTTGGAAATACGGTTATGATAAAGAAACAGATATCGTAGTTATAAGCAAGACTGGGCAAATTGGTGATATATACGAAATACAAGGATTACAAATAGCTTTACCAAAAGAAGAAAACGTGTATAGCAACGAAGAAAAACGTTGGATACCGTTTGAATATCCTAAAGAAATAAAGCAAGTAAAAAGTATATTTGACTGGAGAGACTACCCTGAAGAGTTTAAAGATAAATGGGAGTCATATATAGATGAAGAATTTGATAGACGCGAGAACGGTTTTTGGTTCGTTAACAAGGACAAGCCTACTTATATTACTGGTACTCATTACATGTACTTGCAGTGGACCAAGATTGACGTTGGCCACCCGGACTTCCGTGAAGCAAACAGACTATTCTTTATATTCTGGGAAGCATGCAAAGCAGATTACAGGTGTTACGGTATGTGCTACCTTAAGAACAGACGTTCTGGGTTTTCATTTATGTCAAGCTCAGAGACCGTTAACCTTGCTACAATTACATCAGATGCACGATTTGGTATATTGTCCAAGTCTGGATCCGATGCTAAGAAAATGTTTACTGACAAAGTTGTACCCATATCAATCAACTACCCGTTTTTCTTTAAACCGATACAAGACGGTATGGACAGACCGAAGTCAGAACTCGCGTACAGGGTACCAGCGTCAAAGCTCACAAAGAAGTCTATACAGAGCAAAGAAAAAGAAATACTTGAGGGTCTCGATACCACGATCGACTGGAAGAACACAGGAGACAACTCGTACGATGGTGAAAAATTAGCATTGTTAGTACACGACGAAAGTGGTAAATGGGAAAGACCTGATAACATATTAAATAACTGGCGCGTAACAAAAACGTGTCTAAGACTTGGAAGTCGAATCATTGGTAAATGTATGATGGGATCTACATCCAATGCGCTGGACAAAGGTGGAGAAAACTTTAAAAAGTTGTATTATGACTCAGACGTCACAAAACGAAACCGCAACGGACAGACTCGCAGTGGATTATATAGTTTGTTCATACCTATGGAATGGAATTACGAAGGATTCATTAACGCTTTTGGATTACCTGTATTCGATACACCATCAGACCCAGCTGAGGGACCGATGGGAGAGGCTATTGAAGTTGGAGTAATAGAACATTGGGAAAATGAAGCAGAAGGTCTCAGGGGAGATCAAGATGCTTTAAATGAATTTTACAGACAGTTTCCAAGAACAGAAGAACATGCGTTTAGAGACGAAACTAAAAACAGCATATTCAACCTTGTTAAAATATACGAGCAAATAGATTACAACGAAGATTTAAGGAGCTCGGGTGTTGTAACAACAGGTAACTTTCAATGGGAAAACGGCGTTAAAGATTCTAAGGTAATATTTACGCCTAATCCTTCCGGAAGGTTTAATATATCTTGGATTCCTAGTTATAATTTGCAAAATCGCGTAATACTAAAAAATGGAGGTAAGTATCCCGGTAATGAGCACATGGGCGCTTTTGGATGTGACTCTTACGATATATCCGGTACTGTTGGAGGTAAAGGCTCTAAAGGTTCGTTACACGGACTTACAAAGTTTAGTATGGAGGATGCGCCTCCAAACACTTTCTTTTTAGAATATATAGCGCGGCCACAAACGGCTGAAATATTTTTTGAAGATGTGTTAATGGCTTTAGTGTTTTACGGAATGCCATTACTTGCTGAAAATAACAAACCTCGTTTACTTTATTATTTAAAGAGAAGAGGTTATAGAGGCTATTCAATGAATAGACCTGATAAAACATTTAACAAGCTTTCGGCTACAGAAAAAGAGATTGGTGGTATACCTAACTCTTCGGAAGATATAAAACAAGCGCATGCCGCGGCAATAGAATCATACATAGATAAACATATAGGTTTGCAGCAAGATGGTTCTTACGGCACAATGTATTTTAATAATACACTAAACGACTGGGCAAAGTTTGATATAAATAATAGAACAAAGTTTGATGCTGCTATTAGCTCAGGACTTGCTGTTATGGCGTGCAATAGGCATCTATATACACCTCAACAACAAAGAACAACTAAGGTATTAAACTTTGGTTTTAAAAAATATAATAATCAAGGATCAATTTCAAAAATAATAGAATAAATGTCGAAAGTATTACCAAAGGGTATATTTCCTAGCCAAGCTGTTAGTGACGCTGAAAAAGCAGATCCAAAGTATGGAATGGATGTCGCTAAAGCAATTGAATCTGAATGGTTCAAAAGAGACAACGGAAGTGTACGCTATTACGCAAACAGGGATAACTTTCACAGATTAAGATTATACGCAAGAGGAGAGCAATCAATTCAAAAGTATAAAGATGAATTATCTATTAATGGTGATTTATCATATCTTAATCTTGACTGGAAGCCTGTTCCAATCATCCCGAAGTTCGTGGATATTGTAGTTAATGGTATTAACGAAAGAATGTATGACATCAAAGCATATTCTCAAGACCCAGCATCGTTGCAAGAAAGAACGCAATATGTAGAGTCAGTTGTTAGAGATATGCAAAATAAAGGATTGCTAGAATCAATGCAGCAAAACTTTGGATTGAATATGTTTAATACTAATCCAGAAACATTGCCGCAAAGTAACGAAGAGTTACAACTGCACATGCAACTTGATTACAAGCAGTCAATTGAAATTGCAGAAGAAGAAGCTATTAATAATGTATTAGATTATAATAAATACCATTTACTGAAAAAGCGTCTCGATTACGATTTAACAGTTATTGGTATGGCTTGTGATAAAACAACATTCAATACTTCTGAAGGAATTAAGATTGAATACGTTGATCCAGCTGATATTGTTTACTCTTATACTGAATCACCATATTTCGATGATTTATATTATGTAGGTGAAGTACGCAGAGTAAGTATTCCAGAGCTTAAAAAACAATTCCCTTATTTAACTGAAGAAGATATTAAGGAAATTGAGGGTACTGGAAGTAATGCGTTATTATATAATAAGGGGTACGGTTCTGCAGATGCTCAAGATACAAACCATGTATATGTAATGTATTTTGAATACAAAACATTCCAGAATCAAGTATATAAAATAAAGCAAACAGCTACAGGCGCTGATAAAGCAATTGAAAAAACTGATCAGTTCAATCCACCTAAAGACGAGCGCTCAAGATTTGAAAAAGTAAACAGATCTATTGAAGTGCTTTATGAAGGAGCAAAAGTAATTGGGCATAACAAATTGCTTAAATGGCAGATTGCTGAAAATATGACAAGACCTAAGTCGGATACGACTAAAGTTAATATGTCATATAATATTGTAGCGCCAAGAATATATAAAGGAAGAATTGAATCTTTAGTTAGCAGAATGACAAGCTTTGCTGATATGATTCAATTAACGCATTTAAAGCTGCAGCAAGTAATGTCAAGAATGGTTCCTGATGGAGTTTATCTTGATGCTGATGGTATTGCTGAAATTGATTTGGGCAATGGAACAAATTATAATCCGCAAGAAGCTTTAAACATGTATTTCCAAACAGGTTCTGTTATTGGTAGATCAATGACACAAGACGGTGAGTTTAATCATGGTAAGATGCCTGTTCAAGAATTACAATCAAGTTCCGGTAATTCAAAAATCAATAGCCTTATTGCATCATACAATTATTATTTGAATATGATGCGGGATGTTACAGGTCTTAATGAAGCAAGAGACGGTAGTATGCCGGACAAGAATGCACTGGTAGGTTTACAAAAACTTGCTGCTGCAAATTCAAATACCGCTACAAGACACGTATTACAAGCAGGCTTATATATTACACTTAGAACAGCTGAGGCTATTTGTCTTAGAATATCAGATGTATTAGAATTTGGTAATACAACACAAGCGTTTATCCAAGGTATTGGTAGATTTAATGTTGGTGTATTAGAAGAAATAAAAAACTTACACTTACATGATTTCGGTATCTTCTTGGAGCTAGCACCTGATGAAGAAGAAAAGCAATTGCTTGAAAATAATATTCAGATGGCATTGCAAAAAGATCAGATATTCTTAGAGGATGCTATTGATATTAGAGAAATAAAAAATATTAAGCTAGCTAATCAGTTACTTAAATTAAGAAGACGCAAGAAGTTTGAGCAAGACAGACAGGTTCAAATGCAAAATATTCAAGCGCAAACTGAATCAAACAGTCAAGCTGCACAAGCGGCAGCGCAAGCGGATATGCAAAAAGAGCAGTCTATTGCAGCTTCTAAAGTTCAAATTAATAAAGCACAACTTGAATTTGATATTGCTAAGCTCGAAAGAGAAGCACAAATCAAGAAAGAGCTTATGGAAAAAGAGTTTGAGCTTAATATGAGACTTAAAGAAGCTGATTTAAACGTAATTAATAGTAAAGAGAAGTACAAAGAAGATCGTAAAGATAAACGTACTAAAATACAAGCTACTCAACAATCTGAATTAATTGAGCAGCGAAAAGGGATGACAGGTCCTAAAAACTTTGAATCATCAGGTAATGACGTGCTTGGTGGATTTGGCTTAGAATCTTTTGAGCCTAAATAATAGTTATTAATTTTTATAATATTTTATCATGTCAGAAAACACGAATGAACCAATCGTAGACGAAACTCCAACTGCGGCTGAGCGCGAAGAACAAGTGCTTGAAAATGCAGGTGTAAGTACTACGTTAGAAGACGGTGTTTACAAAGTAAATTTAAACGCTAACGAAACACAAGAACAAGATGCCGTTCAAGAACAAGAAACAGAAAGCAGCGTGTTGGAGCCAGTACAACAAAATGAAGAAAGCGGGCAAGAAACCAACATGGAATTGCAAGAAGTGGGAGAAGAAAACGCGGTTGTTGAAGAAGTAACCGACGTTGAAGAGCCTGCAGCTGAACCAGAAGTAACAAAACAAGATGTTATTAATGAAGCTGCTGAAAACCCACAAATTGAACTACCTGAAAATATTCAGAAGGTTGTAGACTTTATGAATGAAACAGGAGGTACTCTTGAAGATTATGTTAGATTAAATACAGATTATAGTAATATTGATGACAATGCATTGTTACGAGAGTACTATAAGCAAAAGAAACCTCATCTAAGCCAAGATGAAATTGACTTTTTAATTGAAGACAATTTTTCTTATGACGAAGAATTAGATGAAGAAAGAGATGTGAGACGTAAAAAACTTGCATTTAAAGAAGAGATAGCAGAAGCTAAAAACTTCTTGAACTCGCTTAAGGATAAATATTACGACGAAGTCAAGTTGGGTTCTCGTTTAACTCCTGAGCAACAAGAAGCGATTAACTTCTTCAATCGATATAAAGAAGAACAATCTGACCTGCAGCAAACGCAAGAACGTAGTCTTAAGAATTTTACAGAAAAAACTAATCAAGTATTCAGCGAGGATTTTAAAGGTTTTGATTTCAAAGTTGGAGACAAAAAATTTAGATTTAATGTAAAAGATGTTAATGCTACTAAGGAAGCACAGAGCGACATTTTAAATGCGTTCTCAAACTTTTTAGATGAGAATAATACTTTAAAAGACGGTGTGGGCTACCACAAAGCATTGTTTGCAGCGCGTAATGCTGATTCGCTTGCTAATCATTTTTATGAACAAGGTAAGGCTGATGCAATACGACAACTAAATGCACAATCCAAAAATATAAATATGGATGCAAGAAAAAGCGCGGGTAGCGTTATTGAAGCAGGCGGCATGAAAGTTAGAGCAATAAGCGGCGATGATGGTTCGAAATTAAAAGTAAAACTAAAACAATAATTAAAAAACACTAAAAAATGGCTGCAATTGCTAATTTAGGTACCCCTGCGGAATTTACTCCGTATGTACAAAAAGTTGCGCTTTCAAGCAACTACTTAAACTTCCACGGGGCTGGTGGAGCTAACTGGTCTCAACAATACCTTCCAGATCTATATGAGGCTGAAGTAGAACGTTACGGTAACCGTTCGATCTCTTCTTTCCTTCGTATGGTTGGAGCTGAAATGCCTATGTCTTCTGATCAAGTTATTTGGTCTGAGCAAGGTCGTCTTCACATTTTCTATTCAGGAACTGTGACTACTGCTGCTTCTGGAACTGTTAACATCGGTGAAGGACACGTTGTACGCGTTGGACAAACTGTTGTTATCGAGGATGCTAACGGAAACGTTGTTAAAGGTTATGTATCTGCAACTTCTGACGCTGACTCTGATGGTGATCTTGATACTATCACTGTACTTCCTTACTCTGCTGCTACACTAGCTGCTGCTGGTTTTGCTGATGGTGAGGCTGTAAAACTTTTCGTATTTGGTTCTGAATTCAAAAAAGGTACTGCTGGAATGAGCGGTTCTGTAGAGCCTAAATTCGAATCTTTCACTAACACTCCAATCATTATTAAAGACAAATTTGAGGTTTCAGGATCTGATGCTTCTCAAATTGGTTGGGTTGAAGTAACTGGTGAAGACGGACAAACAGGATACTTATGGTATCTAAAAGCTCTTGGTGATACTCGTACTCGTTATGAGGACTACCTTGAAATGACTATGGTAGAAGCTGAAAAAGCTGTTACTGGTTCTGCTGCTTTAGGTGCTGGTCTTAAAGGTACTGACGGTTTCTTCAAGCAAATTGAAGACAGAGGTATCACTGCTGACAATGTATTTGATGTTGCAACTGACCTTATCGCTGACTTCGATACTTTATTAGCTGAGCTTGATAAGCAAGGTGCTATTGAAGAAAACATGCTTTTCTTAAATCGTGCTTCTAACCTTATCTTTGATGATGCTTTAGCTAACATTTCTGCTGGTTCTGCTGGTGGTACTGCTTACGGTGTATTCTCTAACTCTGAGGATATGGCGCTTAACCTAGGATTTAGAGGTTTCCGTCGTGGATCTTACGATTTCTACAAAACTGACTGGAAATATCTAAACGACCACGCAACTCGTGGACAAATCTCT
>Ga0209555_10002324_pt1 | contig 13465 bp, 13 predicted proteins | sample SaaInl85LU_5_DNA_FD_184643 | JGI IMG/M metagenome (GOLD analysis project Ga0209555, IMG submission 184643) | Marine microbial communities from expanding oxygen minimum zones in the Saanich Inlet - ESP_85LU_5_DNA (SPAdes) (version 2) | ecosystem: Environmental > Aquatic > Marine > Intertidal... | reverse complement strand
GTCACGGCGATACAGCAGCTTCACGCTTTCGGCGCCTTGGCGAATGGACGTACGGACGCAGTCCATCGCCGTGTCACCACCACCAATAACCACAATCTTTTTGCCATCAGCATTCAACGTACCATCGTCAAATTCTAGAACGTCATCGCCGAACGACTTGCGGTTAGACGCGGTAAGGAAATCAATCGCATTCACAATACCATCAACCCCAACACCTGGCGCTTTAAGGTCACGGGTCTTGTAAACACCAGTAGCGATCAAAACTGCATCGTGCTTGCCACGGATTGCATCAAAAGTGATATCCTCGCCAACGTTGCAGTTAAGTACAAACTCAACACCTGCGGCCTCAAGCTGCTCGTTGCGGCGCATTACAATGTCTTTTTCAAGCTTAAAGCCGGGGATACCGTAGGTCAGCAGACCACCTGCACGGTCATAGCGATCATAGATCGTGACTTGAATGCCCTGACGGCGAAGCACGTCAGCTGCAGCCAAACCGCCGGGGCCAGCACCGATAATGCCGACTGATTCTGTGCGTTCTTGGCGGGGCTGGATAGGTTTGACCCATCCATTTTCCCAAGCAGTGTCCGTGATGTATTTTTCGACTGCGCCGATGGTCACAGTACCGTGGCCAGACTGTTCAATGACGCAGTTGCCTTCACACAAGCGGTCTTGTGGGCAAATGCGGCCACAGATTTCTGGGAATGTATTCGTAGCTTGGCTGACTTCATATGCTTCTTGCAGACGGCCTTCAGCAGTTAGGCGCAACCAGTCAGGGATGTTGTTGTGCAAAGGACAATGCGATTGGCAATACGGAACACCACACTGTGAGCATCGTGAGGCCTGCTCTTCAGCCTTGCGCGTTGCGAATTCTGCGTAGATCTCGTTGAAATCTTCACGACGCTCAGACGCGCCACGTTTCTCAGGCATATCACGCTCGACCTTCGTGAACTTTAGCATCTTTTGACCAGCCATGAGAACTCTCCCTAAATCAATCCATAATGCCGCCTTACGCTAAGGCGCACGAATATAAAAGGCAGTAGTACTTACCTACTTATCATTATTTGAGTGTTTTGGACTTTTTTTTGCCAACTCATCAATATATTTATGTCCGAATCGGCCCTAAATAAGAGTGTTGCCCAGTAATTACAATGAGTTAAGCTTTAGTATCGCTAAGTCAGAGAGGGCATCAATGCCGCTATATTATCTCGTCATTATTGCACTCATACAGGGCATCACAGAATTTCTACCTGTATCATCAAGCGGCCATCTTATCTTATTGCCAAACTTAACTGGTGCAAAAGATCAGGGGCAAGTTATTGATGTGGCAGCACATTTTGGCACTCTCTTTGCTGTAATCGCATTTTTCTGGGCAGATGTTCGAAGTGCAGTAATTGGGCTACCCAAGGCGCTGGTCGGCCATGGAACAACGCAAGGCGAGCGACTCGCCCAGATGCTGATCATTGCCACCATTCCTGTAGTTATTGCGGGATTTGCCCTCAAAATGTCGGGCTACAATGATGCGCTACGCAATATTACGGTCATCGGCTGGACGATGATTATTTTTGGAATCGTACTTTGGTATTTTGACACAAAAAGCCCAAGCATCAAAAATACACTGGATTGGACAAGAAAAGACGCTGTTATCATTGGTCTGTGGCAAGCAATCGCGTTGATCCCCGGCGTGTCACGGTCTGGCGCGACGATCAGCGGCGCACGCGCCCTTGGCTACACACGATCAGACGGGGCAAAACTTGCAATGCTCATGTCGATCCCGACAATCATAGCGTCTGCAACGCTGTTAATCTTGAGTTTGGATGCACAGTTAAACACAACCCTCTGGCGCGACATATTGATTGTCGTAGCTCTGTCGTTTGGCGCAGCATTAGTTGCGCTAAGTTTTATGATGAAGCTGCTGAAATCTGTCAGCTTCATCCCTTATGTTATCTACAGAATCGCACTTGGCGCAGTACTTCTTATGATTGCGTACACCTAAGCCTTGAGGTTTTTTGCGCTTTCTTTGATTGCGTCATACTGCCCGGACGGACGGAAACGCCACAGGTATTCTGGCAGAACTGACTCTAAAGCTGTGGGCGCAATACCCAGATCCGCAAACGTCTTTGCATCATCTGATACAACGTTATCCCGACGCAAATTACGCACCTGATCCGCAGTAATTGCCGGAGCAACAAGACCCAAGGACAGCACCTTCGCGACAGAAAAACCAAATGCCATTACATTTGCAACGGGGAACGGAATGTTCACGACAAGCTTACGTCGGCGGATCACACTAAGCATCTCAACCATCAAGTCTTTGAATGTATTTACCTCTGGTCCACCCAATTCATACACGCCGCCACTCGCTTTACCCAAAACACCCAGAACAACAGCCTGAGCAACGTCATCCACGTAAACCGGTTGGAACTTTGTGGCCGCACCAACGACTGGAAGAATGGGACCCATGCGCGACATCGCCGCGAACCGATTAAAGAACTCATCTTCTGGACCAAAGACAATTGACGGACGCACGATTATCGCATTTGGCATATGCGCCAAAACGCCCTGCTCACCCAATGCTTTGCTCACTGCATACTGACTATCGCTTTTCTCATCCGCACCGATTGCGGAAACCAAAACCATGCGCTCAATACCAGCCTTGGCTGCCAGACGCGCAATACGCTCGGCGCCTTCGTGTTGCACCGCGTCAAACTTGTTCTTGCCACTTTCGGCCAAAATGCCCACGCAATTCACAACAGCATCAGCGCCCTGCATCACCGATGCAACAGACGCATCATCGCGGACGTTGCACAACACAGGCTCGACCTGACCAACCACACCATACGGCTTTACAAAAATCGCCTCGTTCGGGTTACGCACAGCGACCCGCACACGCCATCCTTCTTTGGCCATCCGCCGAGCAATATAGCGCCCAACAAAACCAGAGCCGCCGTAGATTGTGACCAGCTTAGACATAATAAAATCCTGTGTTCTTTGGCTTCCTAGCGATGTAACGCCCAACACCAATTCAGACAAGCCGCATTTCGCCGCGCCCAAGTGGTTGTGTTATTGACAGCGCGCCCCCCACCGCCTAAACGCCACTCTACGACACCGGCCCAGGTGGCGGAATGGTAGACGCGCTAGCTTCAGGTGCTAGTGTCCGTATGGACGTGGAGGTTCGAGTCCTCTCCTGGGCACCATTTAATCATAAAATTTACATATTTATCAAAAAGTTGACGGATTTTTGGATATTTTTATCCACCCAATTATCCACCCTAGGTATTGAGTTTCTGGCCGACACTTGCTCTGAATAACTGTCTGTGCAACGCGCGCCCGCACACGCGCAAATGTGTTCTGGTGGGCTTGAAATGCTACTAGATATTGCATGGCGATTGTCCCACGGTTTGATCTGGGAATAGTGTGATCATCAGGACTAACTTGAATAACAGGGCGACACATGCTGACAAATTCTGATCTAATAGAACTGACTGCGTTCCGCCGTAAACTGCACCGTTATCCAGAATTGTCCGGGGAAGAAGTTGAAACAGCCCGCAAGATAACCGCTGCGCTGCAAGCGATGTCACCAACTCGTATCTTGACTGGATTAGGTGGTCATGGTGTGGCCGCAGTTTTTGATAGTGGCAAAGACGGACCAACTGTCCTTTTTCGCGCCGAGCTTGACGCACTTCCTATAGAGGAGCAAAATAATATCGAATGGTCGTCGCAGACAAGCGGAAAGAGCCACGTTTGCGGTCATGATGGCCACATGACAATGTTGCTTGCGTTGGGGCGGATGATTTCTCGTCAACCAGTCGCAAACGGACGTGTTATTCTCATGTTCCAACCTGGAGAAGAGGATGGAAGCGGCGCAAAAGCTGTGGTTGCAGATCCCGCTTATCAAGAAATCCAAGCAGACTGGGCGTTTGCTATTCACATTGAGCCGGGACTTCCGTTTGGATATGTTTCTACCTGTGCTGGGCTAATAAACTGCGCCTCATTAGGGCTTAAGATTAAACTTAATGGCAAAACGGCCCATGCCGCCGACCCAGAAGATGGCATTTCTCCGGCGAAGGCGATTGCTGAATTAATACCAGCACTGGAGGCCCTCGGGCGAGGAGGTTCGCTTGATGATGATTTCCGATTGGTGACTATTACCCATGTAAATATTGGTGAGCACTCATTCGGTATTGCGCCGGGTGACGGCGTTATCTTAGTCACTTTGCGCACTGCAGGTGACGAAGGTATGGGCCATCTGGAAGCTATGGCCCGAACACTTGCGGTCACTACGGCAGAGAAATACGGGCTAAGTGTGGATCTGGAAGTTCATGATAATTTTGCGGCTTCAATTAACGATCCAGAGGCATACGGTGTGGCAATAACAGCTATGGACGCTCTCAAAGTTGACTTTGGTGATGCGGGAGTTCCGATGCGCGCTTCAGAAGACTTTGGCGTATTTGGATGGGATGCCAAAGCTGCCATGCTCTGCCTTGGCCCGGGTGAAGACTATGCATCGCTACACAATCCAGATTATGATTTTCCCGATGATTTGATCCCTATTGGAAGTGCCATTTTTGAACGCATTGCGCGGGATTTGTTGGGGGCAGCGTAGTCCAAAACTCCGCCAACACTGTGTTCAACACCGTAGTTCAGCAATCAAAATAGTCAGCAACACGGCAAAAAACGTGTGTTTGGTGTGTTTTCGAACTCAACCTCTTCATAAGTTAATGGGTTCGTAGTTTGGGCTTATGCCCCCACCGGACAACTGGACACCCCTTTAGGGGAATGTCCGTGTCTGTCCGTCTGAATGAGGCGCGGAGGGCTGCGCCACACGCGCAAATGTGTTCTGGTGAGTGTGGTTGCGCTGTTAGTTAAACAGATAGGGCCGCCATATATTTTGCATCTATCAGTTTCGCTCACGCCGACACACCCGCACCTCGCCGTCCAGTATCAGATGTGTATCATCACGCAGCTGCCGCATGCCCTGCTCCTTGCCACAACACTAAGGCAAAGCGCACCGACAAGTCTACGAAAGTGGGTGTTTGAGAGGGCGGACGTTAGCTGCGTTATGCACCAAAGTCGGCTGTGCGGACAAAGCCGCCTTTTGCATCCGCAGCTATTGCTGACGCAGCATTGCTTAGCGCTTGCGGCAAGCACTTCGCTGCTATGCGGCTCAAGTCGCGGAAGCGGTCGTAGCTTGGAAAGTAAGTCCGGAATTGCAGACTGCTTATTCGCGACGCGTGATTTCAGCATACGTGGCACGTAACGTAATGGGGACGTTCAAATGTGCATTGAAGACAGTTTGGGACAAGCAACAGTTGAACAGCGCGCAGAGTTCCAGTCTTGCGGTATATTTCCGCAGCTTTTGTACGCCGCATTGAATGGGTGCCGTAGCCGCTCGGTTCCAGACCTATCGCGGTCACCCACTTTCGCACCAATCCGCCCAGAGCAGACATTCACGCTAGGCGCGGCGAATGGCGGCTTCGAGCCCAATGTGAAAATGCTGCGCTTTGCATGAAAGTCCGCTTTGGGGTGCCAGCCAGAATAAGCGTATAGCTTGCTCTTATCGGGGCAAACTTTACAAAGCGGTAAAATGCAGATGATTTTCGATTGTGATGGGGAGACTAAATTATGCAGTGGGCACGCGCACAAAAGAGTGACGGCACCGAAGTGACAGGCGTGCTTGTCGACGACATGTTTCATCCGCGCGCGTCGCTGGGGTCCGAGACGGCGACCTCAGAGGTGATTGCACTGGATGAGCTGACTTTGTTGGCCCCTGTAAAACCGGGAAAGTTCATCGGGCTTTGGAACAATTACAAGGCGGCGGCTGAAAAAGGCGGAATGCAACATCCCGAGCATCCCTTATATTTTTGTAAGTCAGACACGTCCCTTAGCGGCCAAGGCGCGCAGGTTGTTATCCCAACGTCCGCTGGCCGCGTGATCTTTGAAGGCGAACTTGGCGTCGTGATTGGGAAAACCTGTAAAGACATAACGCCCGAGCAGGCCGAGGACGCCATTTTCGGCTATACCTGCATCAATGATTTCACATCGATTGATATCTTGCACGCGGATCCGTCCTTTCCGCAATGGACGCGTGCCAAAAGTTTTGACGGTTTTGGTGTCGCAGGGCCGGTGATCGAGACAGATATCGATTGGCGGGACTTAACGATTAAGGTTTTGGTGAACGATCGAGAACGACAGTCCTATCCAGCCGCTGATATGATCCTTTCGCCCGCGCAAATTATCAGCTGCCTGTCCAGAGATATGACGCTTCACGCTGGTGACCTAATTGCTTGCGGAACATCCGTCGGGGCCCGTCCGGTCAAGGCAGGCATGGCAGTTGATGTTTTGATTGAAGGTATCGGCCGTGTGGGTGTGACGATGGCCGCATCTCAGACCTAACAGGCGTTTCTACTTTTGGGCGCAACTGTGCAGGGGGTCGTCGGCGCGGCACACGGCCGTTTTGGGTGTCTGTCCCATTCCCTTGGTTTGGCATGGCCAAACATGGTCAGTGATCTCTGTGATGGCTGCCATCGAGACGGTTTTGGGTCAAAATCTGGCAACGCAGCAGCCAAATTCACCTGTGTCTTCTGCACCAAATCCGCAAATCTTTCGCAAAATCAATAGTATACCGTAGCGTACAAAAAAATTATTTCAGGGCAACACCTTAGAAAGGCTCAAAAAAATGGCAGAGTAAGTTTATTATAAAAATTACCCCATTGACGAAACAATTGTGCGTCTATCTTTTGCATGAGTGATAAATTGGTCGATTATGTCCTTATCGATCCGGTCAACAAAGGCTTTGACGAATGCAGTCAGGCGCCACGGGAGAGGCAAGAAATTGATAAAGTCCATTCTAGTTCCTGTCCGCGGCGATGGTATGGTTGCTACAGTTCTTGCGCATGCTGCACAGCTTGCAAAAAAACACGGCGCAAAAGTGCAAGTCGTGCATTGTCGGGCAGCTGCGGGTGATTTGATGCCTCAAGGCATGCCGCTTAGTGACTTCGCACGCAAAGTGATGCTGGAACAGGCAAGCGAGCTTGCAAACCAGCAGGAAAACCACTTGCGCGGTATCTTGCACCGCCTCGCGCGGGAATACGGGTTGAACGATGACCCCGATGCAAGTGGTGGTGTGCTCTGCACTTTCGCAGAGGTGGAAGGACGCATGGCAGATGTCGTCAAACTCGCAGGCCGTCTGTCGGATATCATCGTGCTGCCAAAGCCGCAGCGTGAACGAAACCTTGGGCAAAGCTCATTAAAATCAGCGCTTTATGGCGCGGGTCGTCCCGTTTTGGTATGTCCGGGGCAGCTGCAACCGGATGAAACCTTTGCCAAACATGTGGCGGTTGGGTGGAACGGATCGCTCCCCGCAGCACGGGCAGTCGCCTCGTCTTTGGATGTCATTGACGCCGCAGACCGCGTCAGCATCCTGACAGGCGGCAAGGTTGAGGCCAACGGCCCCACCGCTGAAAAATTGGTAGAGTATTACGGATTACGTGGGATCACCGCCGAAGTCGTACGCTTTGAGGGGAGAGACCCCGCCACCGAGCTTCTCAAGACCTGCAAAACCATCGGGGCCAGCCTGCTTGTTACGGGCGCCTACAGCCACAGCCATGAAACCGAAATGCTGTTTGGCGGGAACACCGAACGCATCGTGGATCGCACAGAAATGCCCATTTTAATGGCACATTAGAACGCCTTTGACCAATCCAAGATCATCAACACGGGGATGCCCCCCGAAGATATCAACACCCGCCAAAATGGCGGACACAAACGTCCAAAAGATCGGACATTTTAGGGAGGACGACTTAATGAAACTCACCAAGAGGCTTTTCCTTGGTCTGGCCGCAAGCAGCGCACTGACCATTTTGCCAATTTCTGCCATGGCACAGGATTGGGAGCCGACACGTCCGGTCGATTTCACTATTATGGCTGGCGCAGGCGGCGGCGCGGACCAGATCGCGCGTTTTGTTCAGTCGGTTGTCGAAGCAAATGACCTGATGAATCGCCCACTGATCCCAACAAACCGTGGCGGCGGGTCAGGTGCAGATGCACTTTTGCACCTTAACGACGCCCGTGATGCCGATCACACGCTCATGGTCACGCTGAACTCGTTTTACACCACACCGATCCGCCAAGAGGGCCTCGGCGTTGACATCGAAACCTTCACGCCGATTACGATGATGGGGGTCGATCCATTCGTACTTTGGGTGCACACGGACTCCGGGATCACAAACTTTGACGGGTATTTGACCGCAGTCCGCGAGATGAACGGCGACTATGTCATGGGCGGCACGGGATCGGGTCAGGAAGATTCCATCGTCATCGCCTATATGTCGGACGTTTACGACCTCGACATCAAGTATATCCCCTATGACGGTGGTGGTGCTGTGGCGCGCGATCTTGCGGGTCAGCAGATCATGGCAACCGTGAACAACCCAGCAGAGGCTAATGGTTTCTACGCAGCGGGTGATTTCGTACCGCTTTTGGCCTTCTCGGACGAGCGCATGGACGCCTACCCAGACGTGCCAACGATCAAAGAGTTGGGCCATGACTTTTCATATTACAACCAGCGGGCCATTGTCGGCGCGCCGGGCATGTCTGATGAGGCAGCAGAATACTATCGCGGCGTCTTTGGAGCGGTTTATGAAGGTCAGGATTGGCAGGACTACCTCGCCTCCGAAAGCCTTTCGCCCTTGCCTATGAACGAAGCGGAAACGCGGGCTTACTGGGCCACACAGGTTGAAAACCACCGCCAGCTTCTGTCCCAGATCGACGGCTAATCCAACAACGTGAAAGGGGGCAGGAATGCGCCAAGGTGAAATATCGCTGGCAGGTCTTCTTGCCCTCTTTTCTCTCTATTTAATGTACAAGAGCACAGAGCTTCCCATCGGATACATCAGCGGCCAGGGGCCAGGTGGCGGCTTCTGGCCTTTCTGGTTGTCTCTGGGCATGCTGCTAAGCTGCGTTACGATAGCGTATAATTGGTGGCGCGGTCGCAGCCCTGCAGCGGTTTCGCAAGAGCCTTTGATGGATGCGTTCGGATGGCGCACCGTCGCGCTGGTGGGCGGGGGCGTCGTGGCCTTCGTGGCATTGATCCCCATCATATCGATGTATGGCGCGATCTGCCTGTTCATGATCTATTATTTGCATTTTCTGGGTCGGCATTCGTGGCTTTTGACCCTGACGATCGCAATCGTCCTGCCGGTCGCCCTGTTCTTCTTTTTTGAGGGCGCGATGTACATCTCGATGCCCCAAGGCCTGCCGTTCACGCAGCCCTTCTTCGATATGATGTACGATATCATCTACTAACGCACGCTAGAGGCGAGGTTCCCATGGAAGTCTTTTCATTAATTGCTGATGGCGTGCTTACGGCGGTCCAACCGGTCAACCTGCTGCTAATCGTAATTGGCGTGACCGTCGGATTGTTTATTGGCGCAATGCCCGGATTGGGGTCCGTCAACGGCGTGGCGATTTTGTTGCCCGTTACGTTTTTGGTCCCGCCTACGGGCGCGATTATCTTTCTGGCGGCGATCTATTATGGCGCGATGTATGGGGGCGCGATTTCGTCGGTCGCACTCGGCATACCGGGGGCCTCTACGGCGGTGGCAACCACGTTTGACGGGCGCCCCTTGGCACTTCAGGGTCGCGCCAGCCTCGCCTTGGTCACTGCCGCATTGGCCTCTTTCGTGGGTGGGACAGTTGCGACAGTGTTCTTCAGCCTTTTTGCGCCGCTTCTAGCCGATGTAGCCCTGTCTTTTGGGCCGCCTGAAATCTTTGCCCTGATGTTGTTGGCCTTTGCCACCTTTGTGGGCCTTGGTGGCGATGATATCTCCAAGACGATCTTTTCCATCTGCTTTGGCCTTGTGCTGGCGGCGGTCGGTTTTGATACGATCTCTGGCGAACCCCGCCTTGTTTTGTTCGACATTCAAGGGTTCCTACGCGGGATTGGATTTATTGTTTTGGCGATCGGCGTCTATGGCATAGGTGAGATGCTCTGGACGATTGAACAAACACGCGGTGAAGTGACGACCACAAACCCAAAGATGACCGCTAAGGGTCTCGCATCGGACACCAAAGAAGCGGTGCATCGGGGGTGGAAAGGCACATGGATCGGGTCGATCCTTGGGTTTTTTGTGGGTGTTCTGCCTGCTGCGGGCGCCACGCCAGGGTCTTTGATGGCTTACGGCGTGGCTAAGATGACATCGCGCACACCCGAAGAGTTCGGACGAGGATCTCCAGACGGTGTTGCAGCCCCCGAGGCCGCCAATAACTCGGCCTCTACTGGGTCAATGCTGCCGATGTTGACCCTTGGCATTCCCGGTTCTCCTACAACGGCGATTTTGCTTGGGGGAATGGTCATGTGGGGCTTAACCCCTGGACCGCGCCTGTTCATCGACGAGAGCGAATTTGTCTGGGGCTTGATTGGGTCCTTCTATATCTCCAACCTGGTTGCCGTTTTGATCAACCTTGCCTTCATTCCACTGTTCATCTGGATGTTGCGGATGCCCTTCACCATCCTTGCGCCACTGATCTTTGTGCTCTCCATCGTGGGCGGCTTTGCAGCATCACGCAGCATGCATGATCTTTGGCTGATCGTGATATTCGGGATCGCCGCCTTTTTTATGCGCAAGTTTGACTACCCGCTGGCGCCTGCGGTTCTGGCAATTGTCCTTGGACCCATCGCAGAGCCGACCCTGCGTCAGTCCTTGCTTTTGTCATCTGGCGATCCAATGATCTTCTTTACACGGCCAATCGCCGCTCCGATCATGGTCATCGCGATCGTTCTGATCCTCTTGCCTGCCGTAAAGCTGTTGCGCCGCAAACGGCATATGGCAGAAGGCTGAACAACGCGCTTATTCGCTTTTGACGACCTCGTCACACCAACTATGAACAACATGAAGGACACGCCATGCAAAGACTTGAAGATCTGATCCAGCAGCACCCCGACGCCGCAAATGCCATCGGTGCGCCCGGTCGCGACTGGATGACTTATGGTGATCTAAAAGGGCTGACGCAAAAGGTCCGAAACACTTTGCGCGGCGCTGGTATCGGCGCCTCTGATCGTGTGGCGATCGTTTTGCCAAACGGCCCCGAGATGGCGACGGCCTTTGTGACCGTGGCGCAATCTGCTACCACGGCCCCCCTGAACCCCGCCTATAAAGAAGACGAATTTGCGTTCTACCTTGAGGATTTGCAAGCCCGCGCGATCCTCGTTGAAGCCGGCTATGACGGGCCTGCGCGCGCAGCAGCGGATCGTTTTGATATGACGGTCATTGAACTGACGGCGACACAGCCTGCAGGCAATTTCACTTTATCCACGGACGTCAAAGGCAGCGCGCCAGAGACCGAACCGACCCCCGATGATGTTGCCCTTATCCTTCACACATCAGGTACAACATCACGCCCCAAAATCGTGCCGCTGCTGCAATCCAATATTACGGCATCGGCGCAGAACGTGGCCACCTCCCTGTCCCTCACGGCGGATGATGTGTGTCTGAACGTCATGCCTCTGTTCCATATTCACGGGCTGATCGCTGCCGTCAGCGGCTCCTTGGCCGCGGGGGGCTCCATCAGCTGTGCACCCGGTTTTGATGCACTGAAATTCTATGGCTGGCTGCAAGAGGTCCATCCGACGTGGTACACCGCAGTTCCAACCATGCACCAAGCCATTCTGGCCCGCGCGCCGCGCAACGCCGAGATTATCGAAAAGGCGCGTCTGCGGTTCTTGCGATCCTCGTCTTCGTCCCTGCCCGGCCCTGTGATGACCCAACTGGCCGACACCTTTGGCGCGCCCGTGGTTGAGGCCTACGGCATGACGGAAGCGGCCCACCAGATGTGTTGCAACCCGATTGAACCGGGCCGCCAGAAACCAGGGTTTGTTGGCCTGCCCGCAGGCCCCGAAGTTCGCATTGCCCATGAGATTGAAAACCGCCTGATTGACGGCGTGGGCGAGATTGCGATTTCGGGCCCTAACGTCACGCCCGGCTATGAGGCCAACCCCGAAGCCAACGAAAAAAACTTCTTTGAGGACGATGGCAAACGCTGGTTCCGCACCGGCGATCAGGGCATGTTTGACGAGGACGGATATCTGTCGCTGACCGGGCGCCTAAAAGAGATCATCAACCGTGGCGGTGAGAAGATCAGCCCCCTCGAAGTCGACGGTATACTGTCCGATCATCCGGCGGTCGGGCAATGTGTGACCTTCGCCGTCCCTCATGACAAATTGGGTGAGGACGTGGCGGCGGCAGTCGTTCTGAAAGAAGGTCAAGACGCCACCGATCGTGAAATCCGCGATTTCGCCAGCGAACGATTGGCGGCCTTCAAAGTCCCGCGCAGAATTCTGATTCTTGATGAAATCCCCAAAGGGGCGACTGGTAAATTGCAACGCATCGGCCTCGCCGAGAAACTGGGTTTGGGTTAAAATCATGAAGATTTGTATTTTTGGCGCTGGCGCAATCGGCGGATATATGGGCGCAAAGCTGGCACAAGCTGGCGCAGACGTGAGCCTTGTTGCGCGCGGCCCTCACCTGAAAGCCATGAATGAAAACGGGCTGCGATTGATTGAAGAAAGTGGAGAGACCACGGTCAAGGTGACGGCGTCGGACAATGCCGCCGATCTCGGAGAGCAACACTATGTAATCGTCACACTCAAGGCCCATTCGGTTCCGGCCTTGGTCCCCCACATGCTGCCGCTGATCGGGGACAACACCACAATCGTATCCGGTGTAAACGGTGTTCCGTGGTGGTATTTTCACAAAATAGGCGGTGATCTTGAGGGGACCCGCCTTGAAACCGTTGATCCGGGCAATGCGCAGTGGGACGGTTTCGGCCCTGATCGCGTGCTTGGCTGCGTGGTTTACCCCGCCGCCGAAGTGATCGAGCCTGGCGTGGTGAAACACATCGAAGGCAACCGCTTTTCCCTAGGGGAGCCGGACGGGTCAAAGTCCGAACGGGCGCTGGCATTGTCCAAAGCTCTCTCTGCGGCAGGCCTGAAGGCCCCTGTGCGCCCAAAAATCCGCGATGAAATCTGGGTGAAACTTTGGGGCAACCTGTCGTTTAACCCGATTTCGGCCCTGACCCATTCGACCTTGGATGTTTTGTGCACCGATGCTGGCACCCGTGAGGTCGCGCGCAATATGATGCTTGAGGCACAGACCATTGCCGAGAAGCTGGCCGTCAAATTCCCCATCGACGTGGATCGCCGGATCCAAGGGGGCGCGGATGTTGGCGCACACCGCACATCCATGCTGCAAGATCTCGATCAAGGACGTCCCATGGAAATCGACGCCCTTGTGGGCTCCGTCAAAGAGCTTGGCCTCGTAACGGATACGCCAACGCCAACCATCGATACTGTGCTCGCTCTCATTGCATTACGCGGGAAGATGGCTGGTCTATACGCGACCTGAATGAGCGGTGGTGCTGTCTGTTGAGTTGCTTTCCGGCGGATTTTGGGCGCCTGTACACCTTCGAA